>Ga0209373_10005125_pt1 | contig 10876 bp, 6 predicted proteins | sample Higcelweek5metaG_FD_187173 | JGI IMG/M metagenome (GOLD analysis project Ga0209373, IMG submission 187173) | Freshwater pond sediment microbial communities from the University of Edinburgh, under environmental carbon perturbations - High... | ecosystem: Environmental > Aquatic > Freshwater >... | reverse complement strand
TCAATGTTTACGTTTGCCTTATTCTGTATTTTTTTCTGAAAAAAACGATCTGTTATGAACTGTCACCTCACCCCCGGATCTCTATCCGAACCCCCTGCCGGTAACGCTGTTTCCCGGTATGGACTTCCTTCCTTGTTCCCAAACAATGGGAATACCTGCGGATTAAAATTCAACATCAATATATACACAAATATTTACAAGCAAATGGTTACAGGCTTCGGCGTGCCTGCTGTGGAAAGTGCAGTAAATTCTTTTTTCAGTGAGGAATGATGGAAGTGAAAGTATTGATGAATCATAGGAACAAATAAAAACACCTCTCTGGAGAAGGCCGGAAGGTTTGAAAGGATGGGGGAGATAGAAAAAGAAAGGAGACAAATATGAAATTTTCTCATACAAAACTAGAACTAGTAAGGCAAAACCCAGGACTTGCAAAAGACCTTTTGTCAAAGAAAGATGAACACTTCAATTTCTCTATGAATAGAGCTTGGGTTTATGCAGCAAGAAAATATCATCAAGCAGAAAAAAATAAATCTGTTGCTTTTGATTACTTTGAAAATTCAGTTGAAAATAACTTCAAAATGAATAAAGTAAATATACAAAAGAAAACTAATTTGCTAATTAAACTTGATAATTATTTTGAAAGTTACAATCAGTTGGAACATGAATTTTATGATTACTCTAATAGAATAACAATAGATATTCAGCATGGTAACATTATATCGGGTGAGATATTCAGATATGATAAAACCCCAAACAATGGATATGCAATTACTCTTATGGATCGTGAAAATTCTATTTGGGCAAATCAACTAAGATTTCCACTTTTCCAAATTCATTTTAGTAATGTATTTAAATGTCCTATAGATTTGATTAAAGTTGGAACATACAATTTTGAAGAAGAAAAACACGAATATATAACTTACGATGAGGATACATTAAGACAGGCTGAGAGTGAGATAAGATTTATATCAAATGAAATAAATAAAATACAATTGTAAAAAAAAAATCGATTATGCCAGACAATTTAAAAATCAAAAAGCCAGAAGACCTACAAAAGATTAATATAAATGAGCATTGGGAAGTAGATTATTTGACAAGAGCATTAAGTGTATCCGAGTTTCAATTAAGAAATGCAGTATAGGCTGTAGGCCTAATGGTGAAGGATGTAAATATTTTTTAAAAAAAGTGATACTCTTTGTAGAATAAAAATACTTTGTAATTTACATAGCTCGAATAGTTTAATCATAGAGAAGTGAAAATTATCTCAATCAGAATTCACAGAATTGAAGAATTTACAGAATAAGAAAAGAAAGAAAAAACGCAGACACTTTATAAAATCAAAATAGTTCCACAGTCTGGTGTATGTCCTCAATGGGGGACTGTATTGATGTTATGAGCAAAAAAAATATAAAACATGAAAACAAACATGATTAGGCCACAAAGATTTAGTGAATTTTTTAATCTCCCTCAAAACGTCGACTTTGATTTTGTTGATATTTATGCTTTTCAAGACATTCCTTTGTTTTTAGATCCATATGGGATTTCAGCTATGGGAACTAAATGGGCGAATGATTGTGAAACACAAATTGCCACTTATTTTCAGTATTTGGTTGACAGCATTAAAGCTGGAGACAAAAGAACAACGTCTAAGTTATTAAGTGCATTGCACGAAGTAGATGAAGTTGCTCTAGGTTATTCTTCAGGAGAACCTAGTGGACGAGGAATTGGTCCAAAACAAGCAAAAGAAATCCAACTAGCTTTTGAAACAAGTGCAGCCGCACAATCAGGAGACATAAAAGATATTGCTGACTGTGCTTTGATGATTCCTGGAATTAATCGAGATAAAATTTCTGACATAACTTCAAATATCTTAAAGAAACAGCTTATTGAGTTTACACAACAGCAATGTAGAAAATACTCTATTCCCATTAGAAGAGTTGCAGTAAATGCATTTGATTATGACAGATTCAATTTTGTAAGTTATTTCACAGAGTTGCCTGTAATCAATGAGAAACCAAAGATTCTATTACCAATCAATTCAGTGAGACAAGACCCGGAATTAAGTAAAGATAAGTATTATAGAAACTTTGTTATAGAGTTTCTAAGGGCAGAACATCAACATGCTGGTGATAGCTTAGCAAGTGTTCTAAAAAACGGAAAAGTAATTGTACGTATCGCTGATTTAAAAGAAAAGTATCCATTAAGGGCTGAATTTTTGTATGAGTTTTCAAAAATGCATCCAGCTATTTTGGATAAATATAAATCAGAATTAAGACGAACTGCAGGTAATAAAACGAAAGCAGTGCTTGAGACGAAACGTAAGATATTAAACGCTAAAGAAAGATTACATATTTTGTCTGACATTAAACCCGGTAATGACGATGCAACAAATTTTCATAAAATTTCATTTGACAACTTAATTCACATTTTTGCTGAACGTCTTACTAATCCAAATAGAGAAAAGGAAATTAACGAAGGACGAAAGCGAGTGGATATTGTTTTTGATAATTGTGACAAAAATGGCTTCTTTCATTCGCTAAACACTTTACATCATATTCAGTGCCCGAAGATATTTTTTGAATGTAAAAACTACGGAAAGGAAATTGGAAATCCTGAAGTAGACCAATTGCTTGGACGATTCAGCTCTACAAGAGGAAAATTTGGAGTTCTCTTATGTCGTTCTATTGATAATAAACAACTTATGATTAAACGATCTAAAGATATTTTTCACGACCACCAAAGTTTCATAATAGTTTTAGATGATGCAGACATTATAACATTACTAAGACTAAGGGACATTAATAATGAATCTGGAATCGATAGCTTTATGCAGAAAAAGATAGACGAATTGATTATGTGATATGTACTAATACTTAACAAAAGCGATGTTCATTTGCTGGTTGACATTAACTTATTATGTTTTATTCCTGAAAACTATAAAATGTTTGTAATCCCAGTTTTTGAATAATATTAGGATTAATATGACTAACGACACTGCAGAAAACAATAAATGGCTTTGAAATAACTAAAAATTGGTTGTTTTAACTGTAATAGTATATATGTAATAGTATATAATAGATTAAAGCAAAAGAAGATAGAAATGGATAATCGAATATCAGTCAAGGAACTTAATCAGATATTAAAGCATAAACAATTAATTGAAACAGCTACTTATTCAGAAGTAGACATAGTGTTTATTGCGGGCTTATTTTTACTTTACAAAATCAATAAACAAAAATTACCATCTATAAGCTTTAATCTTGATACAAATGGGGACAGGTTTGAAATTCATAAAAGTTATTTCAAACAGATAGAAGAATTATATGAAGTAGATTTCAGAGATATTATAGCCAGTTTCCCTGATGCAGAATCAAGTAAAACATCTGAACCTGATAGTTATTCTTCTTCGTTTGCACCACCAATTTATATTTCGAAAGAAACAATTAATTGTTTTTTCGGTGATGATAAAGAAAATACCAATATTATTAAATTAAAAAATAAATATATTGATAGAACTGAAAATAGAAAAACATATAAAAATTCAACTGAAAAAGAATATTTCAAACAACCAAATAATATAATCAAAAACCTTAAAGAATCATCACCTATTCATACATTTATATTTGTAGTTGCTTATAATAAAATTGATCCTTTTGTTAACTCAAAAAAGAAAGGATTTGACAGCCCCACTGTTGTTATTAAACAAATATGGCAATTTACCCAAGAATATGTAAAAGGCTTATATGAATTGGCAAAAAATATAGTTGAACATTGTGGTGATGGAGAAAGTGATGGAGAAGGAATGATAACTATTCGTGCATACGATGGTAAAGACAATAATAAAGTTCTTGAAACTTATGTCTTTGATTATGGAGAGAAAGGTATTTTACAAAAACTTTATGAATACACGAACAAACTCAAAGATCATTATTCTGATGAATTAGCAAAAAAAGATATCTCGGAAAGTGAAAGAAACTGGTTAAAAACAATGTATAATTGTTATCAAGAAGATCTGGAAAAACTTAATAGTAATTATGAGCTATCGAATTTTATAATTCCTCCTAAAATTGAAAACGAAGAACTACAACAGCAAGTTTTAAGAGATATTGCGCATTTTGGATTAAGAAAATTTTATAAACTTATCAAGAAGTATAATGGAGAAATGTATATTGCCTCAAATTATAAGTATTTTGATATAACAAATAATGAGAATAACTCAGACAAAAATACTATTGATTTTACAGGTACTTCATATTTTTTTCAAATTCCGTTTGATGCAAAAAAATTTGAACTTACAGAATTAACTACAAGTTTACATGCAAACTTAATTACAGCTTTGGGTAGTACAACTGCTCTACAAGAACTTCACAAGACTCAACATTTTGTTATTTCAACAGATGACTCTAGAAACATCTATCAATGTATCAACGAAGAAAAAAAGAAATTTTCAAGTCAAGAAATTTGGCAAGATGTAATTCTTGACTTCAAATTAAATTTTTTTGTAAAAGACAAAAAGCATGTACCTAGTTTCTACAAATGTTTTGAAGATTTAGATGAAATTGATGGTATCAATGTAAAATACTTAGCCATTGATTTAGAATTCATTATAAATGACGTTTCTATTTTATTGCGCTTTTTATCACACTTGACTGCAAAATATGATTATTCAATAATAATATATAATTTGAATAATGATTTATATTATGATATGATTAGTGATATTGAGAATTTTTACAATGAAAGGTATATTCAAAACAAACAAAAAGCAACATATTGGCATGAAAATAGGGCAATATTATTCTTTACTAAAACAAAGGAGAGAAATTTTTATTTTGCTGATATTTTGTTTGGAAAGGAGGAAAATGATTTCCTTATTGCAAATAAGATAATTAATAGTACTTTTCCTAATTCAAAGATTATATTAATGGGAGTAGATGAAGAAGAGAAAATCCCTCAAATTAGTTTATCTGAATTTGTTGAAAATAGAAACTTATCAAGTTTTTTTCATGACAAACTTTTACTGCCCTTTGATACGATATTATCAACTAAAACCCCTCTATTTATATCAAATCTTACTACCATCCTTACAAACGAATTATCTCAAACAGAAGAAAAATTTAAGTACTCTGATTTAAATACATATATAGATAAAAGTGGAGGATATCACATTTCTCAAACACATTTCAAGATAGGTGGTAAAATTCACTCAGAAGATTTTTATTACGCAAAAGGATTATTTCAGAATTCTTTTTATACGACACGTTTGGCAATGTATTTAACAAACAAATTAACAAAAGTAGTAATTGAAAATAAAATTAAAAATTTGACTCTGATTGGATATGAAATGTATAGTGAACTGCTTTTGAGTCTAATTGAAAAGTTTTTGGAAGACAGTACAAAAGTATCTATTAATCATTTTATTGCACAGGATGAGGATGGAAAATTACATTTCAAACCTCAAAAAAACTATGAAGATTATATTAAAGGTGGTTACAAAAATGAAAATAGTCAAGCAATTATAATTGTGCCTATCGCAAGTACTGGAAGTACAGCAAAAAAAATTTTAGAAACAATAAAAGATGCCATTGTGGAATTTGAAGAAAAATCGTCAAACAATAAGAATTACACAAATAATATAATACTTGACGATGCAATAAAAGAAGCAAAGCAATTAAAACTATTGAATACGTTTTACAATATATTATGGGCTAAACCCGTTGAATCTGACGATTATAATTTAGTTGTAAAATCGATACAAATTAGTCAAGAGAAAGAAATCGTACAAGAACCAATTATTGAACTTCCAGCAACATGGTTTACACTAAAAAATTGTAAATTATGTTTTGGGAAAGATGAAAATGACAGGCCTGTAAAAACACTATCGTTGTTTGAGACGGATAAATCTTCATTAACACCAGCTATAGTTTTTGGTTATCCTATTGGAAAAAAAATAGATAAAAATAACGATTTTACTTATATAAATTTTGATGAGGTTGATTTTTCAGATTCTTTAAAATACAAAACAACTTATAGAAATAATGAATTCTTATTATATTCAACAGATACAGATAAATTAATTGAAAATAAAAACAACAAAATATATATAATTGATTGGCTAAAATCTATTAATCAAATCTTACTAAAGAAAAGGGATGGAGGAATAGCAAGTTCTGATAGAATTATTATTATTTCACCATGTCACGAAACAAATAGTGGATTTATAAATTTGGTCAATCAATATGTTTTTAATTCTGCGGCAACTATTATTCATTATCAGGCAAATGTTGATTTTGCAGAAAACTTTAAAAAAATGAATTTTCAACTTTTGAGCAGTTCTAACTCTAAAATTTATTTTGTTGATGACTCGTTGATTTCTGGTAAACATTTCTTTAATTTATTTGATTTGGTTAAAAGTTCAAAAGAAATTTTCTCATATTTCGATGGTACAATTGTACTAAGTGATAAATCTCCAACATTTACACATGATAGAATTGTACGTTGGTCAAAATTTATGTTTTCCTATGTAAGTTACAATCAGCCTCCTTCAATTTCACTTTCAGAACAACGCCCTTTAGAATATGAACGACAACGTTATAAATCTCTTTCTAATTTAGCCTTACATGATACTTTAATTAAAACATTTAATCAAAAAGTTGACAAATTAAATCCCAAAAAACTTACAAATGCGATTGCAAAAAAACGTCATCTTCGACTATTTGAAGCAACTCACAAAATTTATGACGGTTTCGCAAAATCACAAGATCTTGATATTGAAAGTGATGATTTTGTAGATTTTAAAGATAAAACAGATATTTCTGAAAATAATAACATTAAAATTAAAGTGTTATCACAATATCCTTTTATTTTATATAAACCACTACGAGAAAAGACTTTTGAATGGCATAAGAAACTCCTTAAAGATATATTGATTCAAATAAATAATATAAGCGTAATTGATGATCAAGGAAATAAAATACCTATTAGTGAAGAAGAATATATTAATATTTTTACTCCATTTAAGCTTCTAATCCGTCGTGCAGTATTTCTAAACAATTATCAAATAATAGAACTTGATGTTATTAAGGCTATTCAAATATTTTTAGAAAAGATAAATATATATTTTGATAGATTAGAAACAAATCCTCGAGATTTGTTTATCCTAAAATTCTTAAAAGAAACAGAAACAAATTTGAAAGATTTTCCAATATTTCTCATAAGTAATTTTTTGGAAATGATACAGAAAAACGGTTGGGTTGCCATAAAGTTAAAAGAGAATATTAAAACACTAGAGGATAACTTCATTAATAGCGTGTCATTAAGCAGACAATTCTATAGAATGTTACAAATTGAAACTGCTGTAGTAGTTGATGATTATCTAAAAATGATTGAAAAGGAATACCATTTCAAATGGCGTGATATGTACAAATATACTTTAGAATCAAAGTATAATCGTATTAAAGAACCTAATGATAAATTTATAACAGATGGATCTTATATAACAGAATTTTTCAAAAATAATAGAAACAAAGTAATAGAAAATATAAATAAGTTCGAGATAGTTAATTCATTTATCGGTCGATTTTTCTTGAATGATGAAGAATTGATAAAACCTATAGAAAATTATCTTTGGATTAAACAACTTATTTATAATGATGCTATTGCTAAAAAATCACATTTTCCGACAAAAGTTAACTATCAAAGAAAAATTGACGAAATCTTGGATAAGATGAAAGGGTTATATGAAACTCAAAGCGTACAATCTTTTTTTATAGTAACTGACAAAGAACAAATTCCTTATGTTCTGTATGACAAAGAGTATATCATACAAGATTTAGAAGAGGAGTATAAATCAAATAAGCCATTTATAAATAATATAAATAAGATATTACCTAATGAAGTAATTACATTAGCTGATGGGAAGAAAAATAATGCGGAAGAAATACTTAATGCACTGAAATATACTGAAATTTATAAATTCCTTTATGGAATCCCTGATGTACAAAATTTAGCAGTTGAAACTATAAAAGAATATGAAAAGAAGGATGACAAATGGATAGATTGTTATAATATTAAATACAAGCCCAATATAGATTTTATTTCGAACTACAAATATCTATTATTAATTCGTATTAGTAATATAGATGAAAGTTATGAATTTTCAACATCCGGCATAATAGGGTTTTATTGCAATGAACCACTTTATAATAAACCTGCAAGCATACTTCCAAAACAACTACTTATGTTGCTTCGACGCGACATTAATGTATTTATTGAAAAACATCATAAGAATGATGAATTTGCTAAACTACGGGAAGAGGAAATTAGAAATCGCTACGCATACCTTGCAGGACACGGACGAAAGATGTTGCAAGATCTTATAGAAGACAGCGGCTGCAAAGCATTATTTACTGACATTGTTGGAACTATCAATAAATTACAATATCTTTTTTCAACCGAAAATAATAACAGTAAAAGAGAAAAATTTTTAAAAGAAGGATTCCCATATGAGGAAAATAACAACACGCCTATTTCTCAAATAATTGAAGAGATGGCAGAAGAGATTTTTGAAACATCAATTATTGAGAACAATGTAGAGTTAAAAGATAAAATTAAAATTTCAGCCGATTCAAAGGATATAATTGATAAATTTCATTTCAATCATAAACTATTAAAATTTATTGTTTTTGAACTTCTTGTAAACGCAAAAAAAAATCGTTATCATTTTATTAACGGAGAAATAGAAAAAAATGAAGTAACTATTTTATTTGTAAAAAAAACAAATAAAATCGTTATTGAAATAAATGGTACAGGAGCAAAATTTGAAAAACAAATGCAAGATAAAATTAACAATATAAATTCTCATATCAAAGATAAAAACAAATATGAAATCTCATCTGGAATAGAACTTATGCGTGATGTATTAGAATTAATAAATAGTGATAATAGTGTATATATTCCAAAGCCTGAAGAAATTAGTGAAACGAAATATCGAAATACCGTTAAAGTTACTTTAAATGAAATGAATAGTTAAAATAAATATGACTAATATACTTTTAATTGAAAATCAAGAAAAACAATTTGACAGCATTTATAAGCGTTTTCAAAAAGATGATTTAAGTATTTCATACACTGTTTTACCTGATAAAGATCAATTTATTAATTTTATAGATTACGTTCGGGTTTGGGTAAATGAAAATTATGGAAAATATGACAATGAACATTTGACGAAGAGTGAAAATGAACTATCTTATAGAGAACTAGCAATGCTAAGAATAATTCAAATTGTATCTGACTTTAATATAGACATTATTTTAATGGATTATAAACTAGGTGCAGGTTATTTATCTAAAACAGGTATTGATTTAGCGATAGAAATTAATAAAATACGAAAAATTATAGATATAAAGGTATTGCCTGTAATTTTTATAAGTAAAGACCAAAGTAATGAAAAAGTAGAAAAAGAATTAAAGGATTATAATGGGTTAAATCGGTGGATAAACAAAGGTTTTTTTGGTGATGAAATTTTACAACCTAAATTTATAAAAGATTATGTTGTCAAAGAAATTGAGAATTTGTTGTTAAAAGAAAAAGACTCATCTTTACAAATTAAGAATGAAACTAAAACAAGAGTAAATTAACAGGTATATGGAGAATCCAGATAAAAAATATGCCACTCCAATAGAAAATGAAGTCGCAAAAAAATATGACGATTTAGTAAAAAACAAACTAAAAGACAAATTAAAATACTATTTACAAACTAAAGATTTGACTAGAGATGATATCCTAAATAGAATCGTTGAAATTCAGGATATTTTTATTGAAATGTCAGATATTCAATATAAAATATCACAAATTACACCAGAAACAAAGATATTAAAATTTATCGAAATTGGGAATGGCGCTGAAACCGAGGCATTTGCATATGCAATTGATGAGCAAGCTAAAAATTGGTTAAATAGATTATCTACGACACTAAACGTTTTAACTATAAAAGCTTCTGAGTTTAGTGAAAGATCCTCTGTAAGAAGAGATATCTGTTTTGCGACAATTTCAATCATTCTTTCTACAATTCTTGGTATTGGTATTAATTTCATTTTTGATAGTCAAAATGATAAAGATTTAGACAATCAAACATTAATAATTAAAGAGCACCAAGATTCTATTTCAAATATAATAAGGCAAGAATATATTTTAAATTTTGATACTTTAAAATGCAATGCCAATCAGAAGCTTTTAAAATAATATGATTGCTTGTGATGTTAATTTCTGTTTTGAGTAATATCGAAATTTGTAGACGAGCTAAATTGTTTTAATCAGAATTTACAGCTATATAAAAGATAAAAAAAACTCCGCTCGTCCCCTTAGAAAGCGGACAAACAACGAAGTGCGGGTTTTATCTGAGACATTAATATAGGAAAGTTTTTCTAATAAATATAAAATACATCTTTATCTCGAATTCTCGCGAATCATGATCTCCTCTTGTTTAAGGGGTTATTCATTCATTTTCTTTTTCTACAAGATTGTCCATTGTCCATTGAAAATGCATAAAAACTAAAACTAATTGCGTTATGAAAAAATTGATATTACAGGTTTTTATATTGCTGAGCGGTTTATTGGGTGGCTGCCTGGTTGTGCTTATGTTGATGCAATTAAATGCCAACAAAGATGAACTGGCACGTGTAAAAGATGTTGGTAAAGGAACCATTGGCATCAATGAAAAAGCCAGTGTGCTTGAAACCCTGAAGGTGCTTGAAAATGGCTATTCAAAAAGAGATGTATCGGCAGTTGATAGTTGTGTGGCCAATACCTTTAGCAATAAAGATGTTTTTATTCTGGGAACCAACTCCACCGAGATATTAAAAGGAAGAGAGGGCGC
>Ga0209373_10005124_pt1 | contig 10877 bp, 10 predicted proteins | sample Higcelweek5metaG_FD_187173 | JGI IMG/M metagenome (GOLD analysis project Ga0209373, IMG submission 187173) | Freshwater pond sediment microbial communities from the University of Edinburgh, under environmental carbon perturbations - High... | ecosystem: Environmental > Aquatic > Freshwater >... | reverse complement strand
CCTTGGGAGCCAGGACGGCTTATTTGTCAAGGGAGTATGAGGATGCGCCGGGAACAAAAGGAGTGGAGGCGCTGAGTGACCAGCTGCTTCAGGCATTTTGCGATTTGGCGTCAGGGTACGGGATTCAGGTGCTTGTCCATGCAATCGGAGATGGAGCGGCAGAAAGCGTCATAAATGCCTTCGAAAAAACAATGAAAGACGGGCAAAATCCACTGCGGCATGGCATTGTCCACTGCCAGATAACCAATGAAGAGCAACTGAAGAGAATCGCTAAGCTGGACATTTCAGTATTCTATCAGCCTATTTTCCTGGATTATGATATCCAAATAGCCGAAGCGCGTGTGGGACGTGAACTGGCAGGCACTTCATACGCATTCAATACCCTGAACAAGCTTGGTGCATCTATAAGCTTCGGGACGGATTCTCCTGTTGAGGACTGCAATCCTTTTCCAAACATATACTGCGCTGTCACGAGGCAGAGAATGGATGGAACACCTGAAGGCGGATTTTTCCCAGGCGAAAGGATGAGCGTTGAAGATGCCATTGATGCCTACACCATAGGCAGCGCTTACAACGAGTTCAAAGAAGGGTTCAAGGGAAGGCTGAAGCCTGGCTATGCAGCTGATCTGATAGTGCTAGGCAGGGACATTTTCACTACTGCTGAAAATGAGATTAAGGATATCAAGGTCGAAAAGACTATGGTTGGTGGGGAGTTCGTTTATGAAAAAGATGCCGACCGTTGAAAAAATTCATAAAGAATTGGATATTGCGTGCAGTGGGGTTTCGATAAAAATGAAAGAAATTATTCATATAAAGCTACATGGAGTATCTGAAGGAAAATCAACATTATAAGAATGAAATAACAGAAAAGCACAAATTAGGCCTGAAGGGCCCATTTGAAGCACAATATGGAGAAGTTGGAAGCCATTGGCTTTGATACCTAAAAATGCAAGTTTAATAAAAAATAATTCTTTTTTCAGAAAATATATTGTATTCTGAAAATTGCTGTGTTATAATAAGCATACGAAGAAAGAAATTTCTTCCACAGATCCTAACCTCATGTAAACCAGTTTGATAAGCTTCAGGAATTTCGCTTTCACTGTATATGCAAATAAATTGCAGCCCTGTTACAAGTGAAGTTGCCAGGTTTTGTAACGTTAAAGCTATACATGCAAGACGGATTCTCTGAAAAAAATTTCTACAGTATGTGGAAATTGAAAGATTTAACCATACAAGTAAAAGTATAAAGTCAAATGAAACAGTCCCCCACAGCATATGTTGATAAGTAACTGCCCGGATGCCTTAGCCGAATCTGGATACAGTAAGCTGAAACAGTGCAGGTGAAGATTAAGTTTCTATCTAACCATATTAGTTATTGAACTGCAGAATATGCATTCAATAAAAAACCAATTAGAAATGGGGCAAATTAAATAGAAGAGCCAGTGTATTTCCAAAAGAGGTTAGGATCTGCTTAGCCACCAATCGACACTAAAAAGTTGGTTGGTGGTTTTGTGCTGACAGGTATGGGCGTGAAAGCCTATTGACATAGCTTCATGATAATGTTATATTAATATATAAGAAAATACTAATTAACTTATATACATGCGACGCATGCATCAGCTTAAAAGGAACTACAAAGAGGAAATAAGGGAGGTTGTAAGGCTATGAAAGATTTAAAAACACCTTTGCATAAAATTTGCCCTCCGTGACTGCTCGTTTATATTCTGCTGGGGGCAGGAATAGGAGTGTACTATCTGCTTAAATATATTTTTCAATTTTAAAAAAAAGACCCCGACAAAAATGATATTTGTCAGGGTGCCGCTCATTAACCATGGATGCTGCCACAGCGCGTATCTGTGGTTTTTTATATGGTGTAACTAGTTTGCCTGTCAGGCGGGATATTCCTCATTTTCCGGCTCTGCCATATTAAAGCTCAAATTCATAATCACTATGGATGCAATCACCCCGGCAATTCCTGTGAGCCTTGCAAATCCAAGGGGTTCATGAAAGAAAAGGATCCCGATAAGGATTGATACTATTGTCTCTACAGAGGCTATAACAGGGACCTTGGATAACTCCAGACACTTGGACAGCCCGCTCAAATAGAACAAATAAGCTCCCACTGTTGGAATCAGGCCAAATCCGAATGCTAAAATCCAGAATTTAAACCCTGAAACCGACTGAATGGCGAGCCATGGTTTTGCTACAGCACCTAAGGTCAGCGTGCCGGACAAAAAGCTGTAAAACATTACTGTAAGCGGCTTGCAGTTGCCTGACGCCATTTTACCTATGATGGTTGACAGGCTGTATAGAAAACCTGACAATATGCCAAGGGACACTCCAAGCATAGATACATTTATGTTTTCTATATCACCACCGGTTACCATAACAAAGCAACCTATTATGTTTAAAGCCAGTGCAGCCAACTTTTGCTTTCCCACTTCTTCTGAAAAAAATACTGCTGATAGTATGCAGACAAAAACCGGAGCAGTATACAGCAAAACAGCAGCTGTGGCTACACCGATACTGCCGATGCACATACTGTAGCTGTAATTGAAGAAAGCCTGTGTAAAGACTCCTAATATTATGCATTGCAGAAAGCCTTTTTTGTCGATCTTAAATCCTTCTTTTCCCTCTATGATTAAAATAACAGGGATCAGGATCAAGAGGCCTATCAATAGCCTGATGAAGGCTGTCAACTCTGAACTTGCCCCTGTGCCGGCCAGGAGCTTAACAAAAAGGCCTATGGTTCCCCAAAGCATTCCTCCTGCAAATATCATTATATATCCTTTGTTGTTTGCTGTTTTTGCGAAAGTTTTCAAGATTTGATCAGATCCTTTTAAACTATTTAGTACAGTTTGTTATGCTTTTACGGCGAACAAATGAGCCAGTAAACCACTATGTTTACTGGCTCATTATGGTCGGAGTGACAGGATTTGAACCTGCGGCCTCATGGTCCCGAACCAAGCGCGCTACCATCTGCGCTACACCCCGGCAACATCACACAAATCCTATTATAGCCAATTGCAGCCAAAATTACAACAGGCTGGAGGCAAAAACTCCAGCCTGAAAATCAGATTCAGCTTTCTAAAAGCATTTCTCCTATTCTGTATACATCTCCGGCTCCAATGGTAAAGATAACGTCGCCTTCCTTTAAATTCTCTTTCAGGTATTTGACTATCTCTTCAAAGCTGTGGAGGTTTCTGCAATTTTGTCCCTTTTCGCTTATCCTTTGAGAAAGCATGGCCGAACTTACTTCGCCTGTATCCTTCTCTCTGGCAGCATATATGTTGGCGAGAACAAGATCATCCACGCCTGTAAAGGCGTTGCTGAATTCCTCGAAAAGGTTCATCGTCCTTGAATAGGTGTGAGGTTGGAAAACGCAAAAAATTCTCTTGTGAGGATAGTTTTTTGCAGCGCTGAGAGTTGCCTTGATCTCTGTCGGATGGTGTGCGTAGTCATCTATGACTGTAAATCCGTTTATACTGCCCTTCACTTCGAACCTTCTGTGGGTTCCGCCGAATTCCTTCAAACCTTCGAAGATGTATTCCTTTCCGATGCCCAGTGCATAGGAAGCGGCAATGCAGGCCAGGGAATTAAGAACGTTGTGTTTCCCCGGTACGTTCAAAACGACATCCAGGAATTTCTCTCCATTATAATATGCCGTATAATGTGCGAAACCTTTTTCGTTGTAGCTGATGTCTTTTGCAGTGAAGTCACCCTTGTCGAATCCGTAGGTGAGAACGCTGCATTTTGCGTTGGCGATTATTTTGTCCATCCTGCTGTCTTCTGCCCAGCATACAAGATATCCGTCTTCCGGTATAATCGCCGAGAACTTTGCAAAGGTGTTTTGTATATCATCCAGATCCTTGTAAAAATCCAGGTGGTCAGCATCTATATTCAATATAATACCTACATGAGGTACAAATTTAAGGAAAGAAGCTTTATATTCACAGGCTTCCGTAATGAAATACTGGCTGTTTCCCGTTCGTACATTTCCATCTATAATATCAAGCTGGCCTCCCACCAATATTGTGGGATCGAGCTTTGCTTTCAGGCTTATATGGGTAAACATTGAAGTTGTCGTGGTCTTTCCATGGGTTCCTGATATGGCTATATTGTATTTGTACCTTTTCATGAGGTCACCCAAAAATTCAGCCCTGTCCATTGTTGGTATATTGAGCTTTGCTGCCTCCAGCAGCTCAGGATTGTCAGCAGCGATTGCTGCGGTATACACAACCAGCCCTGCATTTTTGACATTTCCCCCGCTATGCCCGATAAAAATTTCAGCTCCCCTTTTAGCAAGAAGTTCAGTGGCAGAGGATGATTTCATGTCGGAGCCTGATACCTTGTATCCTGCCTCCAGCAGTATTTCGGCCAAGCCGCTCATGCTTACCCCACCGATTCCGATGAAATGGATTCTTGTCCTTTTATCCTTTGTGATGTCGAATGACATAATATCAGCTCCCTTGACAAATTAGAATAAATTACCATAAATGTAAAAACAAATACATATTATAATAAATAAATTATAGCACTAATATATTAACATTGCTATTGATAATATATCGGATTTGGAATAAAATATGAATAATAGATAAAAAAAATAAACGAATATTCGTATTTTGGATGATGGGTGATGAAATGGAAAAGTTTACAAGAAACCAAAGGATAGCTGTTATAACTAAAACTCTTATTGAAAATCCGAACAAAGTTATTAACCTTAATACCTTTACCGAACTTTTCTCTGCTGCAAAATCTACAATAAGCGAAGATTTATGTGTGATAAAAGACATTCTAAGCAGGTTGAAGTTAGGTGGAGTCGACACTATTTCCGGTGCAGCGGGAGGGGTTAAGTATATTTGCGGCCTTTCAGAAGAAAAGAGCGTCGAGTTTGCAGAAAAATTGTGTAATGTGCTCAGGACCAGCGACAGGATAATCCCGGGAAATTTCATTTACGTTTCGGATGTTATGTGCAATCCGCAGATAATCTCAACCGCAGGAATTATACTGGCGTCAAAATTTATTAACGAAAATGTCGACTATGTGGTTACCGTTGAAACAAAAGGGATACCTCTGGCCTATGAGGTGGCTAAGCTTTTGGGTGTGCAGCTTGTTGTGGTTCGAAGGGACACGAAAGTTACTGAGGGTTCAACCCTTAGCATAAACTATGTCTCCGGTTCCAGCGGACGCATTCAGAATATGACCCTTTCGAAAAAATCACTAAAAAAAGAAAGCAGATGTGTTTTTATCGATGATTTCATGAAAGCAGGGGGCACTTCTATGGGGATAATAAACCTTTTGAAGGAATTTGAGTGTCATCTGGTGGGGATCGGCGTAATGATCGATACGATAAATTTCCCAAAGAAGCTTATTAAGGACTATGTCGCCATTGTGGATTTTGATGGCTTCGATGAAGAGGGTAATGCGGTTTTGATGCCATCGAAACTGCTGAAATAATAAAATATTCGAAAATTTTAAATTTTTTCACAAAATAAGAAGGATAATTGACAATTATAGAGAATAGTATATGTACTAAGCATCTTGTGGAGGTGGATTTTTAATGCAAATTACAGACGTAAGAGTAAGGAAAATTGCTGCTGAAGGTAAAATGAAGGCTATTGTGTCAGTGACTTTTGACAATGAATTTGTAGTTCATGATATAAAAGTCATTGAAGGCCAAAACGGTCTCTTCATTGCTATGCCTAGCAGAAAAACCCCAGATGGAGAGTTCAAGGACATAGCTCACCCGATCAATACTCAAACAAGGGAAAAAATCCAGAAATCGATTCTTGATGAGTATGAAAAAGTAAAGAATGAAGAACCGGTTACAGAAGAAGAAAAAGTGGAAGAATAATTAGTAAAAAGGAGTTTACGGACTCCTTTTTATTATGAATTGATATAAATGTGTTATACAAGGTTGAAAATCGGCGGTATTTAAAATATAATGTTAAGGTATATAAATATTAAGAGGTGTTATTTAATGTATAATTGTGCTTTAATATTGGCAGCCGGTGAGGGAAAACGGATGAAATCGGATACTCCAAAGGTCCTTCATAAGCTTTGTGGGAAGGAAATGGTCAATCAGGTAATAGATACGGTTAAAAAGAGCGGGATAACCGAAATAAATGTAGTCGTAGGGATAGGAGCAGAAAAAGTTAAAGAAGCCACTGAATCAAGGAGAGTGCACTATTCATTTCAGGGAAAGCAGCTTGGCACAGGTCATGCTGTAATGTGCTCTTCAGAATTCCTTAAGGGGAAGCAGGGAACAGTGGCAGTCTTTACTGGAGATGCTCCTTTAATTTCTGAAGAAAGTATAGATAAACTTGTGAAATACCACAACGGCGGGGGATACAAGGCAACTGTAGTTACATCGGTTGTCGGCTGCGCTGACGGCTACGGCAGGATAATCAGGAAAGAAAACAATGAAGTATGCAGGATTGTCGAGCATAAGGACTGCAGCAGCTCTGAGCTTCAGGTTAATGAGATCAATTCAGGGATGTATTGCTTCGATATAGAATACCTCCTGAAAAGCCTGGATAAATTGGGTAAAGACAATGCACAAGGCGAATATTACCTTACCGATGTAATCGGAATACTCGTTGGCGAAGGGCAGAGCGTAGGTGCAATACCGGTTCCCTTTGAGGAAACAATGGGTGTGAATTCAAGGATCCAGCTTAGCGAGGCTGAAAAGGTCATGAGAAAAAGGATCAACACCAGACATATGGTAAACGGGGTTACCCTGATAGATCCGGATGCAACCTATATAGATGAAGACGTCGAAATAGGAAGGGATACCATAATATATCCAGGCAATGTCCTGCAGGGCAAAACATCCATAGGAGAAAGATGCAATCTCTATCCGAACTCCAGGATATTTGACAGCGCTATCGATAATGAGGTTACAATCCAAAGCTCAGTAATACTTGAAAGCAGAATCGGCGAAAAAACCACAATAGGGCCATTCGCTTACGTCAGGCCTGAAACGGTAATAGGAAAATCCACAAGGATCGGCGATTTTGTTGAAATAAAGAAATCTGTCATCGGAGACGGAACAAAAGTTTCTCATCTTACATATATCGGAGATGCCGAAGTTGGCAAAAATTGCAATTTTGGATGCGGAACCGTTGTGGTCAATTATGACGGAAAAGAAAAATGCAAGACCATTATCGGAGACAATTCTTTTATTGGCTGCAATTCAAATCTCATATCACCGGTTTCTGTGAGCGATGACACGTATATAGCTGCAGGATCCACAATTACAGAAAATGTTCCGGCTGGGGCATTGGCAATAGCAAGAGCAAAGCAGATAAATAAAGAAGGCTGGGTTTACAAGAGAAATTCAGAAAAATAAATTAAGGAGGACTACATATGATTACGCACGGAAAAAATATAAAAATATTCACTGGAAATTCAAATGTTGACTTGGCGAAAGAAATAGCAGATAAGCTAGGACTGCCTCTTGGAAATTCGAATGTCAACACTTTCAGTGACGGAGAGATTGCTGTAGACATTAATGAAACTGTAAGGGGTATAGATGTTTTTGTGGTTCAGTCTACCAATTCACCGGTAAATGACAATCTTATGGAACTGCTGATAATGATAGACGCCTTTAAAAGAGCTTCGGCAGGCAGGATAACAGCTGTAATCCCTTATTACGGATACGCAAGGCAGGACAGGAAGGCTAAGGCCAGGGATCCGATCACTGCCAAGCTTGTTGCGGATATTTTAACTGCCGCAGGGGCAGACAGAGTTCTTACGATGGATCTGCATGCACCTCAAATACAGGGATATTTCAACATTCCATTAGACCACCTTTTAGGAGCCCCGATCTTATCAAAATATTTTATCCAGAAGGGATTCCTGGACAGGGAGGATGTAGTTGTTGTATCACCTGATCTCGGAAGCGTTACAAGGGCCAGAAAATTTGCGGACAAACTTCATGCACCAATAGCTATAATCGACAAAAGAAGGCCAAGGGCCAATGTGTCTGAGATAATGAACATCATAGGGGACATTGAAGGTAAAGTAGCCATACTTATCGACGACATGATCGATACGGCAGGAACCATAACAAACGGCGCAGAGGCGCTGAAAAAAATGGGCGCCAAGGAAGTATATGCCTGCTGCACACATGCTGTGCTGTCTGGGCCGGCAGTTGACAGGCTTAAAAATTCAGTGATAAAAGAGCTTGTAATGCTCAACACAATAAAAATGCCTGAAGAAAAGCAGTGCGACAAGTTCAAAATATTGTCTGTTGCTCCGGTTTTTGCCGAGGCCATAAGAAGAATATATGAAGATATATCCGTGAGTAAACTTTTCGAAGAATAACAGAAACCAGGGCATGCTTTTCAATGAGAGCATGCTTTTTATTTTGCATACAGCAGCTTTTGTAAATATGTATACAACTTTTTTCTGTTTAGACTATTGTTTTATGGGCATGTTGTGTTAAATTAAATATAAATATGTATTTACTGAGAGGAGAATAGTATATGGAAGGTAAAATTGGTAAAGTCCTTATAGTAGATGATGATGAAAATATTTGTGAAGTAATAAAAATGTATCTCGAAAATTCAGGATATGATACGAAAGTATGCCATAACGGCAAGGAAGCCCAGGAGGCTTATCTTCAATATAAGCCTGATCTTGTCCTTCTGGACATAATGATCCCGAATATAGACGGGATCGATGTGCTCAAGTGGATAAGGAAGCAGTCAGAAACCCCTGTGATAATGCTTACTGCGAAGGGGGAGACCTTTGACAAGGTCCTGGGGCTTGAGCTTGGAGCCGATGATTATATCGTAAAACCTTTTGAGCCCAAAGAGATGGTTGCGAGGGTCAAAGCTGTTTTAAGAAGGTATAGTGTTGACAACGAGAACAAGGAAGTTTTGAAATTCAATGACCTTGTCATTGACATCAATTCTTATTCGGTCACTTACAAGGGCTTGGAAGTCAAAATGCCGCCAAAAGAATTTGAATTGCTGTATTTCCTTGCGAACAACAAGAACAGGGTCTTCACAAGGGAACAGCTGCTTTGTGAAGTGTGGGGCTATGATTACCCTGGAGATTCAAGGACAGTTGACGTGCATGTGAAGAGGCTCAGGGAGAAGCTTCATGGCGGTACAAACTGGGAGCTTGAAACAGTGTGGGGAGTAGGATACAAGTTTGAGGTTAAATAAGATATGAACAAAGGGTTGTTTTCTAAACTTACGGTAACATTTTCGGTTATTATCACCATAAGCTTTGTGATGGTCGCCTCATTCCTTTCCTTCTGGTTTGAAACTTATTCCTTCAATCAGAGAAAAGCGCAGCTGGTCAAGGAAACACAATACCTTGGCCCGGCTGCAATAAAGTATATTCAGGGCGATATCACTTCAGAAAAAATGGATGAAACCCTCACCAGCATAGCAAATTATCTTTCGGCTGACATATGGCTTGTGGATAGTTACGGCTATGTTTTTTCTGTGTCCATCAATGAGGATAAGGTTTTGATTGGAAACCAGATCCTTACTGATGAACTTGATACGCTGAGAGAGGGAAAGAACATTGAAGAGCGAGGAGACTACGGCGGTTATTTTAAAATCCCTGTTCACACATATGAAGTCCCGGTATTCAAGGGTGAAGTGTTCAAAGGGGTCATAATCATGCATACCTCCATGGAAGAGTTGAGACGGCCATTGGAGCTGGTTTATGAAATTGTATGGCTGTCTGCGATTATCGCGGTCATTATGTCCAGCATAGTCATATATTTTGTCTCCCAAAGAATATTGGTCAAGCCGCTCAAGAAGATCATCTATGCTGCTGACAAGATAGCCAATGGAGAAGTAGGAAGAAGGGTTGCCATAAAATCCCATGACGAGATAGGCGAGCTTGCCAAATCATTCAACTCCATGGCGGATGCGCTGGAGGAAGTTGAACACAAGCGAAGCATGTTCATTTCCAACGTATCCCATGAAATAAGGTCCCCTATAACATCGATCAAGGGCTTTATCGGCGGGATACTGGATGGAGTGATACCAAAGGAAAAACATAACTACTATCTCTCTATAGCTTATGAGGAAATTCAGAGGCTTACGAGGCTTGTCAACGACCTTCTTGATCTGTCGGCTATAGAATCGGGGAATTTCAGGCTAAGGATTGAAGAAGTGGATATAAACGAAATCATAAGGCTGGCTGTAATAAGGTTCGAGCCTAAAATCATGGATAAGAAGCTGAATGTGGATGTGCTGCTTGTAGGCGACAAACTGATGGTGGCAGGTGATAAAGACAGGCTTACTCAGGTAATAACAAACCTGATGGACAATTCAATAAAGTACGCTCCGGTTTCAGGCAACGTCAACATAAAGACCGCCATAAAAGGTCCGAAAGCTTACATTACCATATTCAATGACGGACCTAACATACCGGAAAATGAAATCAAATATATCTGGGATAGATTCTATAAAGCTGATAAAGCCAGATCCTCCAAGGAGAGCACCGGTCTGGGATTGTCCATAGTTAGAAGCATAATAGCACAGCTTGGGGAAGACATCTGGGTTGAAAATAAGGAGTCGAAGGGTGTGGCATTCATTTTTACTTTAAAAATGGTTTAAATAATTCTTACACTTTGTTCACACTTATTTTTGATTGATGCATTATAATTATAGTAATTTAGTTTTTAGATTAGAGGTGCTTTTGCGATGGATGATGGCTTTAAAGACAAGGGAACGGACAAAGAAATTGAATCCTCATATAAGGATGTAGATTGGGAAGATGCTGAATGCGAAGAAATAGGCAGCATAAATTTCCGGAACTGCAATAAAAAGAAAAAGCTCTGCGCTGCGGCAAGGTTGCTGGCTTTTGTACTTATAGCCGTTTTATCCGGAGGAATTTCAGGA
>Ga0209373_10005123_pt1 | contig 10881 bp, 6 predicted proteins | sample Higcelweek5metaG_FD_187173 | JGI IMG/M metagenome (GOLD analysis project Ga0209373, IMG submission 187173) | Freshwater pond sediment microbial communities from the University of Edinburgh, under environmental carbon perturbations - High... | ecosystem: Environmental > Aquatic > Freshwater >... | reverse complement strand
TGCCGCGTGTAGGCGGAAAGCGCGCCCAAAAGGCGCAGCGTCTCCAGCGCCTCGGCCTGCTCCAGCATCTTGCGCTTGCCCACCACCAGGTCGCCCTTGCGCGAGGCCCGGAAGCCCAGACGCTCCAGCACGCGCAGAATAAGCCCGGCCCGGCGCACGCGCCTGTCGTCGCTGGCGAAGCCGCCCGCGAAACGGAAATACACGAAGGTCTGCTCCGGCTTGTCCGACACCACGGCGTCCACCACGCTGAAGTGATAGCCCAGGCGCAGGGTGATGTTGGCGTAGTCGCTCCCGGCCAGGGCCAAGTTCAGCCCCGCGCCGCCTGCCGGGGCGGAAAGGGCCTGCCCGGAGCGGCCCATGCCGGAAAGGATGTCGCCCAGGCCCATGCGGGCCGGGCCTTCGCGCTGGGCCTCGCGCAGCAGCAGGCCGTCCAGAAACGCGCGCAGAGGCAGGCTCGTTATGTCGGCCAGGGCCACGTCGCTCTGCGCGCCCTCGCGTCCGCCGAAGGACTCAGGCCCGCCTGCCCCAATTGCCCCATCTGATTCGGCCAGGCCGCCGCCCACATCGACCACGCGCAGTTCAAAGGGCGAGTCCTCGCGCAGACGCCGGGGCGCGCCCAGGCCGCCGCGCCGGGTGGGATTGATGGAGACGAGCAGCTCCACGGCGCGCTCATGGGCGAAATGGATGATGTCGTGGCAAGTGCGGCATTCCTCCGGCCGGAAGTTCTCCGCCGCCGGGTCCACGAGGTTCAAGGGGCGGATGTGCCGCAACAGCCGCCGCAGCACCAGAAATTCCGGCTCCGCGCTCACGCGCTCGCGCTGCATGGCGGCCTGGCGCAGCAGGCCCTCGGCCACGCCCCGGTACACAACGGCCTGTTCGGCATCCACGGTGACCATGCCCCCAGGCGCAAGCCCCGCCGCACCCTTGAGGCCGAACACGGCGGGCACGCGGTTCTCCCGCGCCACCGTGGCCAGGTGGCTGGCCGCCGTGCCCACTTCGGTCAACAGCGCGCCCAGACGGGGCACTATGCGCGACAAGCCCGGGGTGGCCGCGCGGGCCACGCCCACGGAGCCGAGGGGCACGGACTCCGGCAGGGTGTCGTCATCGAGAAGCGCCACAGGCCCGGCGCCAACCCCGCTGCAAGCGATCTGCCCGCCGCGCAAAAGCTGGTCCTCCTCGCCAGGGCAGGCCGAAGCCACATCGCAGAGATCTTCCGGCCAGTCTGGAAAGGCCGTCTCCGCTGGCTCCAGCCCGGTGATGAGCACGCCGCCCTCCGGGGAAAGCACCCAGGAAATCAGGCACGGGCCATCCAGGGCGCGCTCCGCCGCGAGCCCCAGCCGGGCCAGCAGCGCGGCCTGCTCCGGCAGCAGCCAGGCCGAGCCGCGCAGCATGCGCCCGTGCGAGGGGTCCAGGGCCTGGCCGCCGGGAAGTTGCGCGGCGAGGGGCTTCTCCGCCACGCGGGTGCGCAGGGGCATGTGCGGCGCTGTGCGCGAAAGCCAGTAGCGGTCGGAAAAAACTGCGGACGGGGAAGCATGTCTGCCGTCAAAGTCAACACTTGGCCCGGCATTTGGCCTGGCACTTGATATGCCGACGGAGACTGCGCCGGAGTCCGGCTCGGGCGGCTCAACCACGGCCAGCATGGCGGGCGGCAGGCTGGGATCATGGGCCAGGGTCTGCAGCGTGCCGCGCGCCACGCCGCTCTGGCGCGGCCGGACGCAGGCGGCCACGGGCCCGGCATCCGCGTGCTCCTTGGCAAAGCGCTCCAGTGCCCGCACAACCGCATCCGGCGTGTCGGCCACGGCCTCGCCCAGCACCCGGCCAGCGCCGGAAGGGCCAGCGGCCACAAAGGAAATCTCCAGCCGCCTGCCGCCGCTGGCAATGCCGCCCAGCCGCGTTAAAAGCGCCTCCGCCTCGCGGATAACCGCGCCGGTCACCGTCTGGCTGGTTGTCGCGCCTGTTGCCACGGCCCCCTGCCCCTTCGCGAATCCGCGCATGCCCGTCACGGTCACGGCAAAGCCGTCCGGCGCGGGCAGGCCCATCTTGCGGCCCAGCACGGCCAGTCCCACACTGCACAGCCCGGCCAGCGGCTCAAGCTCCCAGCCGATCTCGGAGAACGGCAGCACCGGCCTGTCGGCAAGGGGACCCATACCGCCGGACAAGATGTCCTCAAGGGCGTCCTTCACCGCCAGGGAGGCGTCGTACAGGGCCACGTGGGCCTCGCCCGCCATGCCGTTCAGGTGATAGGCGACAAGGTGCGTCAGGCGGCACACGTCGCGCACGGAGCTTTCCAGAAAGGCCTTGTCGAAAACGTACTCGCCGCCAAGGGCGCGGTCCATCTGGGCCATGCGCTCCAGAACGCGCGTATTGAGCCCCAAAATACGCTTGAACGTGCGGAAGAGAAACCGGACCCCTCCCGGCTCCATGCCGCCCTGCGGCACCATGTTCGCTTCCGCGCCTCCCATGCGTTCCCCTTGCCCGCGTCCGTCAGGACGCCAGGCCCCGCTCCTTTTCGATGCGCCGCACGCCGTCGAGCAGCTCCGCCAGCTTGAAGGGCTTGGCCACGCAGTCGAACACGCCCTTGCGGAAGGATTGCCGGGCGGTCTCCATGGTGGCGAATCCGGTGATGAGGATGACGTCCGTGTCCGGGTGCAGGGCCTTCACCTTGCTCAAGAACGACAGGCCGTCCAGCCCTTCCATCTTGAGGTCGGTGATGACCACGTCGAAACGCTTGGCCTCGATGCGCGCCAGGGCCTCCAGAGGCTGATTGAAGGCCTCCACCTCGTAGCCCGCCTTCTGGAAGAAGGGCTTGAGGCGCTTGCACACGATGGGCTCGTCGTCCAGCACCAGGATGCTGGTCCTGCGCCTGGCCGTCTCACCGCCTGGAGCCTCTGCCGGGATGCTGGCCGGGTTCTCGATGGCGTCGGGTGTCATTCTCGTGTCTCCCTTAGTGCTGCGATGCGTTGAAGAAAAATATCCAGGTGCCGGGTCACCGCCGCGTCCGAATCAAGCTTGGCGTCCAGCTGGCGCGTGTAGCCGATGAGGCAGCCCAGCATGAACATCTTGTCCAGCATGATCCGCGTGGGGTGCTTCTTGATGCGCCCCGTGACCATGTCGCCCTTGACCTCCACCAGAAAGTCAAACCCTTCCAGTATGGCCGCCACAAGGCTGGCCCGGCGGGAACGCCTGGTCAAATCCGTCACCCCGCCCATGAAGCGGAAAGCGATGGCGTTGTCGTTCACCGAGCCGCCCAGAAAGGCGTCCACCACGGTGAAATGATACCCAAGGCGCAGGTGCAGGTTCAAGTACTCCCGCGAGATGACCGCCAGATTGCGCCCCAGGCGCGAGGGATGCGAGGCCTCGGCCCCCAGGGTGCGCGTGACGCTGGACATGAAGCTGCCCATGTCCACGGCCACGGGGCTTGTCTCCCACATGCCGGAGATGTTGAGCCCCTCCATGAGCGCCTTGAGCGGACGGCAGCGGATGTCCGCCTCGCCCGCGTCCTCGCCCGCTGTTTGGGCCAGGCCGCCCTCCACGTCGATGACCGTGAGCCCGAGGGGCAGCTTGGTGACGAGCCTGCGGGGAGCGCGCTCGCGGATGTCCTGGTGCGTCTCGGCCAGGGAGGTCAGTTTATCCACGGCGCGCTGGTGCACGTAGCGGGCGATGTCGTGAAAGGTCCGGCACGATTCCGGCGCGAAGGAATCGCTCTTGGGGTCCAGCAGGGTCAGCGGGCTGATGTGCTTGAGCACCCGCTTGAGCGTGCGGTACTCCCAGGATTCTTCGAACACGTCCTCGCGCACCAGCTCGAAGCGGCACAGGGCCTCCACCACGCCTTCGTAGACGACCTGATGGTCGGCGTCGAGGGTGATCTCCTGCCCCTCGCGCAGGGTGCGCGTGGCGCTGCCGGTCTGCACCAGCGTGGGCACGCGCAGCTCGCGGGCAATGGTCGCCATGTGTCCCGTGGCCGAGCCCACATCCGTGATGATGCCCCGGCACTTGGGCATGACCTTGGCGAAGCGCGGCGAGGAATGCCGCGCCACCAGGATGGCCCCGTACGGGAAGCTGGCCAGGTCCTCGCCCTCGGCCATGATGTGCACCGGGCCGGAGGACACGCCGCCCATGGCCGTGACGCCACGGCCAGAGATCAGCACGGGCACGCCCTTGACCGCCTCGGCCGCGTCCCCGGCCGGGCCTTCCGTCAGGGCGCAGGCTCTGGGCCGTATGGAAAGGGGCCGGGCCTGAAGCACCACAAGCTCTCCCTCCGGGGTGATGGCCCATTCCACGTCCAGCGGACGCTTGAAGAAATGTTCCAGGGTCATGGCGGTCTTGGCCAAAAGCGTCAGTTGCGCGGCGCTTAGGCAGGGCTCGCCGCGCTCCGCCTCAGGCACGGCCTCGGTGCGGGTGCCGCCGCCAGCCTCCAGCACCAGGCGCGTGCTCTTGTCCGCAATATCCGAGGAAAGCAGATCGTGGGGCGGTTCGCGCCGCAGCAGGTAGGTGTCGGTCTCGGCGGTGCCGTCCACAATGGGCTTGCCCAGGCCCCAGGCCGCGCTGACCACCATGGCCTGGTCCTGCTCCTGAAGCGGCGCGTAGGTGTAAAGCCCGCCGCTCACAAGCGCGTCCACCATGGGCATGACACCCACGGCCATGGCCGGCTCCTCGGCGCAGAGTTCGTGGTGCAGGCGGTAGCGCAGCGCCTCCTCGCAGAACAGGCTGGCCAGCACGCGGCGGTAGGCGGGCAGAATATCCGCCGGGGCGACGCCGAGCACGGTCTCGTACATGCCCGCGAAGCTCGACTCGCTGTCCTCGTCCCAGGCGCTGGAGCGCACGGCCAAAAACCGCGCTCCGCCGTCCGCAAGCTGGCCCGCCGCGTATTCGATGGCCTGGCGCAGCTCACGCGGCAGGGGCATGTCCATGACGGCCTGGCGCAGGGCGCTGGATTTTTCCTCCAGCCCCTCTCCATCGCTTGCGCAAAGGGCGCGGATGCTCTCGGCCACGGGCTTGCGCAAATCCGCCCTGGTCATGGCCTCGAAATAGGCCCCGGCGGTGATGACGAAGCCGTCCGGGGTGTTGATGCCGAGTATGTTCTTGATGTCGCCCAGGCTGGCCATCTTGTTGCCGCCCTCGTCCGCCAGGTCGTGGGTCAGCTCGGACAGGGGCAGGATGTGGTCCGCGCGCGAGAGGACCCTGCGGCCTGCCAATTCCTCCCGCACGCGCAGCAGAATGCGCTCAAACGCCGTGAACAGGGCCACGTTCTTGCCCTGGCACAGCAGGTTCAGGTCGCTGATGAGCTTGAAGACCTGATCGCCGAGCTTCTCACACGAATCAAGGATGTACTGCCGGTCAAAGATGTAGTCGCCGCCGAGCTTGTCGCCCATGTCGCCGATGAGCTCCAGGATGACGTTGTGCCGCTCCAGAATGCCCTTGAACTTCTTGTAGAGCACGGAGAACGGCACAGGTGGCCTGCCCCGCAGCCGGGACGCCAGGCTGGTCCACAGCCTGGCTATCATGTTCAGGAGACGCGGCGGCGTCATGGTGTGCTAATGCGCCCCCTTGCTCTGGAACACGAGTCCGATGCCGAGACCGGCCACAATGGCGATGATGGATGCGAGCACGCCATACCACACGGCATGGTTGAAGGCCAGATCGGCCATGAGGGCGGGGATTCCGACCATCTTGGCCTGCAAGGGCTGAGAGGACTGGGCGACGATAATGCCGTCCTTCACGGCGATGACTTCGACGGTGTAGTCGCCGGGGGAAAGGCGCGAGGGGATGGCGAGGCGCGCGCTGAACTTCTGCAGCCCGTTTGCCGTTTCGCCCAGGGTCACCGCGCCGGTCTGCTCGCGGTAAAGCCCTTCGCTCTTCTTCAGCTTCACCAGCTCCGGCAGCAGCATGGCGCGGTCCGCGGTGGCGGGCTCAATGCCCACCTTGTCCGTCAGGCCTTCCAGGCCGAGGGTGGGGCCAACGGCGCCCAGGTCCTTCAAGGGAACGGAGGACTCCACCAGAAACACCTTGGGCACGCCGTCAAAGTGCAGGGTGTTCATGTTCATCCACAGCAGGCCGAAAGCCTTGCCCTTCTGCTTCATGGCAATTTTCTCCGGCAGGCCGGAGAAGCGCACCACAAGCTGGGAGCCTTCCGGCGCTGCGCCGTCGATGGTCACGCTCGTGCCGTTGTAGAAGGTGCTGATGGTGATGTTTTGCGGGGCCAGGCCGAAGTCGAGGTTCGCCGCAAGTCCGGCGCACGGCCGGGCCAGCAGCAAAAACGAGAGCAGCAAGAACGAACGCAGGCTGATGACGCGCTTCATGCTAGTGACCTCCGATGTAGGCCAGCAGCACATCCGGCCTGGCAAGCAGTTCGTAGAGAATCTTGAACATCATCACGAGCACCAGCGAGGCCAGCAGGATCTTGAGCTGCTCGCCGCCGAGCTTCTTGCCCGCCACGGCGCCGATCTGCGCGCCAAGGGACGACCCGACCAGCAGAATGAGCGCCAGCACAAAGTCGACCGTGTGGTTCGTCGAGGCCTGCATCACCGTGACATTGACGCAGGTGAAAAGAATCTGGAACAGGCTGGTGCCCACAACCACATGCATGGGCATGCGCAGCAGGTAGACCATGACCGGGACCATAATGAACCCGCCGCCGACGCCCATGATGGCGGACAAAATACCCACCAGACCGCCGAGGAGCAGCGGCAGAATGGGCGACATGCGCACGCCGGAGCGCTCAAAGTCCATCTGCCAGGGCAGCATGCCGACCATGCGGCCGAAGGCGCTCGATTTGACGTGCTTCTCCGGCTCCTGCTTGGCCGGGGCCTTGGCCTTACGCATGGCCTGCAGGCTCTCGATGAACATGTAGCCGCCGACCAGGCCGAGCATCAGCACGTAGGTTATGTTGATGAGAAAGTCCGCATTGCCCATGGCCCGCAGCAGCTTGATGACCTGCACGCCCACGGACCCGCCGAGGACGCCTCCCACAAGCAGCAGCACGCCCATCTTCACGTCCACGTTGCCGAGCTTTAAGTGCGCCAGCGTGCCCGAGGTGGATGCTCCGACGATCTGGTTGGAGTCCGAGGCGGCGGCGATGGTTGGCGGAATGCCCATCATGATGAGCAGCGGGGTCATGAGGAATCCTCCGCCCACGCCGAAGATGCCCGAGAGCAGGCCAACCACCCCGCCCAGACCGAAGACGGCCACGATGTTCACGCTGTTGCCCGCAATGGGCAGATACAGTTCCATGGGTATGCTCATGTCCGATCCTTCCTGGGTTTGGGATGTGGCGCCCGGCCCGAGGCCCCCGCGCTCCCAATCCCGCTTGCCCCGCCGCCGGTCCGCGCCAGCGGCAAGGTCGTGTTCGCTGCCCCGCTTGCACGGGGACGCTCCGGGGCCATCCCCGGAAACGCCCCCGCGCGTGCACCAGACAATCGAGCGCGCCCGGTCCGCATCAACGGCCCGTTTCGCGCTGTCAGTCCCTCCAAAGCAAAACAGGGGCCGTCGCGTGTATTATCGTCAACACGCAGTATTAAAACGATTTATTATCAAAGCTACAAACTGCTGCGGAATCCTCTGTCTCGAAATGAAACAGTGGCAAGGGAAAATGCTTGTGCCAAAATGAAACGTTACCTAAAGTGCGGATGTTTCGACGCGAAGGAGGGGGCCGATGAAGAACACGGCGCGGCGGTTCAAGGTTTTCTTCAACTCCATCAAGGGCAAGATCCTCACGCTCTTTCTGGTGGCCTTTCTGGTGGCCTGCGGCCTCACCCTGCTCAACGTCTGGACCCTGGCCACGGTGCGCGAGCGCCTGAACCTCTCCGAACGCTACGACGACCTGTTCAACTCCATCCTGGAAGCGCGGCGATTTGAAAAGAACCTGCTCATTTACGGCGGGGTGGAAAGCCAGCGCGAAGGCATGCTCTATCTGGACAAGGCCGACGTGGCCGTGGAGGGCCTGGCCGGGGACATCGGCCGCATGGCCGGACAGCCCGCTTTGGAGAGCTTCCGGCAGGTCCTGGGCCAATACCGGCAGGAGTTCGCGGCCATCGGCAATGCCAACGCCCTGGAGCGGCAGTCCGTGCGCGGCACGGGCAAACGCCTGGTGGACATGGCCGAGGAGCTCATCGCCACCAAGCGCGAGCGCATCCACAAGACCATCTTCCAGGTTTCGCTGCTGCCCTTCGCCTATCTGGCGGTGTTCCTGGCGTTCATGGCCTTTCTCATCAAGGTCATCGCCAACAGCCTGCTCAAGCCCCTGGGCATGATCGGCCAGATAACCGCCCGGGTGGCCAAGGGCGACTTCAGCCCGGTCGACAGCGGCGGGCACCACCACATAGAGGAAGTTGCGGGCCTGCTCGACGCCCTGAACCGCATGGCCATAGAGCTGACCGCCAACCAGGAGAATCTGCTCCAGGCGCGCAAGATAGCCGCCCTGGGCACCCTCACCGCAGGCATTGCCCACGAGATAAACAATCCCATCAACAACATCATGATCTCCGCCGAGAGCCTGCTTGAGACCCACGGCGGGACCATGGACGACGACGGGCGCGAGGTCGTCACCGACATTTTGAGCCAGGCCGAGCGCGCCGGTGAGATCGTGCGCAACCTGCTCGATTTCTCCCGCACGGAAAAGGCCGGGTTCAGCGCCCTTGCGCCGGATGTCGTGGTACAGAGCACGCTGAACCTTTTGAAGAACCAGCTGCTCGTCTCCGGCCTCAGCATGCGCGTGAACGTGCCGCACGACTTGGAGCTGATTTCCGGCACCCTGCGCCACCTGCAGCAGGTGTTCCTGAACCTGCTGCAGAACGCCATCGCCGCCACGCCGCAGGGCGGCGCCATCGAGGTCTCCGGCCAGGACGCCGGGGACTTCGTGCGCATAACCGTGCGCGACACGGGCGCGGGCATCGACAAGGAAACCCTGCCGCACATTTTCGAGCCCTTTTACACCACCAAGGAAGTGGGCAAGGGCACGGGCCTGGGCCTGGCCGTCACCTATTCCATCATCAAGCGCCACAGCGGGCGCATAGAAGTGGAGAGCGAGCCCGGCAAGGGCACGGCCTTCCATGTGTTTTTGCCCAAGGCCCCGGCCGGGCCGGAGGCTCTGGAGGAGATAGGCCATGCAGGCTAGAATCGCCGTTGTGGACGACGAATCCGCCGCCCGCAAGCGCCTGGGCGAGGCCTTCACGCGGGACGGCTACGAGGTGGAGACCTTCGGCGACGCGGAGAGCTTTCTTGCGCGCCAGGCGGAAGCCGCCTTCGACGCCGTGCTTTTGGACCTGCGCCTGCCGGGCATGGACGGCCTGACCGCGCTCAAGCGGGTCAAGGCCATGGGCGGCGAAACGGAAGTGGTGCTGGTGACGGGCTTCGGCGGGCTGGAGCCGGCCATCGAGGCCATCAAGCTCGGCGCGTACCACTTTGTGGCCAAGCCCGTGCGCCTGGCCGAAATACGCAATCTGATCAAGGCCGCCAGCGACAAGGTGGCCCTGGGCCGGGCCAACCGCCAACTGCGCCAGGCCCTGCGCGAAGAAACCGGGCTTGAAGCCATGATCGGCGCCAGCGCGGCCATGCGCGACGTGTTCGAGCTGGTGCGCAAGATCGCCCCGGTGAACTGCAACGTGCTCATTCAGGGCGCCAGCGGCACGGGCAAGGCCCTGGTGGCCAAGGCCATCCACAAGCTTTCGCCCCGCAAGGACCAGACCTTCGTGTCCTTCAACTGCGGCGGCTTCACCGAGGAGCTCATCTCCAGCGAATTGTTCGGCTACGAGAAGGGCGCGTTCACCGGCGCGGCGGCCATGCGCGCTGGCCTGCTGGAAAGTGCGGGCGGCGGCACAGTGTTTTTGGACGAGATAGGCGAGATGCCGCCCTCCATGCAGGTCAAGCTGCTGCACGTGATCCAGGAGCGGCGCATCTTGCGCGTGGGCGGCACCAAGCCCATCGACCTGGACATCCGGGTCATCGCCGCCACCAATCGCGATCTGAAGCAGGACGTGGCCGACGGCCTGTTCCGGGAGGACCTGTTCTACCGCCTGAACGTGGTGAACATCCGCCTGCCCTCGCTGGGCGAGCGCAAGGAGGACATCCCCCTGCTCGCCCGGCACTTCATCGACAAGTACAGCCTGCTCTTCCACAAGGCCGTGCGCGAGGCGAGCCCCCAGGCCCTGCAGGCCCTGACGGCCTATGCCTTTCCCGGCAACGTGCGCGAGCTGGAGAACATCATCGAGCGCGGCGTGGCCCTGTGCGACGGCGAAACCTTCGGCGTGGAGGACCTGCCCGCCGAACTGCGGCAAGCGGCCGGACCGGCGGCGGCAGACGAGCCCCTGGTGAGCCTGGAGGAGCTGGAGCGCAAGCACATCGCCCGGGTGCTCCAATCAACTGGCCGCAACAAAAGCCTGGCCGCGCAGATCCTCGACGTGCCGAGGACCACCCTCTGGCGCAAGCTCAAGCAGTTCAACCTGGAGTGACGCCTGCCAGCCGACGGAACCAGGCTGGCGCATGCCGGGCCCGAATCCGACTGGCACGAATCCGACTGACACGAACCGGGCGGGCGCGAATTGGGCGGGCGCGAATCGCTGACGCATATAGGACTGGACAGCGGCCGGACAAACTCAAATCCGCATCGGCACGCGCCAGCGCCACGGCGCATGGTGACACGGAGCGGAATCCAGGCCACGGCGGATCAACACTGAAGCAACGCCACTTGGCGCGGTCCACGACCACGTTTCAAAACGGAACACCGCACCAAGACAGGCAGGTTCCGCTTTGGCGCACGCCCACAGGGCGAGATGTTTTCTTAAACTTTTTTAGCGTGTTGGCACCATCCCCGCGCCGCAACGCGTACGCCGCAGCTCTGGCACGCATCTTGTTATCACCGGGCCATGAAAAACGCCCCCGCCCCCC
>Ga0209373_10005122_pt1 | contig 10882 bp, 9 predicted proteins | sample Higcelweek5metaG_FD_187173 | JGI IMG/M metagenome (GOLD analysis project Ga0209373, IMG submission 187173) | Freshwater pond sediment microbial communities from the University of Edinburgh, under environmental carbon perturbations - High... | ecosystem: Environmental > Aquatic > Freshwater >... | reverse complement strand
TGGAGTCACTGGTGAACTTTTATCAATGGCCATTGGGGGTAAAGCTGGCAAAAAACCACAAAAAGAATTTGAAGGATTAAGTTCAACTGATTTTATTGTCTCTAGACTTAGAGAAATTAAGGAAGAAGGTATAGTAAAAATCAATCCGTCTCTATAACACCCACATCACCACTGTTTTATTTTATCAACTTTTCGTGACTAAATGAGACACTATAAAAAGGGATCTCAATTTTTAATTAAAGCTGAGGATATTTTGACGATAATAAACTTATATCTTTACTACAATCTTTTCTTTTTAAACCACTTAATATCTTTTTTTCTATTTCGGGTGTCCAATATATTTTTAGTTTTTCTTTTGCTCTTGTTATTGCGGTGTAAAAGATATTATGTGTAACCATTTCTTCTATTTCATCAGTAATAACAACTTTAACCGAAGAATATTCTAAACCTTGAGCTTTATGGATTGAAACAGCATAGGCAACTTGAAAAGGAACTTCAGTGTCAAAAGATTCATCATCTTCATCAGTACTTTTAAATTTATTAACATAGAAACGAATTACTGAGTTACTATTTCTAGAATTATCCATCAATTCAAAATTATAAAAATCTGCTCCAAATTGATTTATGGCTTTTTCAATCTCAACGTCAAATTGTATTTTGTCATCAAAAACTTCTATTCCAACAATTATTCCTTTTAGATTATTGTAAATCAGAGGAGCAAATCTTTTCGATTCATTAAATAATACAGGGTCGTTGACTTTATAAATTTGAACACCCCATTGTATAGGAGGGCTATTATTACTTCCTTGTAAAAACTTATTAATATTATTAATACCGTAAAGTCCATCATAATTTAGACATAAAATTATTTCATCTTTTTCAGTATGTTCAAAAATAGAATCATCCAAAGTGACGGAATAATTATTTTTTGCAATATGTTCTAAAATATCATCATCAATATTTCTAACTCTATTCCATAAATCAAGTAACTTTTTATTATTACTACGATAAGGTTTAGTTAATTCAAACACTGAAGTTTCTGGCACAAACTTTCGTATCATCGTAAACCAATTACCAAAACGAATTGATTCTATCTGAAAAATATCACCAACTAAAACTAACAGTTTGTAAGTTGCTTTTTCTAGAATTGCGAGCATATCTGAATCACTGACTGTACTACATTCATCGATGATTAATAAATCAAATTCAGTTTCAGAATTTCGTCCATATAAAAACTTTGCTACAGTGCTAAAGGTACAATTTGCTGCACTTACCCTTCTTTTTAGATTATCGACCGCTGGATTAGTGTTGGCTAAATAAAGTTTTTTATTATCATTAAAAAAATTCGAAATATGATTTATTAATGTAGATTTTCCTGTCCCTGCAGATCCATATACTAACGCGACCTTTGATTTTTCAAACATTTGTCTTAATTTATCTTCTTTTTCAATACAATCAATTTTGTATGCACTTGATTTTAACCATGAGTCAAATGAATTAGAATAATTTTTTACACCTTCTGACGATAATTCCTTTAACTTTTCAATAATGTGAAATGTATCTTCTTCATAACCCTTTATATAAAAATGATCGTTAAATATTTCTATTCTACGTTGAGTATGTTTATAGTAAAGCCTATTGTTATATTTCTTGACAAGATTGTCAATGTCGTTAAAACCAATAATATCTTTTCGAGGTGTATACAATTGTCCTTTTGTCTCGGTGTTGTTTTTTATAAATCTTGCTAATAATTCATGTTCCCGATCAGTAGAATCTATACAATCAAACAAATTTGAAAGAGTTGGGTTGTGGTCTATTAAGGATGTATTAAAAGGCATTTCATCAAATGGAATACAACCGCATTTAAAATATAGATTTGATAACCTCTCACAAATTCTAAAATCAAGTTGACATTTAATGATTTTATTATTAAGTCCGTGTAATAAATACCTAAGGACATTACTCCCCAAAGTATTATTTTTAATAAAATTACGACTTTGATCTAAAATATCAAGAAAATAAATTGTTTTTGCCTTTTGAGTTATTATTTTTTTAAACCATTGGTAGTATTTATCAGATGAGTTTACTATTTCAACTAAATTCAGACCAGTTTTTCTTATAAAGAACATCAATTCATTATATTCATTGGTTCCACTATTTATTTTTTGATGTCCACCAAATATATCGGCAAAATGATCAAGTTCACAAGGACGAATTGACACCTCCCATTCTTCAATGATTTGGATTGGCATAACTTTTTCTAAAACTTCTATACTGTCATTATTTATACTAAATTTGACAGCATAACTAGGAGATATATCTAGTTTTGTAAAAGCAATTATTCTATCAAATTTACTTGTATTATTATTAGCTGTTGTAAAAGTTACTTCATAATAAACTTCATAATTAACAAAAAATGGTTTTATTTTTTGGATGTAATAACGGTCGTCGTAGCTGTTTTCTATTTTTGTTGATTTAGGTTGATTAATTTTTTCAGCTATTTTTTTGTAGTATTCAGTTAATACAGAATCAATCTTAATTGGAAACTCATCAATATTTTTTAAAACATCCAAGTTGTATGTCTTTTTTAAAAAAGACTTTATTTTGAGTAAGTATTCATAATATTTCAACATTAATCTCTCTGAATTCTCTTCGTCTAGAGTGTAGTGAGATACTGTTATTTGTAAAAATTTATGAAATTTAGTTAAAAATCTTAAATTTCCTCTTACTTCTACATATTTATTTGCCCTAGTTATATTTATATAAGTGTCTTCAATATCTTTTCCTTCACTATAAATTTTTAATGAAATATACTCAATAAAATTTCTGAGTTGAGACAAAATATTTTGTGACAGTAAACCTCTATCTGATTCATCAAATATACTAATGTTTTTACAGATTACTTTATCAATTTTTGAAATAGTAGCATCAATATTATTACTCATATTATTTTATTAATTTATATTTCATAAATAAATCCGTTTTGTATATCATTGGTCTGATTATATATCAAAAGTATGACTATATTAGAAACTTTTAACCAAAACATCACATTAACAAAGATTTAGCAAAAGAGTATTTAATTTATATTCTTAAATGTGGCACAGCAGAAGAAAGGTTGAAAGTATTATCAGCAGTTAAAACTAGATTTATACTACACAACAAACAATTAAGTATTAAACGAAACTAATACTATACTTAGTTTTTTAAAAAAATTAAGTATTTTTCTTTTTGTTATAAAAATAAATAATTGCCGCAATTATCCAAAGAATGAGTCCGCCAGGTAATGAAAATAACCCAATAAAAAACAAAAATATTATTAATATATTCCGTCCAGAAATTTTATTTGTACTAGGCTTTAATTTCACAGGTATAACTATTTCTTCATTTTTTTCGCTTACACTATTCGGGTTAAGTTTCTCATATTCATCATCATATTCACTTATAAAGTCATAACGGCAACGACACTTTTTATTTTTGCAATTATGAAATGGTAATGGCGGATTTTCTAGTGCCTCTTTTATTGGTATTAACTTACTATTCTCTTTTTTACATTCAGGACAGACAAAATCATCTTCGTAGTTTACTATTTTGACATATTTATACATATCACTCTCCATAAAACTCGCTATTTGCATTTTCCCAGCTTGCCTTTTTACTTCTATTGCATGTTTTAATTTACCCTCACTTTCAAGAAATTGAGCCATATTTAGGTAGATAATTTCCAAATCGCTAGGCTTTTTCAAACGTAAAATAATATAATTAAACATTCCCCAAATTAAATCGTGAGACGATGGTTTTTGTTTAAATCGCTTAGTTAAATCTTGTTCAACAGTTGTTCTAACTGCTTCAATATCAGGGACTAAAAAGTCCATATATTTTTGCCAATCAAAAATTTCTTTTTCTCTTTCATCTACAACATTACCTTGTCTAAGATATAAAATCTTCTTACAATAAGGACAGTCCATTTTTCTTTTAATCTCCTTTCCAATATCTTTACCACAATAAACACAAATATTATTCATAATATTATTAAAACACGTTTTAGAAGGAAGTCTTTGCCTAAATTTTCTAAATTACAGGCTATTTTAGCGGAAAATGTTGAAAATTGAGAATATTTGGCAACAGGTTAGGGGTTGTTTGATGTAACGACAGGGTCGCATAGAACACCAAACGTTCGGCGGAAGGGATGTCTACTTCGCTTGAAAGTATCTTTCAAGCATTTTTTGAATGCTTTTAAAACCCCACCCTGATTTTAGATAAACTTCTCTTCTTTTGGCATCAACTCTGTTTAAAAAAGCTTCGTAATGAATTAATTTATAGGGAATGAATGGCTTAGTGGCTTTATTTAATCCTTTATTATGTCTTTCAAATCTTTTTCTTAAATCTGAACTATAGCCAATATATAAACTATTGTTTTTAAGACTTTTAAGAATATAGGTGTAATAAAACACACTTAATTATAGAATATAATTCTAGATTTTGGGAAGAAGGCGGGACGTAATAAATTTCTTTCAGAAATTTAAACGTTCCAGCAACGTAAAAAAATCCGCAAAAAGCGGATTTTGTGTACGTTGCGGAGCATGTGGGTCTGGAACCTTTCTGTCCCTATAACACCCACTTACCCACTGTCTCATTCTATCAAAGATTTGAAGCTAAATGAGACAAATGAGACAGTATAAAAAAGGAGTGTCTCAATCCGGTAACCACAATACTGTTAAGGTCCAAACACATAGTGAACACTTAAACTAATGAGTGATGGTATCATCGGAGACAACATGGTGGCTCATAAAATATTACCTGGGGCAAAAACAATATTAAGAATTAGTGTCGGGCTATCAGATACTGCCAAACAACGATCCAAATGGATTAATTGGCACTTTGCTCATGGTAAAAACAAACGACTGACAGCCCGACACTTTGGTTTATCTCCTAATACCATTTACAAATGGTTAAAAAGATACAATCATCGGAATCTTAAAAGTCTCGATAGTTATTCGACAAAACCAAGAAGATACAGACAATCATTATTACCTTTTGCCACTATTCAATTAATTAAACAATTGAGAAAAGACGATATGGGTTTATCTAAATACAAACTAGCTATTATTCTCCAACGTGATTATCAAATTAAATTATCACCATCAACCATTGGGAGAATATTAATTAAATCGGGATTAATTAATGAGTCTCAAAACATCAGAAGTATTAAAAAAAGAAGAAGAATTAATTATTCTATTCCCAGAATCAGAGCCAGCAAACAAATGAGGTACAAATACCCTGGATATCTAATTTGTGTCGATACTAAACACTTAATGGTATTTAATCGAAAGTATTATCAATTTAATGCCATTGATTGTTATTCAAAAATTGCTTATTCCAAGGTTTATTCTAAAATCAGTTCAATAAACGCTGCTGATTTTATTAATGGTTTAATTAATTTCTTTCCTTTCTCAATAGAATCAATTCAAACAGACAATGGTTCCGAATATTTACTTCATTTTCATCAGGAATTACAGAAAAGAAATATTAATCATTATTTCTCTCGTCCTCAAACACCTAAGGATAACCCCATGATTGAAAGATTTATTCAAACTACCGAAAGAGAACTATGGATGTTTGATCAAGAGATATTACCGGAAGTTAAATATCTTAACGAAAAACTTACTTGGTGGTTGGGTCGGTACAATAATTATCGACCACATCAGTCACTTCACTACTTAACCCCCATGGATTATTTTCAATCATTACATGTTAAATTATCAAAGGAGGAAGTGTTCATTATGTAGTGAACCAGGACAAATTGTTGCAATATATAGTTTATGTGGTAAACTATTTAACTGTTAAACCTAATAACTATGAAAAACGACGCCGATTTCGAACAATTATTTAGCACCATGATGCAGTTTGGAAAACTTATGTCTCAACAGACACAGGAAGATCATGAAGAGAAAAAAGCAACTATGCTCCAACTTACGGCACTCCAATTTTTAAAAGAAGAGCCACGTGGAACTGTTAGTGGTTTGGCTAACTTTTTGAAACTTTCAAAATCTTCAGCGACACAACTTATAGAAAGACTTGTAAAGGTAGGACTTATAGAAAGAATTAATGATCAAGAAGACAGACGTATTATCAGGCTAATTATCACTGAAAGCGGCGAGAGGGAATTTGTTACTCTTAGAAAGAAACTCATGGAAAAAATACAAATGATTTTCTCTAAAATTCCAACAAAAGACCTCAAGGATCTTACTAGAATATATGCCAATCTTTTAGAAACATTAACTAAAGAACATAATGAATAAATTAAAACAAATCCTTCAATCAGTTCAAAAACCAATTAAATGGTTTCGTAAAATAAGAACGAAAAATAAAATAGTTGTAATTGTTGCTATTTTAATTGTCATTTTTTTTATCTTTAAGCGAGTTCAAAGTGCTAATGCAAAACCCCAGTATCTCACTCAAGCTGTTGAAAAAGCCACTATTTCCCAAATTGTTTCTGAAACCGGTAACATTGCCACTACCAACAGATCTGACGTCTATTCCAGTTCCACCGGAATTATCGAAAAAATTTATGTCGAAGATGGTGCTTCTGTTAAAGTCAATCAAAATCTGTTTCAAATCCGTAGTACTGCCACCGACCAGGAAAAGGCTGCCGCCTTTGCTACTTACCAAAGTGCCGCTTCTGCCTATCAACAAGCTCTTAATAACCGACGCAATACTCAAGCCCTAGTTGACAACATTCATGACCAGCTAAAAGACCACTCCAGTGATGAAAACTTTTCTGAAAAAGCTACCAGAACCTCATTTGAAGTTGCCAATGATAATGCCTCTGATACTCTAAAAACTGCCGAGGCTTCTCTTAAATCAGCCGAATTTATTTATCGCACAACTCAAAGTGTCACTGTTAAAGCTCCCTCTTCCGGAACCATCGCCAATTTAGCCTACGAAATCGGTGACAAAGTAATTGCCAACGGTGGCACTGTTCTGAGCACCTCCTCAACACCAGTTCTCATTATTGTCGATCTTAACAGCTATACTGTAAAATTAGCCCTAAATGAGGTCGATGTTCCAAAAGTAAAAAATGGCGATTCTGCTCAATTAAATCTGGATGCTTTTCCCGGTAAAACATTCAATGGTCAAGTCATTCATGTCGATTCCATCGGTACCAATACTCTCGGCGTTATTACCTACAATATTGTTATCAAAATAACCGACCCTGAAGATTCTATCCGCCCAGCCATGACCGCTAATGTTGATATCGAAGTCGACAAAGCTGAAAATGTTTTGACCGTTCCCAACAGCGCTATTAAACCCTACGAGGGCAAAAAAGCTGTTCAAGTTATCGATCCTAAAACTAAAACTACCAAATATATTCCGGTTGAAATTGGCATTAAGAGCCCAGAACGAACCGAAATTAAAAGTGGTCTTGATGAAGGTACTCAAATCATCACTGGTACTAAAAATGGAGCTGTAAAGTCAACTAGTAGCAGTCCACTTGGAGGCTAAATTATGAATCAAAAAGACGACACCGTTATCATTTCCCTCCGAAATATCACTAAGATCTATGGTCAAGGAAGCGATGGTTATGAGGCCCTAAAAGGACTTTCTCTTGATATTAAAAAAGGGGAATTTGTGGCTATTATGGGACCATCAGGCAGTGGTAAATCCACTACCATGCATATTTTAGGTGCCCTCGACACCCCCACTAGTGGCCAATATTTTCTAAAGGGTAAAGACATCAGCTCCTACAATAGTGATGAATTAGCTTACATTAGGAATCGTGAAATTGGCTTCGTCTTTCAATCTTTCAATTTACTTCCCCGAACTACTGTCCTCAAAAATGTCGAACGCCCCATGATGTATGCTGGTATTCCTCCTGAAGAACGGCAAAAAAGGGCTATGGAAGCCTTGAAACTCGTTAATATCGAATCAAAATCCAATAATATCTCCAATCACATTTCCGGAGGTCAAATTCAACGGGTGGCAATTGCCCGGGCGTTAGTGATGAGTCCAGCCATTATTCTAGCCGACGAACCAACTGGAAATTTAGACAGTAAAACCGCCACTGAAATTATGACCTTTTTTCAAGAACTCAATAAAAAAGGTCATACCATTGTTCTTATTACTCACGAGGACGATATGGCCACTTTTGCCAAACGAGTTGTGCGTTTAAAAGATGGCAAAATAATTTCTGATAAAAAGAACTAATTATATGAATTACCGCGAACTTATTTTATCTGCCATCGCTGCCCTCAAGGGAAATGTTCTTCGTACTCTTTTAACTATGCTTGGCATTGTTATTGGGATTGCCTCAGTTATTTTAATTATTTCCTTAGGAGATGGCGCCACTAAAAGTATTAACAATCAACTTTCTTCGTTTGGTACCAACACCATTTATATCACCCCAGGATCAAGTGAAGGTCGACAGGGAATACGCACTCAAACCAACAGTCTTAAACTCGAAGATGCTAAAGCTTTAGCTGATAAAACCCGAATTCAAAATATTTCAGCAGTTTCAGCCCTTGTTTCTAAACCAGTTCAAGCCAATGCTAATGGACAAACTATCAATATTAATGTCCAAGGAGTCTCCGCCGATTATTTCTCTATTCAGTCACTGGAAGCTAAACAAGGTGAATTTTTTACTAAAGACGATGAAAGCGCCCTCTCTCGAGTCGCTGTCATTGGTTCACAAGTGGTCACTGATTTATTTGGAGAAGGTGCCGAACCGGTTGGCGAAACCATAAAAATTGATAATCGCTCATTTAGGATAGTTGGTGTTTTAACAGAAAAGGACAGTAGTGCTATTTCTAATCCCAACAAAGCTGTTTATATCCCCGTCAACACGGCCATGAAAATTCTTCTCGGCCAGGATTATGTTTCCTTTATTCTAGCCAAAGCAGAAAATGCCGATCTTGTGGATCAAACTATAAATGATGTCACCGCCCTAATGATTGATCAACACAATATTGCCGAAGGAGATTTAAAAGATTTTACTGTCAACAGTTCTCAGGAAGCCCTTGCCACTGTCGGTTCAGTTACCGGATTACTTACTTCTCTTTTAGCCGGTATTGCCGGTATTTCTCTGGTTGTCGGTGGCATCGGCATTATGAACATGATGCTCATGACTGTTACCGAAAGGACCAAAGAGATCGGTCTTTTGAAATCTATTGGTGCCAGAGATCGGGACATTCTTACTCAATTTATTCTAGAGGCCATTGTTTTAACCCTGGTTGGGGGAGTAATTGGGATGACAATTGGAATCATTCTTTCATTTATCGCCTCCACTTTAATTAATATTCCCTTTGTCGTTTCCCCGACTTCAATTCTTCTTGCCGTCGGTGTCTCTTCAATTGTTGGAGTTGTTTTTGGCTATTATCCCGCCCAAAGAGCCGCCAAGTTATCACCTATTGAGGCATTAAGATACGAATAAACACGTGAGAGACAGACGGATGTGGATTATATTTTTGATTATTTTTATCAATATGTTGGGTTTTGGTATTATTCTTCCTTTACTGCCTTACTATGTCGAGAGTTTTGGTGCTGGACCGGTGACTATTGGATTGCTTGCCACTGTTTATTCAGTATTCCAGCTTTTATCAGCGCCGATTTTGGGTGAGTTATCGGATAGATTTGGCAGACGGCCAATACTTTTGTTTTCTATTGGAGGAACAGCATTATCTTTTGGAATTTTAGGTTTTGCAAATTCTATACCATTATTGTTTTTAGCCCGCATCATTGACGGTGCTTCTGGTGGAAATATCTCCACTGCTCAGGCCTATATAGCCGACATTACCAGTAAGGAAAATAGAACTGAAGGTATGGGAATTATGATGGCCGGTCTTAGTTTGGGGATGATTCTTGGACCGGCAGCCGGCGGGTTACTCTCTGTTTATGGTTATGGCGTTCCTGCCTTGGTTGCTGGGGCAGTTGCTCTGGTAGCTACAATTCTTACCTATTTCTTTCTACCTGAGTCAATAAAAGTTAATGAAGACATTAAAGTTGAGGTTAAAAAAAGGAAGAAATTTTTTAGTTTAGGAGATTTCCGTGATGCTTTGACTCATCCAGAAGTTGGTTTATTTCTTTCTATATCATTTATGATGATGTTTGCTTTTTCCTTAATGCAGGGAACTTTTGCTCTTTTTTCTGAACACTCACTTCATCTAACTGCCAGAGATAACGGCTATATCTTTGCCTATTTAGGATTCATAGGTATCGTGATGCAGATGTTTTTATTAAAACGAATATTAAAATTTATTCCCGAACGAATCGCTATTATTGTATCCATCGTTTGTATGGCACTTGCTCTTGGTTTGATTGCGTTTAGTAACAACATGTCTTTGCTTTTTGTTGCAGTAACGTTATTGGCTTTTGGAAATAGTCTTTCGGGTCCGTTACTTGCTGGGCTCATTTCAAAAAAAACTCCTGATAGTGAGCAAGGAAATATAATGGGTGTTAGTCAATCTATCGGCAGTGTCGCCCGAATTATTGGACCTGTTGCTGGTACTTTTATTTATAGTCAAATTGGACTTCGGGCTCCATATTTAATTGCCACTGCTATCTTAAGTATTACTGCTTTGTTCAGTGCCAAGAGCCTCCTATTTGCAAAAGTTGAGGAATAAATAAGTTATTTGCCTTCCACCATTTATATATATTACAGGCTGTTAAATCGAAAAATGTTTCTTTTGAAGAATAAACACCAACAGGTTAGGGCAATACTTGACTAGCAAGTGGGTCGCATAGAACTTTGACCCTTTGGCGGAAGGGATGGGAGTCGAACCCACATGCCATTTCTGACGCAGGTTTAGCAAACCTGTGGCTTACCATTCGCCGCACCCTTCCAAGGTGATTTTGACAGTGTCCAAGTATATCAAATTTTTCCAAA
>Ga0209373_10005120_pt1 | contig 10882 bp, 8 predicted proteins | sample Higcelweek5metaG_FD_187173 | JGI IMG/M metagenome (GOLD analysis project Ga0209373, IMG submission 187173) | Freshwater pond sediment microbial communities from the University of Edinburgh, under environmental carbon perturbations - High... | ecosystem: Environmental > Aquatic > Freshwater >... | reverse complement strand
TTTCACCATCTCATCCTTGGGGCCCTGTAAGGTCGGTTCCCCAATACGGCTATCAAATGTCGAAGGCGACTTTATAGCGAATTACGTTACCGACGAGGACTTCGTTCATTACCACGTCGACGCGCACCTCGATCAGGCGGAAGGGCCGTACAAGCGTTCCGAGCTGCTCGAGAAAGCCGGGCCCCGCGAGAAAATATTTTTTAACCCGAGCCACGTGCACGCGGCGATCGTTACCTGCGGAGGGCTCTGCCCCGGTCTCAATGACGTGATCCGCGCCGTCGTTCGGTGCCTGTGGAATCGCTATGGCGTGCGCCGTATCAGCGGTATCCGCTTTGGCTTTAAGGGCCTCCTTCCCGAGTACGGCTTCGAGATCATGCCCCTCAGTCCACAGGTTGTCGACGACTGCCACAAGACCGGCGGCTCGATCCTCGGCACTTCACGAGGCGGCGGCGACCGCGTTATCGAGATCGCCGACGCGATCGAGAATCTCAACATAAACATGATCTTTATCATTGGCGGCGACGGCACCCAGCGCGGTTCGCTCGAGGTCGCCGAGGAGATCGAGCGGCGCGGCCTCAAGATCGCGGTGGTTGGCATTCCGAAAACCGTCGACAATGACCTGTCGTTCATCCAGAAATCGTTCGGGTTCGATACCGCGGTTGTGAAGGCGGCCGAGTCGGTAGCGGCGGCGCACATGGAAGCGCATTCGCAGATCAACGGCATCGGGCTCGTGAAGCTCATGGGGCGCGAGTCGGGCTTCATCGCGACGCATACGGCGATCGCGAGCCATGAGGCGAATTTCGTCCTGATCCCGGAAGTGCCCTTCGAGCTTGAGGGGCCTAACGGCTTTCTCCACTACCTTGAGGATCGCCTCCGTTCGCGGCATCACGCCGTTATCGTCGTGGCCGAGGGCGCAGGGCAGGACCTTCTTAAGGGCGAGGAAGGAACGGACGATTCGGGGAACAAGAAGCTCGCCGATATCGGCGTTTTTCTTCGGGACAAGATGACTGCGTACTTCAAGTCGATCGGTCTTCATATTAATCTAAAATATATCGACCCGAGCTATCAGATCCGGTCGGCGCCGGCCGCCCCGATCGATTCAATTTATTGCGAACGCCTCGGCAATAACGCCGTTCACGCGGCGATGGCGGGTAAGACCAGGCTGATAATCGGGCTTGTGCACAACAAGTTCGTGCATCTGCCGATTCGCGTGGTGACGAGCAAGCGGAACTATGTCGATCCTGAAGGCTCGCTCTGGCGCGATTGCCTTGACGCCACCAGTCAGCCGATCCTGATGGTGAACGACAAGGAAGCGTTCCTCCGAAACAGCAAGCGCAAGCAGCCCACGAAGAAATAAACGCTGTTTGGCTGTCGGCCTCAGTACAGGTTGCCTGCCGCCGAAAACACGAACTGGAGAAGGATTTCGTCCCGCCCGTCAAGGAGCTGGATGGAATCCTTTCCTTTTTTAAGGGCGCGCGCCGCGGCAATCTCGCGGATCAGGTCCCGCTCGAAGCGTGAGGCGATCTCGTTCGGGCTTTGCTTTTTCCCGAGGCCGGAAACGGTTATGGCGATCGCCTGCGTTCCCGCTGACATCTTTCTCCCCAGCTTCCAGGAGCCCCCGAAGGTGTTGATTCCGGTCGTGCCAGAAAGGGTTCCGTCCTTGTTGAATACGATGCGCGCGGAGGTTGCGTGCCCGGGCTCAAGCGGAATGAACTGCGTTTCGGCCCTATAGCCCGCGAGCTGCCATGTTTTCCCGGTAAGCCCGTTTTCCCGCGCAGTCGGCTTTGCCGCCTTGTTCTTCGCGGTGCCTCCGCCGACCGTCTGGCAACCGGCAAGGACCACGCAGACAGCACACGCGAAAAGAATCGCGAGGAGACGCGTTTTCGCAAGCGCTCCTGGAACCGTTTTTTCCGTCATATCTTGAATAGTATCAGCGAAACCGCTTGAAATCAAATCAAGTTTTCGGTATTATACAAATCACGCGGGGAATTAGCTCAGTTGGTAGAGCGATTGGTTCGCAATCAATAGGTCACCGGTTCGAATCCGGTATTCTCCAAAACGAAAAAGGTCGTCCGACAGGACGACCTTTTTCGTTTTTGATAGGATTCGAACCGGAGGGACGCGCCGAGCCGGCGAGGCGCCGCGCCAGGGAGGGCGCGGTAGTCCCGGAGGCGGGCTGGAGACCCGAAGCAGGAGGCCGAGGGTCTCCAGCCGAATCCGGTATTCTCCAGAAAAGGCGTCCATTAGGGCGCCTTTTTTCATTTTAAAGGGTTTGTGGTATAGGGGCGCTTTGTTTGACTTTCGCGAAGTCAGAACCTACGCTTAAGGTGAGAAAAGGGAAAAGGAGGCTCCGTATGAGCGTCATTACCATTTCACGGGAAGCCGGCAGTGCCGGAACCCAGATCGCCGAAGAGGTTGCCGCCAATCTGGGGTATACCCTCGTCGACAAACAAACCCTCGGGACCATGCTGGCGAAATACGGCCTGATCAGTTTCAAGCAGGTATATGACAGCGTGCCGACTTTTTGGGACGGATTCGATTCGCAGGCATCCGATCAACGGTCATCCGTTCTCGCGATGATGAACAAGGCCATTCTCGCGATAGCGCATCGGGGAAACGCGGTTATCGTGGGCCGCGGCGGGTATGTGGTCCTTGGTATCTACTCCGACGTGCTGAACGTACGCATCCAGGCGCCGTTTACCGCCCGCGTCAAACGCGTGCAGGATGAGCTGAAAACCGCCGATATCAAGATGGCGGAAAAGGACGTCAAGGAGCGGGATCGCGTCAGGCTTGCGTTCATGGACATGGCGTACGGAATGAAGGTTGAACCGGTTTCGGGCTTTGATATCGTTATCAGTACGGGGAAAATCGATCAGGACAAGGCGGTGCACTGGATCGTCGACGCGGCGCTCGCGCTTGATGGAGGCGATGGCCCTCGGGTGGAGAATATCGATGTCGACCCCGTTCTTGCGGACGTCGTCGCGGAGATTATGGGGTCCTGAACGGGGAAAGAACTCAGTCGGATGCGACGCGTAATTCGCCCGCGTCCGCCGCGCTAATAACAGCGACCCGGTTCCTTCCGGCGGCCTTTGCCTCATCAAGGGCTGCGGCCGCCCGCGAGATGAGCGCGTCGACGTTTTCTTCCTTCGACACCTCGTCGATGCAATAGACGCCAAAGCTGGCGGTTACCCGCATTTGCAATGAGTCGCCCGTGTCAACGAGATTGTCCGCGACTGCGGCGCGCATGCGCTCGGCGATTGCGCGCGCGACCTTGGCGTTCGCCCCCGAGAGTACGCAGGCGAATTCCTCGCCGCCGAACCGCGCTGCGGTGTCTTCCGCGCGGAGCTGCGAGGTAATGGCTACCGCGACGTGTTTGAGCGCCTCGTCTCCCGCGAGATATCCGTAGGTTTCGTTGAGGAGCTTGAAGTTGTCCAGGCTCAAAAGGACGATCGCCATCGGTTCCGCATCGCGCGCTCGCGCGGAAATTTGCCGCCTGACAAGATCGATAAAGCTTTTGAGGTTGTTTATCCCGGTCAAAGGATCGATCGTCGCGAGTTCCGTCAGCCGTTCAAAAAGCCTCGTCGTTTCGGTGTTGTCCTTGAAAAGGACGATTCGGCCCAAGAGGGTACCCTTCGGGTTCTTAATGAACGTAACCCGGCAAACGTATCTACGCGAGGTATCCCCGAAACCAACGGCAAACGGGAAATCGGAGTCAACTCGCGCATCCATGTTCTGGCAGAGCGTCTCGTGGCGCGCGAGCACCTTTTTCGCGTCGGCGGAAATGGAGTTCAGTCCCAGCTCGGGGAAGACCGTCAGGGCGCTCTTGTTAAAGTCCGCGATGCGGCCCCGCTCGTCTATGACGATAACCCCGTCGCTCATGGTCTCGAAGACGATGCTTCTCGCGATCGGGATTACGTCGAGCATCCGGTATCGGACCGTCGCCAAGCCGCAGCAGGTTGCCGCTAAAAACATGCTGAACGGGACCGTGTCGATTCCGCGGAAATCGACGCCGTAAAGATAGAAGACATAATTGATCCATGGGATAGCCGTCCCGACGAGCATGAGCAGATGCTGGGCGCGGAAGTAACGGGGCGTGGTAAAAAGGCCGCGTACGAGGAGCGCCGATCCGATCGTCAGCGCCACGAACACATACGCGGTATGGATCCAGTATATCGGGCCGCGCGTGAAGGAGAGAACGGGAATGATGCCGGTCGGGTCGATACCGACCGATGCGTATCGAAGGTGCAAAAACGTGTCGGTGAGCGCCGCGAAGACGGTAACGGCGGAAAGCGCGAGCAGCGCGATAACGGTCGACCGCCGGTAAAGCTTTCGCGCGTCGACGTATCGGGCCGTGAAGACGATCCAACAGGTGGGGATGAAGGGAATACCGAGGTATTGCACCGCGCTCCAAAAAAGCTTGGCGTCAATCGTGGGCGAAAGGATTTCTCCCGCATAGCCGCCCGAGTAGACGGAAAGGGTGACCAGGAGCAACGCAAGAACTGTGCCGAGAGGGCTTCTTCCGCTGCGAAAGAACGTAACGAGGGCATATCCCGCGAACGTAATCGATATCCCCAGGAGAATGGCGGCCAGAGCATAAACCATCACGCTTTTTCCTTACTTTAATCGATAGTGCATTATCCACCGGGAAACAAAGTTTACGCAAGCAAATCGAGCTGTATTGGGTTAAAATAGTGTAACAATGCCGCATGGCGCACGGAGTAAAAAAAGGGGGCGGACAATGGCTGATATCGGAATCGACGCGAGCCTGCCAGGGGAGATCGCTACGGCAGTCACCGGCGCGGTGAATTTCTTTGATATGGTGTATTCCCGCGTCGAGAGCGTCAGAAAAAGAAACCTGAGCGCGGACAATTACCTGCGCGCGTATTATTTCGAGGTGGTAAACAACCTTGAATTCCTGAGCGTGGTCGACGCGAAAAAGTTCAAGACGGTTGAGGTAAACTCGGACGTCTTCAGGAAGTTTATCGCCCGGCTCGACACCGAGATCGGCTCCACGATCCTCTTTACCGAGAATATCGACGAGAAGTCCGGGTTATATCGGCTGCTCAAGGCAAAAGGGCGAATCGAGAATCGGCACCAGATGCTGACGACGAGCAATACGGGAATCGAGGCCGACTTTCGCGGAAAGATTCTTTATGAGAACATCTTGCAGGCAATCTCGTTTACCGTCGTCAAGATCGAGGTTCTCAGGCGGCTTTCCTCGGTCGAAAGCGACGAGGTCGAGTATCTCAACCGGCTCTCGCTCGAGAAGCGGATCGTCAATATCCGCGAGCGCTTCGCGATGATCAAGAACGTGATGGACAAGATGGACGGCATTCGAGAGCTTTCGCGCTGAGCGGGAGGCTGTCGCAGCCCGGGCCATAGCGACAAACCAGTAAAAAAAAACTCATTCCCTGCCATAATCGGGCTTCCGCGCGAATAACCAAGGTGCGCGGAGGAAGATCAAACGAATCAAACCATAAACAGGAACAAGCCGCATCGCGCGTGGGTAATCGCCTTGGCGCTGTTGCTGTTTTTCTCCACCCGGGCCGAAGCCCAGCGGATCCGCGAGATTGATTTCAGAAATCAGAAAGTCGCGGACATACTGATGGCGCTCGCGGAGATGGGGAAGCGCTCGATTCTGGTAGACGATTCCGTAACGGGAACAGCTACGTTTCATTTTACCGATTCGGAATTCGAGGAATCCCTTTCCCGCTTTACCGACGCATGCAGGCTTTTCTACATCATGAAGGATAACGCGTATTATGTTTCGCGCATAAAGATCGAATATGACGACGCGAAGCAAACAGCGAAGGTCTTCTCGGAAGACGTCGATCTTGAAAAGCTCATTAAATCATTGTCGCGCGCCGCCGGTAAAACGATCCTGTATGACGCGTTACCCCGAGAGCAGATCTCCGTACACGAGGAGGGCTCAAGCGTGCGGGGAGTCCTTCGGATCATCATGAAGAAATACAGCGAGTATTCCGTTGAGGAAGAGGACGGCTGTTACTATATCAGGAAGGCGCAAGACGCAGTAATGGGCTCGAGCGCAAGCGCGAGGGGTCGGGTAAGCTCCTCTGCGATACGAAAAGAAGGTGAACTTTACTCGATGAACGTTGTGCGCGGTTCGTTTTCCTCGATACTGGCGCAGCTTTTCAAGACCGCGAAGAAGGAATACTCACTCTTGCAACGCGTCGATGCGAGTCTTGAGAATCTGTATTTCGAGAATAAGACCTTCGACCAGTTACTCCGCATCGTCCTTGAGCAGGCAAATTGCGATTATGCTGTCGAAGGTTCCGTTTATTACGTTTTCCAGGTCGAGCGTCGCGATATCGTGAAGAAATTCAAGAATACGATCGTGGTACAACTGCAAAACATCTCGGTCGCGGACGTGTCCGCGTTGCTTCCGCCCGATTTCAGCGGAAGCTCCTTCATGCGCCTCGACAAGAACACGAACACGGCATATCTGACCGGGAGCGAGGAGGAGCTTAAGCCGCTCGTTGATTTTCTCGAGCTGATCGACGTTCCCTCGGAAGACAAGGCGTATATGCGGTTCGAGGTAAAGTTTCTGGCGGTGAAGGATTTCTTGGCCCTTCTGCCCAAGGAGCTCGCAGAGTGCACGCCCCAGATAATCCCCGGCACGAACGATTTTACCGCCAGGGTTTCATCGGGAGCGGAGAAGAGGTTCAGGGATTGCATCCGTCTCCTCGACCGAAAGTCCGAAGGCGAAAGCGTTCGGCTAAAATACCTCAGGACGGATGACCTCATCAAGAATCTTCCGCCGTCAATCAATAAGGAAGAGATCGCTCCAACATCTGACCCGTCCGTGTTCTTTTTTACCGGTACGAAGGAAAAGCTTGCACGGCTTCGCGCGGATCTCCGCGTGATCGATCGACCCAAGGCGCAAATACGTTATCAGCTGCTGATCATGCAGTATCAGAAGAGTAACGGATTTTCGTGGGGCGACAACGCGTACTCATTGGGTGAGTCCGCGGAATCGGCGGGTTATGGAATCGCGGGAAGTTTCGCAAGCTTGCTCAGCATCCAGTTTGATATAGTTTCTGAATTCGGCTACAAGCTTGCCGCGGAGTTGAACGCGAAGCTTACCGAGGACAAGGCGAAGGTCCTGGCGGACACGACCCTGAACGGAATTTCGGGACAGGACATAAAATTCGAGAACACTGATGTGTATCGATATCGGGACTATACCGTAAATACGGAGACCGGCGAAAAGACGGGCGTTACGCGCGAGATCGCGTCCGGCATTATCCTGAAGATCAACGGATGGGTTTCAGGCGATGGCATGATCACGATGGACGTGAGCGCCGAGGTTTCGAAGCAAGATGACGCGGGCGATAACGGCGACTCAACCAAAAATCCGCCGCCATCGTCGGAGCGCGCGGTTACGACACAGGTCAGGACGAAGTCAGGAACTCCCATAATAATCGGCGGTTTGCTGCAGATGGAACGTGCGGAGAACGTGAACAAGATTCCCATCCTTGCCCACATACCGTTAATAGGAAAGCTCTTTCAGAACGTCACGATATCCGACGTGTCGACGGAAATGGTCATTTATATCGTTCCGTACGTTCATATCGCAGATGGTTCCGTGATCGATTACCATTCGAGGAACGAGGAGTACTACCGAAAGTACGTTTTGCGGGAGGCGTCATGAAAGAAGCGCCACGTTTTTCCTTGCGCGATTTCTCGTTTGCTTCCCAGTTTGGCTCTCAGTACCCCCGCGAGTTTATCTGCACAACAGGCGCGGTGAAGCTCGCGGAAGACGAAACATCAGTCGATGTCGGGCTCGTGGAAGGTACGGAGCAAAAAACGAAAAACTATCTCGGGGGTTTTCATCTACCGAAGGCCACAAGATTCTTTCTGATAACGAAGGCGGATTTTGCCGAGTATATCGGCGGGACAACCGAGTCACGTGGCGAGAATGAGGGAAGCGAACGTGGCGTGCTTGCCGCCGGAAACGTCATCGCCATCGATATGGTGCGCCAGGACGCGCCGGTCGTCAACATCATCAATTCAATCTGCATCGAGGCAATCAGGCTTGGGGCTTCCGATATTCACATCGAGTCGATGCGGGATTGCGTGGACGTCCGTTATCGCATCGACGGTTCGCTTCGCGTCTTCAAGAAGCTGGACAATGAGATATTCTCAGCGCTGTCGAACCGCGTCAAGATTATGGCCGACATGAATAGCATGGAAAAGAGGATGCCGCAGGACGGGCGGATTACGCTCAGGGTTGGCGATACGACGATCGACTTGCGCGTGTCGACCATGCCAATCTCGAACGGGGAATCGATCGTGCTGAGGATTTTCAATCAGTCGTCCGAGGCGATGACGATCGACCGGCTGGGCTTCAACGAGCGGGACTATTCGCTGATACGCGAATCGGTCAGGCGGCCGTTCGGCCTGGTCCTGCTTACGGGCCCGACGGGTTGCGGGAAGACTACGACCTTGCATGCATTGCTTCAGACTCTTCCGCGAAAGGATTTGAAAATCATAACGATAGAAGACCCGGTGGAACATGCAATCGCAGGGATAAACCAGGTTCAGGTGAATAACGAGATAGGCCTTGGTTTTGATATGATGCTCCGCCGTGTCCTACGGCAGGACCCCAACGTGATTATGGTCGGCGAGATACGCGATCGCGAGACAGCGGACATTTCCTTGCGGTCTGCTCTAACCGGACATCTGATCCTTTCCACACTCCATACGAACGACAGCGTTTCGGTAATCACACGCCTTGTGAATATGGGCATTGAGCCGTATTTGATTGCCGCCGTCCTGAAGTGCTCGGTCGCGCAACGTCTGATTCGGGTGCTTTGCCCATCGTGCGCGAAGGAGGCGGTTATGCCGCGCGGGATACGGCTCGCTTGCGAAAGGTTGGGAATCCCCGCGACGGTGATGAAGGTCTCGCAAGGATGCCCCGATTGCGGGATTTCCGGGTTCAGGGGCAGAACCGTTGTGTCCGAGGTTTTCGAAATCACGGGCGAAATCGAGAGCATGATCGCCGGCGGCGCGACGATCGCGGACATACGCGAGTGTGCGACGCGAAACGGAATGACCCCAATGGCATACGATGCATTGTCAAAACTTGCCTCGGGTGTGACGAGCCTTGATGAAATCAGGCGGGAGGTTTTTCTCGATGGCGTTATATGAGTGCGAGACGGGCGACACGAATGGCAGGCGGGCAATATCGGTTCATGAGGCGGAAAACGAGCGGGCGCTTGCAGGCGCGCTCGATGCCGAAAGTGTTCTTCTGTCCTGCAAACCTGTTCGCCCGGATGCGATCGGTGGGTGGAGGCGGCGCTATAAAAAAGACGCGATAATCCTTTTCACCGACTTGCTTTCAAGCATGATCGATTCCGGCATGACCATCAAGGACTCTGTTATTGTTTGCGGTTCCATTTCAACCGATGCTGCCGTGCGCCGCCTATGCGCAGATATCGCAAGCGCTCTCGAGAAAGGGCGGTCCCTCGGAACGGCGCTGGACCGGCTGTCCACGGATTTCTCTCCTTTATACCGGGCGCTCGTGCGCCTCGGGGAGAAGACTGGCGACGTCTCGGGCGTGTTCTCCCGAATGGCGAAGTATCTTCACGCCGAAAGAAAGATCGCGAGGAAGATCCTGAGCGCCATGGTCTATCCCGTATCGATTTTGGCCATATCGTTGATTGGGTGCGTCGGGATTCTAGTCTACGTTATGCCCCGAATGACCGAGATCGTTTCGGCATTCAGGGTTGACGATGGAGAATCCGTTGCGCGCTCGATGGAGGCCGTCATGACGAATGTTTGGGTTTCCGTCGCGCTCACCGTCGCGAGCGTTATTCTCGCCGTAGCGTTTCATATCGCGCGCCGCTCATGCCTGTCTATCGCGCTCTTTACCGACGCCTTGCTCCTTCGCCTCCCGAAAATCGGGGCGGTCATACGGGCACACCAAACCCTGGAGTTTGCTTTCGCGATGGAAATGCTTATTGCCGCGGGCATACCCGTCGCGGCATCGCTGAAGGAAGCAGCCTTCGTCATAAAGAACAGGGCCTACGCCGCCGCGATTGAAAGGTCGCTCGAACGTGTCTTGCGCGGAGATAAGCTCTCGGACGCGTTCGCGGCCTCGGCGGAATTGCCACTCTTCTTATCGACATGGGTCGGCGTTGGTGAGCGCACGGGAAGGGTTGAAGCCGTCTTTGGGCGGATACGCGAATATTTCCAACGCGACGTCGATCAATCCTCGGACATGATGATGGCGATGATAGAGCCGGCGTTCACGCTTGCGATCGGCGTATTCGTGTTCATTCTGATCCTGCAGTTTGTGCTGCCGATATTCTCTCTCTACGGGAAGGTATTATGAAACATTCTTCGGAAAAAATTTCTTTTATTGAAAGCGCAGAATCCGGGTGGACCTTTATGGAAACCCTGATCGTGATCGCCATTGTCCTGACACTGACTTCGTCGGTCGGGTTTATGGCGATACGGTTTATTGACAAAGCGAGGATTGCGGCGGCGAAAAGTCAGATTGATTCATTCTCCGTGGCTCTTGAATCGTACTACATCGATATGGGGCGGTATCCGTCGGAGGAACAAGGGCTTAAGGCCTTGTGGGAAAAGCCGACGGTCGAGCCTGTCAGCGAGAGATGGGGCGGACCCTATATGTATCGCGAGATCCCTGATGATCCTTGGGGAAACGACTATCAGTACGCGGCGCCTGGGAAGAAAGGCTTACCGTTTGAGATTCTCTCGCTCGGCGCCGACGGGAAATCAGGCGGCAACGGAAATGATTCGGATGTTTCTTCCTGGAAGGAATGAGGGAGGACGACATGTTGCGTACGGTTGTTTTTGTCTTCGCTGTTACTGCCTGCTTTTCGGCCGTAACCTT
>Ga0209373_10005118_pt1 | contig 10890 bp, 9 predicted proteins | sample Higcelweek5metaG_FD_187173 | JGI IMG/M metagenome (GOLD analysis project Ga0209373, IMG submission 187173) | Freshwater pond sediment microbial communities from the University of Edinburgh, under environmental carbon perturbations - High... | ecosystem: Environmental > Aquatic > Freshwater >... | reverse complement strand
ACCGTATGGGTATTAGCAAACATTTATCACGGTCACCACAAGCCATTTATTCTCTTTGGTAGTCAGTGGTGGGAAATCATTGACGTACTGCACCGCAATCTAAACATTGATCAACAAGAAATGAATTGTTTCAAGATTGTTGAAACCAAAGAAGAAGCATTGGCTGCCATCGAAAACTTTGAGTGGGAATTTTCTCAAATAGATCATTCTCATTGCAAAGTCTGTGCCGAAAATGCAGTCATGTTATAAATATTCTTTCTTCCAATGAATCTCCCTTATTAAGGGAGACCGACCGTAGGTCGAGAGAGTTATAAATATGTCCACTCAAGAAATAGCCAAAACCATTCGTGAGTCAATTATTACCATGCTTACCGCTGCCGGTAGTGGTCATTCAGCCGGTCCACTTGATCTGGCAGATCTCTATAGCGTTCTGTATTTCGACAACGTGATGCAAATTGACCCCGAGAAACCCCATGATCCCGAACGCGACCGCCTAATTCTTTCCGCCGGCCACACTTGTCCAGCCCTCTACGCTACGCTGGCATTAAAAGGTTTCTTTCCCGAAGCAGAACTAAGCACCCTACGCAAATTCGGTTCTCGCCTCCAGGGTCACCCCCATAAAAATTTTCTTGAATCAACTGAACTCTCCCTTATCAAGGGAGAGACGCCCATTGGGCAGAAAGAGTTCTTTCCTTCCAACCTGCCTGGTATTGAAAATGTTGCTGGACCTCTGGGACAAGGCACCAGCTTTGCCGTAGGTGTGGCGATAGGCCTCAAAAAACAATGGGAACAACAAAAAATATCCAATATTCCTCAAGTATTCTGCATCTGTGGAGACGGTGAATTAGAAGAAGGTCAGTGCTGGGAAGCCTTTATGGCTGCCGCCAAATACAAACTGAACCATCTCACTTTCATTATCGACAGAAACGGCATTCAGATAGACGGCTTCACCGAAAATGTTATGCCACTAGAACCATTAAAAGCCAAACTGGAAAGCTTTGGTCTATGCACCATTGAAGTCGATGGACATAACCACCAAAGCATAAAAGCCGCTTTCAGTCTAGATAAAGCCATTCAAACCAAACCGGTAGCAGTTATCCTACATACCATTCCCGGCAAAGGCGTTTCCTTTATGGAAGGAAAACCCGAATGGCACGGCAAAGTTCCAAAAAACGAAGAAGCTGAACAAGCCTTGGAGGAGATTCGTCATGCATAATCCCGATCTTCAGCTTGACCCCGTCTGGCAATCTAGTCCCCAAAAATCTACCCGCGAAGGCTGTGGTGAAGCACTGGTGGAATTAGGCCAAGACAATGATCAGATTATGGTCCTGACGGCCGATTTAGCTGAAAGTACCAAAGTGGAATCATTTAAAAACCATTACCCTGACCGGTTTATTGAAATCGGTATCGCCGAACAAAACTTGATGGGAGTTGCTGCCGGTCTTGCCTCCACAGGACTGATCCCATTTTGTAGCTCATACGCCGTATTTAGTCCCGGGCGGAATTGGGAACAATTACGAGCTTCAGTCTGTATTGCCAATCAAAACGTCAAAATCATTGGTAGCCATGCCGGTTTATCTGTCGGTCCTGATGGTGCCACCCATCAAGCCTTGGAAGATATCGCCCTCACCCAAGTATTACCAAACCTCACCGTATTGAGCCCCTGTGATTACCAGCAAGCCAAACAGGCAACCATTGCCGCTGCAAACCTCAAGGGTCCCGTCTATCTCCGTCTCTCCCGCGAAGCGAGCCACGTCATTACTACTGCGAAGACTGTCTTCACAGTCGGAAAAGCCCAAGTTATGCGGTATGGTGAATCATGCACCATTATCGCCACAGGCCTTATGGTTGCCGAAAGTCTGAAAGCCGCCGAAGAACTAAATGCTGAAGTGATTAATATTCACACCATCAAGCCCCTCGATAGAGAAACCATTCTTCAAAGTGTTGCCAAAACCAAAAAAGTTATTGTCGCCGAAGAACACCAAATCATTGGCGGTTTAGGTTCTCGGATCGCTCAATTACTTGCCGAGGAATTGCCCACACCCATGCGTTTTATTGGAGTCAAAGACATGTTTGGCCAATCTGGCACCGCCGCCGAACTCTTTGAACACTACGGCCTTACCTGGGAACATATTGTAGCCACCTCCAAAACATTCTAAGCTAGACTCATGCCCATTTATGATGTCGTCACTATCGGATCAGCCTTACTTGATGTGTTTCTAAAATCAGATCAATTCATTACCGTTGATCGATCAGAATATCCTGATGGTCAAGGCATGTGCTTGGAGCGTGGTGGTAAAACCGAAGTAGGCGAAGTAGAAGTTTGTTCCGGTGGAGCAGGAACCAACAACGCCGTTTCCTTCGCTCGTAAAGGCTTCAAAACTGGCATTATCGCCGAACTTGGTACCGATCTGGTGGCTACCACCATCAAAGAAGAACTGAAAAGCGAAAACGTTGATATCGGCATGTTGGTTGAAGAACATAACGAAACAACCGGGATCTCTTCCATTCTAGTCGCAGCCGACGGGGGTAGATCAGTCGCAGTCTATCGGGGAGCATCCGGCATGCTGACAGAAGACGATATTCATTGGAACCGTCTTGATACAGACTGGATCTTTATTAGTTCCCTGGGTGGAGAAATGAACCTCATTTCCGAATTGATCAACTACGCCAAACTAAACGACATCAAGGTTGCTATCAACCCAGGTAAGAAAGAATTGCTTCAAGCTGATAAGTGGGGCGGAGCCGCTTTCTATAAAGATGTTGACGTGCTCATCTTGAACCGAGAAGAAGCGGAAATGCTATCCAAAGAACCGATTGAAGGACCGAAAATTGTCTTGGTTACCGATGGCAAAGCCGGTGGAACAGTCTTTATTGACCACAAAACGATTCCATATACCGCAGAAATAGTCAAAACAGTTGAAGAAACCGGTGCTGGAGACGGATTTGGATCAGGTTTTGTGGCCGCCCTAATGAAAGGACATGACATCGAAACCGCTCTCACTTGGGCCAAAAAACAAGCCGCTTCTGTCGTCTCATACATGGGTGCCAAACACGGCCTACTCACACTAGATGATTTAAAGTAATTTCCGACTTTACACTCAAGACTTAACACTTTACACTTCTTCTTGTATGTCTTTTCAAATCGCCATCGATGGACCTGTTGCTGCTGGAAAAGGTACCATCGCCAAACTCCTCGCCAAACGGCTCAACTTTCTCTATGTCGACACTGGAGCCATGTACCGAGTCACCGCACTCTTGGCTCATCAAAACAACATATCCTGGGATGACGAACCAAACGTGGCCAAAATAGTTGCCGCAACCAGCATACATATGCGAAACCCCGAGGGTGAAGAACTTGATGGTCGTCAAACAACGGTAATAGTTGATGGCCAAGACGTTTCGTGGAAAATCCGCACAGAAGAAATCGGTAAGGGGGCCTCAGAGGTGGCCAAACTTCCCGAGGTCAGAAAAGTGCTCGTTGAAAAACAACAACATATCGCGGCCTCTCAGGATGTGGTGATGGAGGGTCGTGACATTACCTATCGGGTATTACCAGAGGCACAACTCAAAATCTATCTTACTGCCGACGAATCATCCCGAGCCAAACGACGATATCAGGAATTGATTCATCGCGGCGAAGACGTAAGTTTCGAGGCAGTGTTGGCAGACCTTATTGATCGGGACAAAAAAGATCAAGAACGATCGGTTGACCCACTTCAAATTGTCGCCGATGCCTGGGTGCTTGATACCACCACCCTTTCCATTGAAGAAGTTGTTGACGCCATTGAAACCCGTGTTAAATCAATTACATAAATAAATACAAAACTGTAAGGGCAGGTCTTGTGCCTGCCCAATAATCTATATGCCCAAGAAACCGAACGAGCAACCAGAAGTAGTCGAGAAAAAACCCAAAGAAGACAAAGAGAAAAAACCTCGCGAGAAAAAAGATAGGTACGAAGGTAGTCGTTGGAGTTCACTGATTGTTCTCATTCTCTTCGTGATGATTGGTCTCGTTCTTTCTCTCACTTCAAATCATTAACGAGTGATGGTTGATCCATCCAACAACTGATCACGTTGTCCTGCCGGGATCGGTGAAGGTGACGCGAGTGCATGCTCAATCATCGATGCATCACACTTCTTCTTTGGCTGCGTTCCTTCGACAAAATACTCCTGACGAGTCGAAGGACACTCGGCACAGGTCAACGTTTGCGTCAGGGGACAAATCGCTATCCGAACCATGTTTGCTGGTGGGGTGAAAACGTGAGTTGGCTGATCAGTAAGGAGTCCCTTCATAATCGTCTGCCAGATAGGGGAGGCTCCCGTAATCCCAGAAGCTACCCGACTCATAGGAGTATTGTCATTGTTTCCCACCCAGGTAGCCACCAAATAATCTTTCGTGTAGCCAAACGTCCAATTATCCCGTAAATCATTAGTAGTTCCTGTTTTTACCGCTACTTGTTGGTCGGGAATAACCAACACTGAATGTGTTCCGAATGCAGGCGATCGAGCTTGGTTGTCAGACAAAATATCCGAAATGGAATATGCTACCGATTCATCAACAACACGTGTTCCGGAACATGTTTGAGTCGATGAATTAACAGCACAACTAAACGTATCCCGCAATGTATTTGAAAAGTCACTTACTTGAGCCAGTGGAGATAGGGGAACTTTAATTCCTCCATTAGCGAATACTCCGTACGCTTCGGCGAGGTCTACCATCTTTACCTCGCCACCGCCTAAGGTTAGTGATAAACCAAACCGACTGGGATCTGACCAGGTGGTAATTCCCATGGTTTGGGCAAAAGTCACCAGATTACTTACCCCCACTTGGGACAATGTTTTGACCGCCGGCACGTTGTATGAGCTCGCCAATGCCTGACGGACCGTGACTTTGCCGTGGAACCGACCATCGTAGTTCTGAGGTGCATACGGAGGGCTTCCCGGAGTTCTGTATACGACCGGGGAGTCATCAATCAATGTTGAAGGGGTAATAAATCGATTTTGCAGGGCCAGTGCGTAGGTTAACGATTTAATTGATGATCCCGGCTGTCGAGGTCGGATCGTGACATTGACCTGACCATCGTGATCGGTATCAAAATAATTCTGCGACCCCACCATCGCCAAGATTTCTCCGGTGCCGGGACGAATAACGAGGACCGCCGCATTGGTGACATGCATGTTTTTTAACCGCTCCAATTCCGTAGCTACCGCCGTTTCTGCCAGTTGTTGAATCCGAGCATCAAGCGTGGTAGTAACCTCAAGGCCGCCTCCGTTAACAACAGCTTCTCCATATTTTTGCACCAATAAATCCTTCACAAACATTACAAAATGAGGAGCAATAATGTCGGTTTTTGGCTGTGCAAAGACCAAGACTTGAGATTTAGCTGCCTCAGCCTCATCGACAGTGATCATTTTTAACTCCATCATTCGTTGTAGCACCGCATGTTGACGGGAAACAGCCAGTTCTGGTTGTGCTCCAAATGGAGAATAGACAGTCGGTGATTGAGGCAAACCAGCTATTAACGCTGCCTCTGCCAGGGTAACAGTACGAATAGATTTGCCAAAATATTGTTGAGCCGCCTCCTCAATGCCATAAGCCGTTCCACCATATCCCACTTCATTAAAATACATAGACAGAATTTCATCTTTGGTGAAGTAATATTCCACCTCCAACGACAACACAAACTCTTTTAACTTTCGCGTAATCGTTTTCTCTCTGGTCAACAACGTATTTTTTACCAGCTGTTGAGTAATGGTGGAGCCTCCCTGAACAGAATCACTGGTGGCATTTTTTGTTGCGGCCCGAAGGATTCCCTTAATAGAAAATCCAGGATGTTGATAAAACTGATCATCTTCGATAGCGAGTGTGGCTTGGATTACATAGGGAGGTAAATCATTCAAAGAAACAATGGTTCGATTTTGATTTTTATATATTTTGTACAGGATTTGCCCATTCCGATCATAAATTTTGGTAGTTACCGGCTGGTCCCGACGGAGTAAATCTTGAGGCTGTGGCAACTCTCTGAGAATAAAAAACCAAAACAATACACCGAGTCCAACCAATCCTAGTAAACCAATCCACCACCGTCTTGATATCGACCGTCTAACCACTTTTTTAATCGGTGAAGGACGATGAGGGATGCGGAACAGATTATGGATAATTTTGCGAACTACTAAGCGATGAAAACGCCATCGTCGGTGAATTTGAGAGACAAAATGAGGCAACCCGAGCATTCCGGAAACCAAGGCATACATCACCCAAAAAAATGGTCTACCTACGTATCCCAACCATCCAAACCAAAAAACACGATGATTTTGCCTGTCCGATCGCATGTTTTCATTCTATAACCCCAGCTGAAAACAACAACCCGCATTACGGCGTAACAACGGTGTCTCCACCTCGATTAATCGGAGCTTCAATAATCTCATCTACCGAATCGGCAGACCCCCCGCTCCAATAGAACACACTCATATCAACCGACACTTGGGGATAATTTGGCTTACCCTTGTCGTCTACTGGAACTGCACAATCAAGGCAAAAATCTCGGGTAAAGGGATCCGTCATCACGGTATGCTCTCGCAGTTCTAATCCATCGGTGTTAACAGGTTCAGTTACCTTGCTGGTTGTCGACCCGAAGAATACTGGTTGATCAGTGTCTTTCTGAACCCAAATATTCTTTTTCTCGATTGGTGGAGCATCCGGCAATTTTTCGCTCCAAAAATATTCCGGCCTCGCACTACACTCAACGCCGGCGGCTGGGGCTGAGCCTGTTTGATTACATACGGAAATGGTCTCAACTCCCGAGGGTTTTGTCTGCAAACTATCAGGCAAATCCTTTAAGACATAGGACATAATATCGTTCCAAATAGGAGCAGCTCCCGTCACTCCGGAAACCAGATATGGATTCATAGCTGATCCATCATTGTTGCCCACCCAAGTCGCCACTACTACATCGGGTGTATATCCAATCGTCCAGTTATCTCGAATATCATTGGTAGTGCCCGTCTTAACCGACACTGTCTTTCCTTTGATCCTTAGTTGTGAATTACCTCCAAAAGCAGCCGAACGTGCAGTATTGTCTGCCAAAATGTCACTCATAATATATGCTGGCTCTCGATTCAACGCTCGGTATAAATTCATTCTCGTTTCACCGACCACATTAGCTTTTGGATCATTTTCATTAAAAAACCCATTAAGTTCAGCACTGACGATCGAAGGATCAAACGACTCATATATTTTTCCGGTATAGTCAGATACTTCCAAAATTGGGCGTAAAGGAACCCGGACTCCTTGATTTGCCAAGGTAGAAAAGGCAGCTACCATGTCCGTCATCATTACTTCACCACCACCCAATGTCAAAGATAAGCCATACTGATTGGGATCATTCAGGGTGGTAATGCCCATGGCGGAAGCAGTTGCCATCATTTGCTCCAAGCCATTCAGGGCCAGCACTTTTACTGCTGGAATATTATAAGAATTAGCTAAGGCGTTTCGGAACGACACTGATCCATGAAACGATCCATCGTAGTTTTTTGGGCAATATGAATGTTGGCCTGACACCATAAAGCAGGTAGGAATATCGAGTAATAATGACGAAGCCGTCAATTCTTTTAGTTGTAACGCAGTTACATAGTTGATGGGTTTAATTGATGATCCTGGTTGTCGCATCCGCATAGTCAAATTAACTTGACCATCATGCTCTGTATCAAAATAATCTTTTGACCCAACCATAGCCAATACTTCTCCGGTATCGGGACGTGTTACTAGGGCTGCCCCGTTGGTGATTTTGTACTTTTCCAAATCATTCAATTCTGCTGACACACTAGCTTGGGCGTAATTTTGGATATCTAAATCAAGAGTCGTCTTTACTCGTAAACCACCCCGTTCAACTTTTTGAATCCCATACTTTTCCTCCAACAAACTTTTGATATAAAACACAAAATGCGGAGCTCGAATATCGGTTGCTGGCTTGATATAGGTCAGGGGAGTCTGCAACGCATCAGCCAGCTGTTGTTGGGTGATGTATTTTTCTTCAAACATACGACGTAACACTTCATGTTGACGAAGGCGTGCCTGTTCGGGGTTGACGAAAGGGGAGTAACGACTCGGTGCCTGAGGCAATCCCGCCAACAGAGCTGCTTCTGGTAATGTCAAATCTTTGGCCGACTTGCCAAAATAGCGTTGTGCGGCTGCCTCAATACCATAGGCAGTACCCCCATAAGGGATATGATTCAGATACATTTCTAAAATTTGATCTTTTGAATACAACACTTCCGTTGCCACGGTAAGTACTGCCTCACGGACTTTACGCACAATGGTTCGTTCTGGAGACAGAAGGGCTGTTTTAACTAGTTGTTGGGTGATAGTAGAACCACCCTGTAGCTTGTTAGCGAACACAGTATTCTTAAGTGCTCGAACGATGCCTTGAAAGGAAAACCCCCAATGGTTGTAAAAATCCTTATCCTCAATTGCAATAGATGCCTGTGCTGCATATACCGGCAAAGACGTTAGTTGAACCGGAGTTCGGTGTTCATCAGCATAAATTTCATACAGCAATTTGCCATTTCGATCCAGGATTTGAGTCGAAACAGGATAATCACTGCTCGATAATTTTTTTGGTGAGGGTAAATCATGGAAAAACCAAACCATTCCAGCGACAAATATAGCTGCTACAGCAATACTAACAATTTGTTTCCAGAGAGGAAGCCTAGTCCAAAAACGATATAAAGTAATAAAAGATTGACGTGTCCGGAGGAGGCGACGACGGAGCTCAATCCGTTCCCACCACCTTTTTTTAACGAAAAATCGATCCAACAATTTCATAACAGTCATTTTATCGCATAACCATTGTATCTGCCCTTTCCATTTTATTGTGCGACGCGAGGGAGTGGGTTTACCACTATACGAAGCCGTCAAGTTTTCGTACGCTACATTTATGACGGAAAACGAACCCTGGCTAAATCACATTGCTGATATTGAACGACAATTATTGGTCCAGGCCAACTATTTACTTGAACGCGAAAAAACTCAAAGCCTTCATCCATCGATGGTTGATTATGGCTTCTTGGTTTATCCCGCCGCCAAAGCCTACGAAGGGTTTCTCAAAACATTTCTCTATCGAAACAATTTAATTAGTCCGGAAATGTATCAAAGCGAACACTTTCGTATTGGCAAAGCACTTAATCCAGATTTGCCTTACAAATATCGTGAGGATGGGTGGGTGTGGGATGACTTAGCCCGACTCTACGGTGAGGATGTTCCTGCTCGATTTTGGTCAACTTGGAGAAAGTGTCGTAATCATGTCTTCCATTTCAAACCAGACAAAATGAGATTATACACATTGGTTGAAGCCCAGATTAAACTGGAATTAATATTCTCTACTATCAAGCTTGCTATTGAGCGCGAAACCACCATGAAGCACTCATGAGAAATAATCAAAAAAAAGCGATACAATAGCAAACATATCGCAAAATACATAAAGGATATGTATATGGCTTATCGCAACATTACCATTTCTGGTTTACCAGGATGTGGCTCAACCACCCTCATGAAACTCTTGGAAGAAAAACTGAATTGGCAATGTTATTCCGGCGGCGGTTTTATGCGGGCCTACGCCATTGAAAAAGGCTATTTCTCTGCAGATAGCAGCACGCATCATGATGCCTCTGTGTATCCTGATGATTTTGATCGTCAAGTTGATTACGCCGTCCGAGAAAAACTTACCAACCAAGAAAAATATATTATAGAAGCGTGGCTATCAGGCTTTCTGGCTCAACAAGTTCCTGGTGTGCTCAAAGTTCTCCTTATCTGTTCCGAACCAGCAGTTCGCATTGATAGAATTGTAAACCGTGACGGGATCAGTGTTGACGAGGCTAAGGTTCATGTTGTGCATCGAGAAGACAACAATCGTAATAAATGGAAAACCATGTATGCCAGTGAATGGCAGCAATGGGTTGTTGACCCAGGAACGCTCCCGGCCACAGCAGAAATTGATTTCTGGCACCCCAAACTCTATGATCTAGTTATTGATACATATAGTTCTTCTCGTGAAGAGACCTTAGAGTTGGTACTGAATGCTCTTAAACCATAAACAAGTAACCGCCAATTGGCAGACACTACTTCTCACCTATGGGGGAACACTGTGTGTGTGGGGTTTGTATCGCTATTTCTTTCATACTTCCGTTTGGTTGGAAGAAACACTCATTAAGGGAATTGTCTTTTCCGTTCCTTTGTTTATTCTGCCGTTACCTGGTAAGACTCAATTACAAACAGTAGGAATCACCCTAAACAATTTCTTTAGTAGCGTCTACCTCGGGATTATTATCGGCATGGTTCTAGGACTAGCAGGTGAATTAGGCAACCTCATCCGTCACAGTGGTTTTCAAATGTCCTCATACGGACTAGATTCAGGGAAAATCGGAGCCTTTCTTATTTTGTCTCTAATTACTGCCTTTTGGGAACAATTATTGTTTTCCGGCTACTTCCTAGAGCATTTTAAAACGATAACCAAAAACGAAACGGTTGCCGTTGTTGTCGCCAGTTTATTGTTTAGTCTTATTCATTTGCCGGTATATTATTTTGTTCAACATCAAACAGGAAGCCAAATACTCCTTTCATTTATGCTTATGTTCACCCTGGGTATGGGTTGTTCCATTATCAAGCTTCGTCAGCGTAATCTCATCGCTCCCATCATGGCTCAAGCCCTATGGGGAGTAACTATTTACTTGTTTAGATAAAGAAATGAAGCATCCAATTCACCCACAACATGTTCTGTATACTGCCTTCGCGATATTTGCGGCAGGCATCCTAATGGTGTCAATTTTCCGCGAGTCCCGGCATCAGGCAGTTGTAAAACTAGGCTTATCCGTTCCCGCCAACAACTATAA
>Ga0209373_10005117_pt1 | contig 10890 bp, 11 predicted proteins | sample Higcelweek5metaG_FD_187173 | JGI IMG/M metagenome (GOLD analysis project Ga0209373, IMG submission 187173) | Freshwater pond sediment microbial communities from the University of Edinburgh, under environmental carbon perturbations - High... | ecosystem: Environmental > Aquatic > Freshwater >... | reverse complement strand
GGAAGGTCTGTTCAAGCTGCAGGAGAAGATCACCGGCAAGCGCTTCTGGCCCAATCCGCCAGTGGACGGACCGTTCGAGGAGGGCCTGTAATGGAAGCGCTGCTGCAAGGACTTCCCCTCGACTACCTGGCCGCCTGCGACTACGCCAAGACCGGCCAGAACTGGCAAGTGTTCCTGCCTGCGGGCTCGCTGGTGAAGGCCGCCGAGCGCCTGCTCGCCGCAGACTGGCACCTTGAGGACATCGCCGCCCTGGATTGCTTCGAGGGCTATGTGGTGACCTACCATTTCGCCCACTTCGACAGGCCCGGCCGCGCCACCCTGCGCGTTGTGGCCCCGCACGATGCCCCGCACGTGCCGTCCATCTCCTCGGTTTTCCAGGGCGCCTTGTGGCACGAGCGCGAGACCCGCGACTTCCACGGCGTGATCTTCGACGGCCACCCGAACCTGATCCCGCTGCTGCTCGACCCGGACATGGCCGACTGCTTCCCGCTGCGCAAGGATCCCAAGTCGCGCGTCAAGATGCGCGAGTTCCTGGAGGCGGGGCAAGTGATCTACCGGAACCCGTCGTTCACCCTCATGACGCCCGACGCCCCGGCCGAGAGCCAAGTGTCCGGCGGCACGGCCGCCACGGCTTAACAACAGGACCGCGCCTATGACACGCTACGCAGATATGGGACAGGTCGCCGGCGACTTCTACACCGAGAATTTCGCCCAGACCGCGCAGGAAGGCTCACTCATCCTGAACCTGGGCCCGCAGCACCCGTCCACTCACGGCGTGCTCCGGGTCATCGTGGAGCTGGACGGCGAATACGTCCTGCGCGCGGATCCGGTGCTGGGCTACCTGCACCGCATGCATGAGAAGATGGCCGAGGTGAAGACCGCCGCCCAGTTCATTCCGAACATGGGCCGCGTGGACTACGGCCACGCCCTGGCCTGGAACTGGGCCTTTGTGGGCGCGGTGGAGAAGCTGGCGGGCATAGAGGTGCCGGAACGCGCGGAGTACGCGCGCACCATCACCTGCGAGTTGAACCGCATCGCATCGCACCTGCTCTGGTGGGGCGCGTATCTTCTCGACCTCGGCGCCTTCACGCCCATCATGTACGCCTTCGACGACCGCGAAAAAATCCTCGACATTTTGCAGGTGCCCACGGGCTCGCGCCTCACCTACAGCTACTTCCGCATCGGCGGCGTGGCCCAGGACCTGAACGAGGACTGCCTTTCCCGCATCCGCGCCTTCATCCCCTGGATGCGTTCGCGCCTGCCCATGTACAAGGACCTCGTCAGCGACAACATCATCCTGCGCAAGCGCATCGAAGGCGTCGGCGTCATCGAGCCCGACCAGTGCCGCCGCTACGGCGCCACCGGCCCCGTGGCGAGAGGCTCCGGCATCAACTTCGACGTGCGCCGCGCCGAACCCTACTCCGTCTATCCCAAGCTCGACTTCGAGATCCCCACGTCCATGCTCATGGACGCGCGCGGCCGCTACGATGTGCGCATGATCGAGATCGAGCAGAGCCTGCGCATCATCGAGCAGTGCGTGGAGCAGATGCCCGAAGGAGACACCCTGGTGAAGGGCGCGCCCAAGCCCAGCTGGAAGGTCCCCAAGGGCGAGGCCTATTTCGCCGTGGAGGGCGGGCGCGGCAAGATCGGCGTGCATGTCGTCTCCGACGGCGGCAAAAACATCTACCGCACCAAACTGCGCGCGCCGGGCTTCAGCAACTTGAGCCTCTTCGCCGAGGTTTCGCGCGGCACCATCCTGGCCGATGCCGTTGCCATCCTGGGCAGCCTCGATCTGATCATCCCGGAAATCGACAGGTAGGAGAACGCGATGCCCGCTGAACTCATTCGCATCCTCATCGGCCTGGTGGCCGTGGCCTTAAGCGTGGGCCTCATCGGTCTGGTGATGGTCTGGGTGGAACGCAAGGTCGCCGGCCATGTGCAGCGCCGGCCCGGCCCCTACGAGGTCGGCCCCTACGGCCTCTTGCAGCCCCTGGCCGACGCCCTCAAGCTGGTGGGCAAGCAGCTCTTCATGCCCGACAACGCCGACCCCATCCTCTTCTGGCTGGCCCCGGTGCTGTCTTTTCTGCCTGTTCTGCTGCTCTTTCTGCCCCTGCCCCTGGGCGACGGGCTGTACACGCTGGACATCAACCTCGGCCTGCTGCTGATCCTGGCCTTCTCCGGCCTGGCGGTGCTCTCCCTGCTGCTGGGCGGCTGGGCCTCCAACAACAAATACGGCCTGCTCGGCGCGGCCCGCGCGGTGGCGCAGTCCGTGGCCTATGAAATTCCGCTCCTGCTCTCCGTCCTGGCCGTGGCCTTCGTGTCCGGCAGCCTGGATCTGGCCACGGTGGTCAAGGAACAGGGCACATGGCCCTGGAACTGGAACATCATGACCCAGCCCCTGGCCTTCCTCATCTACATAGTAAGCGCCCTGGGCGAGACCAACCGCGCCCCCTTCGACCTGCCCGAAGCTGAAAGCGAGCTCACAGCGGGCTTCCACACGGAATACTCGGGCATGGGCTTCGGCCTGTTCTTCCTGGCGGAATACGCCAACATGGTCGTGGTCTGCTCGGTCGCGACAGTGCTCTTTCTGGGCGGCTGGCACGGCCCGGTGCTGCCCGGCCCGGTGTGGTTCGTGCTCAAGGTCTCGCTGCTCATGCTGCTGCTGGTGTTCTTCCGCTGGACCTACCCGCGCGTGCGCTTCGACCAGCTTTTGAACATCAACTGGAAGTGGCTCATGCCCCTGGCCGTGGCCAACCTGATGCTCACCGCCTTCTTCGTGAAGTTGGCCCAGTTCGCCGTTGTTAAGTAAGGGAAGCCTATGAACGTCATCAAGGAAGCTTGCAAAACCGTCTCCGACCTCTGGAGCCTCATGGTCGGTCTTAAGGTGACCGGGAAATACTTCCTGGAGCCCCAGCGGACCGTGCGCTACCCGTGGAAGGCCGTGTCCAACCTCGACACCTACAAGGGCCACCTTGAGCTGGTGGGAGGCATGAAGGACCCCTTCAAGCCGCGCTGCATCTCCTGCGGCATGTGCGCCCTGGCCTGCCCTTCCAACTGCCTCACGGTGGTGAAGAAGAAGGCCCCCAAGCCCACGCCCGAGGAAGAGAAGGCCCTGGCCGAGGCCAAGGCCACCGGCGAAAAGACCAAGGACAAGACCCCAAAGGATCCCGAGCAGTTTTTGTACGACTACACCCTGTGCAGCCTGTGCGGCACCTGCATGGAGAATTGCCCGGCCGGAGCGCTTCGATTCTCGAAGAATGTCTACATGGCGGGTTATTCGCGCAACGACTTCCAGTTCGACCTGGTGCTGAAGCTCCGGGAGTCTGACGCGCGCGCCACGAAAGCAGAGCCTGCGGCCCCCGCCGCAGAGACGAGCGAGGCCTAGAACATGGAACAGATGGCCAAAATCGCCTTCGGCATCTACACGCTCATCATCCTTTCCGGCAGCATCCTGGCCGTCAGCGCCAAGAGCCTGGTGCGGGCCATGATCGGGCTCATCGCCACGCTGCTCGGTGTTGCGGGCATGTACATGCTTTTGAACAGCCCCTTCATGGCGCTGATGCAAATCCTCATTTACGTGGGCGCCATCTGCGTGCTCATCTTCTTCGCCATCATGCTCACCCGCGCGGACGCGGGCGGCGAGGAGGCCGAAAGCGCGCCCCTGCGCCAAAATCTGCTGGCCCTGCTGGCCGTCACCACGGTGGGCGGAGTCTTGTCCTGGCTGGTGCTCACCCGGCCGCTGGCCACCACGGGCGTTCCCGTGGAGGTGACCATCGAGAAGCTCGGCCTGGGTCTACTCGGCCCCTACGGACTGGCCTTCGAACTGATCTCGGTTGTGCTTTTGGTTTCCATGGCCGGGGCAGTGCTTCTGGCCTGGGAGAGGAGGAACGGCAAATGAGTCCGCTGACGCTCTACCAACTCGTGGCCCTTATCCTGCTTTTGGCGGGGCTTTTCGGCATCTCGCAGCGCAAAACCCTGGTGGGCATGCTCATCAGCGTGGAGCTGATGCTGAACGGCGCGGGACTTTCCATCGTTGCGGCGGCGCAGCTCACCCCGGCCAACGCCATGCTCGGCCAGCTGGGAACGCTCTTCGTCATGGGCCTGGCCGCAGCGGAGGCGACTCTGGTGCTGTCCATCATCGTGGTCATCGCCAGACGTTTCGGCACCACCAAAACCAGCGTCATCTCGACTCTGAAGGGATAAGCCATGACAGGGATCATCGAAAGCGCCCGCGTGCTTCTGCCGGTGGCCGTCACCCTGGTGGCGCCGCTGTTCATCTGGCTCAACCGGGGCAACATCAACCGCCGCGAGGCCGTAAGCTTCATCGGCGGCGCGCTCACCTTCGCCTCGGTTCTTTCCCTGGCGCCGCAGGTGCTGAACGGCAACATCTGGAAATACACGCTCTTCGACATCATGCCCGGCATCACGGTGACCTTCTGCGCCGACGGGCTCTCGCTGATCTTCGGCCTGGTGGCGAGCTTCCTGTGGATGTTCGCCACAAGCTACAACATCGGCTACATGCGCAGCCTGGATGAGCACGCCCAGACGCGCTACTACGTCTGCTTCGCCGTGGCCATCTTCGGCGCCGAGGGCGTCGCGCTCTCCGCCAACGTGTTCACGCTCTATCTTTTCTACGAAGTCATCACCGTGTTCACGTATCCGCTGGTCGCCCACCACCAGGACAACGAGGGCTTCACCGGAGCGCGCAAGTACATCGTCTACTTGATGGGCACCTCGAAGCTTTTCCTCCTGCCCGCCATGGTCATGACCTACGTGCTCCTGGGCACGCTGGACTTCCACCTGGGCGACGTGGTGACCGGCATGTTCCCGCCGGATGTCGTGGCCGCGCACCCGCTGGCCGTCACCATCACCTACGTGCTGTACATCGCTGGCATCGGCAAGGCCGCGCTCATGCCCTTCCACAACTGGCTGCCCTCGGCCATGGTCGCGCCCACGCCCGTTTCCGCCTTGCTGCACGCGGTGGCCGTGGTCAAGGCGGGTGTGTTCTGCGTCTGCCGCATCATCCTCTCCGGCTTCGGCGTCGATGTGATGCACCAGCTGAACCTGGGCCTGCCCACGGCGTACGTGGCGGCCTTCACGCTCACCGTCGCCAGCTTCATCGCCCTCACCAAAGACGACCTCAAAGCCCGGCTGGCCTACTCCACAGTGGCGCAGCTCAGCTACATCGTGTGCGGCGTGGCCCTGCTGACGCCCATGGCCGTGCAGGGCGGCATGGCCCACATCGCCCACCACGCCTTCTCCAAGATCACCCTCTTCTTCGCGGCCGGCGCCATCTACGTGGCCACGCACCTGAAAAAGATCAGCCTCATGGACGGCCTGGGCCGCAAGATGCCCTGGACCTTCGGCGCCTTCGCCATCGGCTCCCTGTCCATGATCGGCATGCCGCCGGTGTGCGGCTTTGTCAGCAAATGGTACATCGTCAACGGCGCGCTGCAGGCCGGACAGATCGTCATCTTTTCGGCCTTCATGCTCTCCACGGCGCTGAACGCGGGCTATTTCGTGCCCATCATCTACCGGGCCTTCTTCCGGGCGCCCGGACCCGACCCGCACTATGAGCACTACAAGGAAGCGCCGCTGACCATGGTGATTCCGCTGTGCACCACGGGCCTCATTTCGGTGGTGCTGGGCCTGTATCCGGCCTTGTTCATGGATTTCGTCCGCGTGTTTGGCAAGTTCTAGGGGGGCCATGTATGAGCTTGTTTGGAATGCTGCTTAATTGGCTCAGGGCCAGGACGCGCGTCATCGCCGTGCTGTTCTTCCTGGGTCTGGCGGGACTGGTGGTAGCGAACGTGTTCGTCCGCCCGCACGAGGCGGAGTACGTCTTCGACATTTACCCGGGCTTCTGGGCCGTCTTCGGCCTCATCGGCGGCCTGGCCATGGTCATCATCATGAAAAAGATCGTTCAGCCCATGATCAGCCGGGGAGATGACTACTATGATCGCAACAGCTAGCGGTTTCGTCCACCCAACCCTGGGCTTTTACGCCCTGGCGCTCATTTTGCCGTTTCTGCCCGGCAAGGGCTGGAAATGGCTGCTCCTCGTGCCGCCGCTGGTGGCCATCTGGAGCGTGATGACCATTGAGCCCGGGCTCTACGGGCAGGTGAGCTACCTGGGCCAGACCTTGCTGCTTGGCCGCGTGGACAAGCTTTCGCTCATCTTCGCGCAGGTCTTCGCGGTCATGAGCCTCATCGGCATGGTCTACGCCCTGCACGTGGACGACAAGCTCCAGCACATCATGGCCTGCGTGTACGTGGGCGGCGCCTTTGGCTGCACCTTCGCGGGCGATCTGCTGACGCTCTTCATTTTCTGGGAGTTCATGAGCATCGGCTCCACCTTCCTCATCTGGCTGGCCAGAAACGAGAGGAGCACCAAGGCGGGCTTCCGCTACTTCCTGTACCACACCATCGGCGGGCTCTTCCTGCTGGTCGGCCTGCTGATGCGCTACAAGGCCGTCGGCAGCTTCGCCTTCGACCACGTCGATCCCTCGCAGATGATGCTCTATGACTGGATGATCATGCTCGGCTTCTGCGTCAACGCGGCCGTCGTGCCCCTGCACGCCTGGCTGCCCGACGCCTATCCCGAGGGCACGGTCACCGGCTCGGTGTTCATGTGCGCCTTCACCACCAAGACGGCTGTGTACGTGCTCCTGCGCGGGTTCCACGGCGTCGAGGTCCTGGCCATCGCCGGAACGGTGATGTGCGTGTACGGCGTGCTCTACGCGTGCATAGAGAACAACGCGCGGCGCATCCTATCCTACCACATCGTTTCGCAGGTGGGCTACATGGTGGCCGGCATCGGCATCGGCACCGCCATGACCATGAACGGCGCGGTGGCCCATGCCTACGCGCACATCCTGTACAAGGGCCTGCTCTTCATGGGCACGGGCTGCCTGCTCTACGCCGCGGGCACCACCAAGCTCGACCAACTGGGCGGCCTGGTGCACCGGCTGCCCTGGGTCATGGTGCTGTACATGGTGGCGGCGCTCTCCATCTCCGGCATGCCGCTGTTCAACGGCTTCATCTCCAAAACCATGACCATCACCGGCGCGGCCGAGGCCCACCGGACCTGGCTCGCCATCGGCATGGAGGTGGCCGCCGTCGGCACCTTCCTCTCCGTTGGCATCAAGCTGCCGTACTTCGCCTTCTGGGCCAAGCCGGCCAACAACACCATGGAGCTCAAGCCCATTCCTGCGAACATGTACGTGGCCATGGCCATGGGCGCGGCGCTCTGCATCGCCCAGGGCCTTTACCCGGACATGCTGTACCGCTACCTGCCGTTTGAGATGGAAGAGATGTACCACCCCTGGACCACCTGGCATGTGCTGCAGGCGCTCCTGCTCCTCGGGTTCTCCGGGCTGGCCTTCTACATCACGCGGGACATCATCACCCCGCACGCCAAGACCAACCTGGACTTCGACTTCTTCTACAGGCTCATCGGCCGGGGCGTGCTCGCCCTGGTCTCCAAGCCCCTGGCGTGGATTGACGACCGCTGGACCGAGGCCTACCGGGTCGTGGGTCTGGGCGGTTTGCTCACCCTTGCGCGGGGTACTGTCTGGTTCGACACCAAGGGAATCGACACCGTGGTGGATGGCTCGGCGTATACGGTGCAGAACGTGGGCGTGCTCGGCGCCAAGGTGCAGAGCGGCAGGCTCCAGGACTACCTGGGACTGGCCGCGGCTCTCGCCTTGGGCATCTTCGCCCTGGTCTGGTATCTTGCCTAAACCCCGCAACGAGACGGAGAGCGAGCCTTGGACTTTGGATACCCGGTTTTAACAAGCCTCATCGTGTTCCCGCTTGTGGCAGCAGCGGGGCTGTTCCTCATCAAAAGCCCGCAGGTTGCGCGCGCCTATACCTTTGGCGCGTCCATTCTGGAGCTGATTCTGGGACTCCCGCTTCTTTCCTTCCAGTTGAACGCCGACTTCCAGTTCGTGGAAAAGGCGCACTGGGTGCCGCAGTGGGGATTGGAATACGCGCTCGGCATCGACGGCATCAGCTACCTCATGGTGCTGCTGACGCTGGCCATCCTGCCCCTGTGCGTCCTGTGCTCCTGGACCTACATCAGCAAGCGCGTGAAGGAATTCCACTTCTGCCTGCTGTTCATGACCTCGGCCTGCGTGGGCGTGTTCTCCTCGCTCGACCTGGTGCTCTTCTATGTGTTCTGGGAGGCCATGCTCATCCCCATGTACCTCATGATCGCGGTCTGGGGCGGCGATCAGCGCCGTTACGCCTCCCTCAAGTTCTTCCTGTACACCCTGGCGGGCAGCACGCTGCTTCTGGCCGCCATCGTGGCCTTCCGCATCACCGGCGGAACCTTCTCGATTCCCGAGCTGATGCACACAAACTTCAGCTTCAACTTCCAGTACTGGGCGTTTCTCGCCATGGCCCTGGCCTTCGCCATCAAGGTGCCCATGTTCCCGTTCCACACTTGGCTGCCCGCGGCCCACGTGCAGGCGCCCAGCGCCGGCTCGGTCATTCTGGCGGCGGTGCTGCTCAAGATGGGCACTTACGGCTTTCTGCGCTTCTGCCTGCCGCTGACGCCTGACGCCAGCGTGTACTTCGCGCCGCTCATGATCGCCGTGTCCATCGCCAGCATCCTCTACGGCGGGGCCATCGCCCTCGGCCAGGAGGACATCAAGAAACTGGTCGCCTACTCGTCTGTTGGCCACATGGGCTTCGTGACGCTCGGCATCTTCCTGTTCAACCTGCGCGGCGTTGAAGGCGCGCTCTTCCAGATGCTCAACCACGGCATCATCACCGGCGCACTCTTCATGATGATCGGCGCGGTGTATGAGCGCAGCCACAGCCGCGCCATTTCGGCCAACATGGGCCTGGGCAAGTATCTGCCTGCCTTCATGGGCTTCTGGGGCCTGTTCGCCCTGGCGAGCTTCGGCTTCCCCGGCACCAACGGGTTCGTGGGCGAAATGCTGGTGTTCGTAGGCGCGTTCCAAAAGAGCCCGTACATCGGGGCGCTCATCGTGCCCGGCGCGCTTCTCGGCGCGGCGTACATGTTCCGCGTGTCCCTCAAGATGGCCTGGGGCCAGCCCAGCACCGCCTCCGCCTGGCGCGATCTGAACACCCGCGAGTGGGCGTATCTCATCATTCCGGCCCTGTTCGTGTTTTACATCGGCCTTGCGCCGAAGCTGATCTTTAACATTGTCGATCCGTCCGTCGAGAAGCTGGTGAACGACCTTGCGGCGCGCACCACGACCCAGCAGGTCGCGGCTACGCCCGCGCCGCCTGCCGTCGCCGCTGTGGTAACGCCCGCCGAACCGGTCAACAACTAGGGAGTGGTCGCCGTGGAGTTCAATCCCATCCAGATTGTCCCTGAACTGTATCAGCTTCTGCTGATTGTTGCCCTGTTCTGCCAAAGCCTGGGAGACGGGTCCGAAACGCCGCCAGCGGAGCGCTGGCTCCCCTATTTCGCGGGGTTCGGCATCTTCGTGAACATCGTGTCCTGGGGGGCCGAAGGGCTCATCTTCGGCGGGGCATACAAGCTTGACGCGCTCTCGCAGTTCTTCAAGCTGGCCATTGCCGCGGGCTTCTACGTCGCCATTCTGAACGCGGCCCGGCAGCCCTCCCTCGCGGAGAGAAAGCGCCCGGACTATTTCATGTTCCTGGCCATTTCCGCCTGGGGCCTCATGATTCTGTCCTCGGCCGTCGAGCTCATCACCATCTACATCGCCCTTGAAATCTCGTCCTACAGCCTCTACGCCGTCATTCCCCTGCGCAACAACGACAAGGGCGCGGCCGAGGCGGGCATCAAGTACATCCTCTTCGGCGCGGTGGCCACGGCCATCGCCCTGTACGGCTTCTCGTACATCCTGGCCAGCCAGCACACGAGCTACATCTCCCAGCTGGCCCAGCGCAACTGGACCTGGGACGGCCAGCCCATGGCCGTTGTGGGCCTCTCGCTCTTCATGGGCGGCATGTTCTACAAGCTGGCGCTGTTCCCCTTCCACTTCTGGTGCCCGGACGTGTACCAGGGCGCGAGCAACGAGACCGCAGGCTTCGTGGCCACCCTGCCCAAGCTGGGCGCCGTGGTGGTGCTCATCCGCCTGGCCGCGCTGCTCAAGCCCGGTTTGGAGATCACCACGCTGCTGGCCATTCTCGGCGCGGTCAGCATGACCTTCGGCAACCTCTGCGCCCTGGCCCAAAAGGACCTGAAGCGCATGCTCGGCTTCTCCTCCGTGGCCCACGCGGGCTACATCATGGTCGGACTGGTTTCCGGCACGGCCATGGGCCTCTCGGCTGCGGCCTTCTACGCCCTGGCGTATGTGGCCATGAACCTGCTCTGCTTCTGGGTCATCAGCCGCATCGCCTCCGATGGCCGCAACCTGCAGCTGGACGATCTGGACGGGCTCTACAAGCGTTCGCCCGCCCTGGCCTTCTCCCTGGGCGTGGGCGCCTTCGCCCTGGTCGGCCTGCCGCCCACCATGGGCTTTATGGGCAAGTTCTTCCTCATCGCCTCGGCCTGGGACCATGGCTACAACTGGCTGGTCATCACCTTAGTTTTGAACAGCGCCATAGCCATCTTCTACTACTTGAGCCTGGTGCGCCACGCCTACACCCACGAGGCGGGCGAGAACGCCCCCGTGCCCGACAACAGCCCGTTCAGCCTCTGCGGCGCTGGTCTGCTGGCCGCCGTGGTGCTGCTCTTCGGCATGGTGCCCAGCGGGCTCTTCGACTACGCCGTCACCGCGGGCAAGCAGCTGCTGCCCTAGGCTTCGCCAAACATCTGATTCCCAAGAAGACCCGCGAAAGCGGGTCTTTCTTTTTGCCGCGCCCGCTTGACTTCGCCGCCCAAGCCGTTACGCTTTCTCCAATCACGGAGGCCATCATGCACGAAGTCAGCCTTGGCGGCATGCTCACCG
>Ga0209373_10005115_pt1 | contig 10893 bp, 7 predicted proteins | sample Higcelweek5metaG_FD_187173 | JGI IMG/M metagenome (GOLD analysis project Ga0209373, IMG submission 187173) | Freshwater pond sediment microbial communities from the University of Edinburgh, under environmental carbon perturbations - High... | ecosystem: Environmental > Aquatic > Freshwater >... | reverse complement strand
TCGAAAACAAGGACGGTGAATTTCAGGATTTCGTCCGACACATCCCGGAAAGAATCGACGAGTTCGACGGCGGCGTAGTATTTCCGGATTTCGGCCAGCGCTTCCGGCCGGCCGGCGACATCGTTCTTCTCAACGTATGCGGCGCGGATTCCGCAGACAACGCACGCAGCGCCGGGAACCTTTTTTGCCGTTCCGGCAAGTTCCAATACATCCGGGAATGCGAGCACCGAGGAGTAGAGCGTCTCGCCGCGATACACGACGAACGTACCGTTCTCCGCGATGAAGACCATTTTGTCCCTGAATTCCCGGAAGTGATTCAGGAGGTTTCCGTACTGGCGTCCCGAGGCTACGGCGAATAGGATATTTTCCTTGTCGAGCCGTTCGAAAACCTCTCCGAAACGGGACGGCAGGAGGCCGTTCTCATCGAGTAGTGTGCCGTCCATATCGGCGGCGATCAGTCGTATCATGCGAATCCCCGATTTCATCAAATAGAATACCTTTACCTTATCTATTCTGCCATGAATTTCGCAAAGTGGAAAGCGCGCCGTTTGTGTTATTATATTCATTGAGTTTTAAGTCAAAAAAGGGGAATGTAAAAATGACGGAGCCAGGCAAGAAAAAGAAGTCGATCAATATGCTCTCAACAGCGTACAAGATCAAAGGTCAGGGAGTGGGTTCGGCTTATGAGGAACAGGTAGGTCTTGTCAAAGAAAATATGGCCGGCGACTTTGAGATTTTCGAGAATAAGGTTATGTTTGCCGACATCACGCATTACCACACCATCAATTTTATGTATTACGTTTTCATGGGACTTGTGAAGCGAAGAGGCATTACCGTCGGGTACGTGCATTTTCTGCCCGAAACGGTCGAGACCAGCATCCAGCTGCCGCACTTTATCAAGAATGTTTTTTATTGGTATACGATTTCTTTCTATAAGAGGATGGATTATCTTGTTACCGTCAATTCCTATTTCGTCGACCGCCTTGTCTATTACGGCGTAAAGCGCGAGAAGATCAGCTATATACCGAATTACGTGTCCGACAAAGTCTTTTTCAAATGTGACTGCGGCAGGAAATCGGAGCTCCGTAAGAAATACGGCATCGCCGAGAATGCGTTCGTAGTTCTGGGTGTCGGACAGCTTCAGGTCAGAAAGGGCATTTTTGATTTTATCGAGGTCGCCGAGAAGCTTCCTCAAGTACAGTTCGTTTGGGCGGGAGGCTTCTCCTTCGGCAGCATCACCGACGGATACGCTCATGTGAAGAAAATCATGGAGAACCCGCCGGCCAACGTGAAGTTCCTCGGTATTATTGAGCGCGATCTGATGCCCGAGCTGTACAACACTGCCGACGTTATGTTTCTGCCGTCCTTCGAGGAGCTGTTTCCGATGACCGTTCTGGAATCCATGAGCTGTCATATCCCGATCCTGCTTCGTGATATCGACATCTACAAGGACATTTTGTTTGACTTCTATCTGCGCGAAAACGGTGTGGACGGCTTTGTAAATGCCATAAAGCGACTATCCGGAGATTCCGTTTATTACGAGGACGCGGCAAAGGCGTCGGCCCGCGGACATGAATTCTATTCCAGGGAGCATGTTTTCACGATCTGGGACGAATTCTACCGGAAGCTCTATGAAGCCAAAGAGAGGAAATATGGCAAAAAGCACGAACGGAATTAAGAACAACACCTTCAGCCTCCTGCTTGCGCTGTTCTCCTTTGTTTTTCTGATCGTATATCTGATAAAAGTGGATGGTGTAAACGACGTTGTGACGGTGCTGAAGACGGCCCATATGGGGTGGCTTGCCGCGGCGGTACTCTGTATGGTTGTTTATTGGCTGCTCGATGCCCTGGTCCTGCATATATCGGTCCGGATGGTCGATCCGTCACACAAATTTCGCTTTTCTCTGCGCCTGACCATGATCGGGCAGTATTTTAACAACGTAACTCCTTTTGCCTCGGGCGGACAGCCGGCGCAGGCGTTCTTTATGATCAGGAGGGGATCTCCTGTCGGGAAGACGATGACGGCGCTCCTTACGAAGTTTATCGTGTACCAGATCACGCTGACCCTGTACTGTCTGGCGACGCTGATTCTCAAATTTTCGTACTTCATGAGCGAAGTTAAAGTTCTTATGGTTGCCGTGATTGTAGGCTTTGCCGCACATACGGCCGTAACGCTTATGCTCGTCGGCGTGGCCTTTTTTAAGAACGCAACCGAGAAAATCGCCCTTCTGGGCATACGCTTTCTGGCCAGAATCCGAATTCTTAAGAATCCGGAGGCCAAAGCCGAAACCGTACTCGCGGAGCTTGAGAATTTCCATGTGCAGTTCCAGGTCATGCGCAAACACAAATCCGAAATTCTTAAGATGTGCCTGATCACGATTGTTCAGCTGACCGTGTATTTTCTGATCGGAAACGTCATCTACAAGAGTTTTCACTTGACAGGCACCGATTCGCTGACGCTTCTCGCGTCGCAGGCCTTTGTCCTGATGATCGCGACATTCGTCCCGATTCCGGGCGCTTTGGGCGCCGCCGACGGCAGTTTCGCTGTCTTTTTCAGTCTGTTTTTTCCGAAGAATCTGGTGAGTTTTGCCCTGGTGCTCTGGCGTCTTCTGACTTTCTATCTTCCGATCGTAATCGGACTGATCGCGACTCTTATCGAAAAAAAGAGAGCTGCCGTTTCCAGGGGAACCTTGAAAACAGCAGGTCCGTTACCGGATGCGCCGGATTTGGAAGCGCCGATTCCGGGCGTGCCGGTTCGCGGAATGACCGTCGGCAAACTTACTCTCGAGAAGCAGCCGGAAGAAACATGTGCAGCTTCCGACCGGGACAAAGCGGATCCCGGGAACAAGGACGGCTGACGGATTACGTCCCGGAACAACGGGCTCTCTGTTGTTGTTCTTTATCGGAACAAATGATAAAATTAATCAAGTTTTGTTGCTTGTTATATCGTTATCAATTAAGGGAGGTTTCAGTATGGACTATTTTGTCCCTGTATTCCTTGCGGCGCTGATCTGGTTTGTGTTTCGCTATGTCATTCGCGGGTTTTACATCGTCAATCAGAACGAGCGTGCCGTGAAGACGGTGTTTGGCAAGGCACAGCGAATCAAAGGGAAAACGACTATGGAAGATCCGATTTCGGAGAATCTCCGCGACGACGAACGCGCGAGATACACCTATCCGCAGGTGAAGGTTATTCAGCCCGGCGGACCGTATTTCAAGTGGCCATGGGAAAAAGTCTATAAAGTTTCGATCGCGATCGAGACCGTGAATATGGCGTATGATCCGGAGGCACCGACGGCGAACCAGAAGAATACGGTACTCGATGCCGTAACGAAAGACCAGCTGAACATCGGGCTCTCCGGTCAGATCCGCTACCGCGTCTCGGACCGGAATCTTTACGCATATATCTTTGGCGTCAAGAATCCGATCGCCCACGTTATGGGTTATTTCGTATCGGTACTGCGAGAGCGTATCGCGAATTTCGAGGGCAAAGAACCGGTTGATCCGGCGGCTATAATCCCGGATCCGGCGCTGGCTGTCGCAGTTCCGCCGGCATTGGTGCCGATTCCTGTAACGGCGGATGATACGGGAACCTATTCCACATTTTCCGCTATGCAGTCCTCCGCCGCATCGTCGGTTCAGGGGATTTCCATCAACGACTTAAGAAAGAATCTCCGTGACTTGAATGACCATATGGACGAGGAATGTCAGGTATCGGCGGCCCGTTACGGCGTTGTTCTTGAGGCTTCCCTGATCACGGGCATCGACCCGCCGGCGGAGGTCGAATCGGCGCTTGCCGCCATCAACACCGCGCACAACCAGGTCTCATCCGATATCAGCCTTGCGCAGGCTTCGGCCGACCAGAAGATCGTGCAGTCCAAGCGTGCCGTTGAGATCGAGACCCTGAAAGCGCAGGGAGAGATCGAGACACTGCAGCGCCTGTCCACACAGCTAAAGGAATTGAAGAAAGAGGGCGGCACGTCCGCGCTGGATCTCTATGTCAGAAATGTGCGTCTCGGGCTGCTTGACCAGACCAAGAGAATCGTAAGGAGGGAAAAGAGATGAACATCGTGCAATTATTTGCGTCCTCCTTGGCACCGGATGAAACCATATATGTTTCCATTTTTGTTTTTGTCCTGTCGCTTGTCGCAATTTCCATCGGCGTTCCGATTGCCTTCGGCATTCTGCGGCTTCTGGGTGTATACGTCGTAGTAAGAGAGCGTCAGGCGCTTGTTTATGTGCTTTTTGGCAACGTCGTCGGCATTCTTAACGAGCCCGGCCTCCATTTCCTCTGGAAGGATCTTGGAATCCGCGCTATTTTTATCAATTGGCTCGGCCGCAAGTATGTCGTAGATATGCGGCTTGATCAGGAGTACTTAAGAAGCCAGCCGGTTAACTCCGAAGAGGGCGCACCGATGGGCGTCGGAATCTGGTACGAAATGTACATCAACGATCCCCTGGGATATATTTTCAAGAATACGGATCCCCGCGGATCGCTCGCGGCGAACGTCGGCAACTCCACGGTACGGTGTCTCTCGAACATGCCTCTCGAGCGCATGATGGTTGACCGTCATGCGATGAGCCAGACCGTCAGAGAAGAGGTATCTGCCAAATCAACGGAATGGGGCTATATGCTGGGTTCCTGTTATGTAAGAAAGGTTCACTTCCGCGATACCGAAATGATTCGTCAGATCGAGAGCAAGGTCGTCAACCGCCTGCGTCAGGTTACCTCCGCGATCAAACAGGACGGAACCAACCAGGTCAACATCATACGGAGTACGGCGGAACGTACGGCGGCGCTTGATTTCGGTAAAGCCGCAGCGATACGCCCGCAGATTGTCGGTGATGCATTGGAGAAGATATCCCGTGATGCGGATGTTTCAGCCGCGATGTTCGACATACTCGAGACGACCCGGATTCAGACGGCGGGCATCCCGATCGATCTGATTCCGGAGGACGCGGAAATACTCTCTCAGCTCATCGTCTCGCAGAAACCGGCAGAGCCGGCGCCTCTTAAAAAGAGCGAGGATAAACAGTAAACGGCCCCGGTCTTTCACGAAGCAGTTTCTATATCGGCGTAGAATCAACATTTGTAATGAGCGGCAAATTGGAATCATTCCGGTTTGCCGCATTTTTGTGTGACTTTCGCACGGAAACGGATGCCTGGATCCGATATAATCGCTTTATAAACCTAAGAGGCTGAAACAAATATATGAGGTAACGCTGCAGATGAAGAAGAATGTGGATCAAGATCCCTTTGCCGACGAAGACAATACGACCGCATCCGTAACGCGCCTTCGCACGGGAGAGCCGCTCAAACCCGCACCTGCGGCTCCCCGGAAAAAGAAGGGTAAGCGGTTCCCTTTGCTCTCGGCAATACGCATAGCTTCGCAGATCCTGTTTTTCATCTGGCTGCCGTCGCTCTATATAAGTGCATTCGCGGGACTCGGCGAACTGATTTCGGCACTCGCTTCCGGAACCTTTTCTTTCACGGATATATGGCCATCGCTTCTGGCCCTTGCTGCCGCCGTGCCCGTAACCGTGCTGGCAGGCAGATTCTTCTGTGGCTGGATGTGTGCCTTCGGTGCGCTCACAGACTGGATCTACCGTATCTTTTCGAGAAAGACCGGCGGCCTCGTCAAGATTCCGCCGAAAGCCGACCGGCTCTTAAAGTACCTTAAGTACCTGATTCTTATCATTTTGCTGATCCTGGGAGCGGCCGGTACGATCTCGGTTTCGGCGTTTAGTCCGTGGGATGCCTTCGGGATGCTTTTTACGGTCGGTTCGGTCCCACAATTCGGATTGGTTATTAACGGGCTGGCTGTCGGAGGAATCCTTCTTCTCCTCATTCTGATCGGATCGGCTTTTGTCGAGCGGTTCTTCTGCCGCTATCTGTGCCCGATGGGTGCTTTCTTTGCACTTACCTCCGGCGCGAAGGCCGTCGTGATCGACAAGCCGCGCGATGGCTGCGGGAAATGCCGAATATGCACGAAAAACTGCGCGATGGGTATTCCGCTTTACGATATGGACACGGTAAAGTCCGGCGAATGTATCGCCTGTATGAAGTGCGTCGAGGTCTGCCCGAGAAAGAATGTGCGCGTTAAGACTGTCAAAAGAAACACTTCGCCAGCAGCCGCAGCAGCTGTATCGGTGCTATTGATTGCCGGTCTTTATCTGACCCTGTCGTATTATTCGGATCGTTCTTCCGCATCGGGATCTCTTGTCGTCACGGGTTCGGCACCTTCGTCGGAAACGTCTTCCGCTGCCGGATCGACCGACACGCAATCGGCTATACAGTCGATGGCAGAAACCGTCGTGCAGTCGACGACCGCGGCATCGAGCTCCGCGGGTCTCTATAAGGACGGCACATATACCGGCACCGGAACGGGTTTCAGAGGGACGACGACGCTCTCGATTACGGTATCCGGAGGCGCGATTGCCGATGTTCAGGTGGTCTCCTATCAGGACGACTCGCAGTATTTCGACCGGGCATTTCAGACGATCTCGTCGGATGTCGTCTCGGCGCAAAGCGGAACGGTTGACGTCGTGTCGCACGCCACATACAGCAGCCGCGGCATTATCGAAGCCGTTAACGACGCACTGTCACAGGCGAAAAATTAAAAGACAATTGTCTAAGCATTTGATATAATGTCTTTCGTTGAAAGAACATGCAAGATCAAAATTGACGGCATGTCATTTTAGGAGGACAAAGTGCTTGAAGTAAAGAATCTAACCAAGAAATACAGCTCCACACTGGCAAATGACGATCTGAATTTTTCGCTTAAAGGCGGGGAAATAGGCATCCTGCTCGGACCGAACGGTGCGGGCAAATCGACGGCGATTAAGTGCATTATGGGGCTTTTGCGGTTTTCCGGAACGATCCTGATCGACGGCCAGGCCAATAAGAGCGAGGAGGCCAAGAGGAACATGGGCTATGTGCCCGAAATTCCGGCTCTCTATGAGCTCCTGACCGTTGAGGAGCATGCCGAGTTTATTATCCGGGCCTATAAGCTCGATAAAAGCGCTTATGCGTATGCAGACGAACTTATGGAGAGACTCGAGCTTGCCGACAAGAAGAAGAAATTGGGCAAAGAGCTCTCAAAGGGCATGCAGCAGAAGGTCAGCATTATGTGCGCTCTGCTGCCGCGTCCGAAAATGCTGCTCCTCGACGAGCCTCTTGTCGGTCTTGATCCTCACGCGATCAAGGAGCTGAAGAGCATGCTCCTGGAGGCGCGCGATGCCGGAACGGCCATCTTCGTATCGACGCACATGATCGAGAGCGTAGAGGAGATCTGGGATCAGGCTTTTATCATGGTGAACGGCAAAATCGTTGCCGCCAGAAGCCGCGAAGAAGAAGCAGAACACGGAGATGACAGCCTGGAAGATCTCTTCTTTTCGATAACGGAGGGAGAGAAATGAGAGCGCTTTCCTACCTCCTGATAACCACGATCAAGAATTGGTTCAAGAATCTGCTTAAGACACCTGGACTTCTGATTGTATATGTCCTGTGCATCGCCATGTTCGGGTTCATGCTGATTCCGAGCAGTGCCTTTCCGCCGCCGTCTCTTGAGAGGCTCCCGTATCTTCGGGCCGGCATCTATCTTCTGTTCGGATTTATTCTCTACTCGGGCATTTCCAAAGGACTTAAGAGCGGCGCGACTTTTTTCAAGATGGCCGACGTCAACATGCTCTTTACATCTCCGGTGCGCGCCCAGTCGATTCTTCTGTACGGCATCATCGGACAGATGGGAACAAGCCTATTAGCGACGCTGTTCCTCTTGTTTCAGGTAGCGAATATGCGTAATCTCCTGTTCCTCGATACAAGGGGAATCATGGCTCTGGTATTGGGCTGGTTTCTGACGCTTGTGATCACGCAGATTGTTTCGCTTTCGGTCTATTCGCTGACAGCTCCCCATCCGAACCGCAGAAAGGCCGGCAAATACATTCTGTACGGTCTTATAGGGATTCTTGTCGGCGGCCTTCTGATCTACGTCATTGTGCAGGGCGGCAAACCGCAGTCTGTTCTGGACTTTTTCGGGCTTCCTTTCATGGATTACTTTCCTCTCATCGGTTGGATCGACGGCTTTGTAACCGGAATGATTGTCGGCGATTATCTGAAGATGTTCCTTTGTCTGGGACTCTTCGTGCTGTTCCCGGTTCTGGGCATCGTTTTCGTAAGGCGCTCCGATTCCGATTATTATGAGGATGTTCTTCAGACGACCGAACAGACCTTCATGCTGAAGGCCGCGATGAAGGACGGCAAGCCCACTGCGCGGAATATCATGCTCAACGTCAAGGCCGGCAAAAGCGGGATTGCCGGCAAGGGTACGGGCGCAAGCACGTTCTTCTACCGTCACTTGACCGAACAGCGCCGGACCGGCCTCATGATCATGGACAAGTCCTCGATCGTAATTATTGTTCTTTCTCTGATCGCCGGTTTCGTTCTCAAAAATCTGACGGCAAGCAAAGAGATATCCGTATTTGCGGCTGGCATCGGAAGCTTTGTCGGCTTAAGTTATATGCTCTTCTTCCTAACGATGTCCGGCAAATTCACGCAGGAACTATCGAAGCCGTTCATCTATCTTGTTCCGGCATCGAATGTCGCGAAACTGTTCTTTTCCAACCTTTCGACGGTTGTGAAATCGCTGGTCGAAGGCCTGATCGCCTTCGGCGCGATCACGCTGCTGGCGGGGCTCCCCGTATGGTTTGCTCCTGCGGCGGCAGTGACCTATGCCACGCTGTCGCAGCTTTATATCAGCATGTCGATTCTGACACAGCGGATTCTGGGCGGCAACAACTCGAAGCTCCTGAACACGATGATGTATTTCCTGAGCGGAGGCATCATATTGGGGCCCGGAATTATCCTCTTTGTGATCCTTCAGACGGTTTTTTACAATGTGAACCCGGATCTTGCCGTCATTGCTTATGCAGCAGCGATTTTCTACAATGTGTTTGCTTCGTTTCTTGTCATGTACCTGGGAAGAGGAATTCTGGAGGAAGGGAATACCTGACCTCCCGGTTCTTCCCGGTTTTTGCGGCAAATGAAAAGCGGCTTACGAAGCACGGTGATCGTACTTCGTAAGCCGCTTTCGTTTCCGAACCGACATGTTGGCGTCTTACATCGAATCCATTTTCAGGGTGTCGATGATGTTGTCCTTCTTAATCCGTGACATTGAATAGGACATCGTTGCGAACACCAGAAGGAAGACAAGGAAGATCGCTACCGCATAGCTGATCCAGGGCAAGGAGAACTCATACGAAAAAGCGTATATCTGCTGCCTGTAGAGAAAATAACTGATCGCGATACTTACCGGGATTCCCATTATCAGCGCTTTCAGTCCGTAGAAAATGGATTCGAAGCGTATCATCCGGTTAAAAGAAGATCCCGTCATCCCGACCGAGCGAAGCATCGCGAATTCCTTCCGGCGGAGACTTACGTTGGTCGTGATTGTGTTGAAAATATTGGCGATGCAGATCAGACTGATCAGCGTTATAAACCCGTAGACAAAGACACTGATCAGGAAGACGGTCTTCTCCGATAACTCGTGCTGGCTTGTAAAGTTATAGATATAGTACTGGTTGTCCGGCAGTGTTTTGGTCATGTCGCGAATCTCGGTTTCGAGCTGCTTGTCGTCTGCTGCGACGATATAGGAGGTCGGCTTCGGATATTGGCTCAAGTCCGGCATATATTGCAAGGCAATCGATTGCATAACTGATTCGGGGAGAATGATACGCGCATAAGGACTGCTGTAATAATCGGTTCCGAGCGGCATATCCTCCGTGATTTTGCCGATGGCGATCTTTGTTACGGGCTCTCCCGAATAATCCGGGCTGTCCGAATTCTTATCGGTATTTAAGACTGTGTCGAGAGCCATTCCTTCGGACAGATTCAGGAGATCGCCGATCTGCTTCTTCCCGGTATTGTAGTCGTACACGACCGAATGATTGATGACAATCGCCCGGGGATGAAGAGGATCCATGTAATCCTCGGGATTGAGGCCCAGGGATGAGCAATACTCGCGAAAACTTGCGTCGTCGTAAGAAAGAACGAAGAGATAGGTTCCCGGTGTTCCCGCATTAACCGTCTTATACATGTCGGTCTGAAGCGCATCGCCGTCCTTAAGGTACATCATGTTGAAAACACAGTCGGCCATTTTTTCGGTGTTTGGAAGCTCGCGGATCTCGCCGGACAGCTTTTCGCGTTCCGCATCGGAGATACCGTATGCCGAGAAGCTGATGTCGTAATTGATGGTGTCTGTCGAAGAGTACGCGTAGGTGAATCCGAATTGGACGTAGGCCGATACCGTAAGGAAGAGAACAAGGCTGATCACGAGGGACACGGTGGTTGCACGGTATCTTCGTCTGTTTCTCCGAAGGTTCTTTAGCGCGAGCTCGCCTTCAAAACCGAATATTTTGCGCAGAAATCGCGGCGTACGCACGGAGTGCGGCGTCATTTTTATCTCTTTGGACTGTCGTATTGCGTCGATCGGCGAAATTCTTGAGGCTCGAATGGCCGGAATCAGGACAGATATGAAAATCGTCAGAGCGGAAAGCGCCGCGGTAATCGCGATTGCCGCAAAGGATATGTTGACGTGAAGCTTCATCTCTTTCCAGTCTGCAACACTTATAAGCGCGGATTCGATTACCTTAAACGTGCAGGAGATACCCACAATACCGCACAGAATTCCCGTCGGAATCCCGATCAGGCCGACAATAAGGCCTTCAAAATACACATGAAAACGCTTCTGCCGCCTTGTCGCGCCCGCACTTGAGAGGAGACCCAAATGACGGAGGCGTTCGGACACGGAGATCTGGAAAGCGTTGTAGATCAGGGATACCGACGCGACGATGATAATCAGGACAATGACCGCGACCAGAATAAACATCAGGTCC
>Ga0209373_10005113_pt1 | contig 10895 bp, 13 predicted proteins | sample Higcelweek5metaG_FD_187173 | JGI IMG/M metagenome (GOLD analysis project Ga0209373, IMG submission 187173) | Freshwater pond sediment microbial communities from the University of Edinburgh, under environmental carbon perturbations - High... | ecosystem: Environmental > Aquatic > Freshwater >... | reverse complement strand
ATAAAATACTAGTAATATACTAGTATTTTTGTTATTATATAATATATAAAAAGGAGATTTTATGGAATATATTATATTAGAATTAATACCAACAACACAAGATATAAATACAGGAGAGATAATTCAATTATCAGCTCTTAAAATAAAAGATTTACAATTAATAGATAGATTTGATTATAGATTGATTGAAGATAAAATTTATTTAAAAGAATTAGTAGAAATGTTTAGTTATAATAAAGATTCTTTTATATATAAAAACACTACTAATGAAATAATAGAAGATTTTAAAAAATTTATTAAAGATTTACCTTTATTAATTATTGATAACAAATATACTTTTAGCTATTTAAGCAATATAGATAATAAAAAAGAATCTGTATTTAATCATTTAAATATGGAATATAATGATGATATTATAGAAGAAGTAATAAAAAAATATAATTTACAACCTAGTGATTATATAGTAGATTTATTATTTGAAGCTTTAATATATGAAAGTAATAAAAAAAATATTGACAATAATTAGTATTTGACTAACTTGCAAAAGGAGGATTTATGAAAGAAAGTAAAAAAGATAGAATAGATAGAATGAAAAAAACAAATAATTATGATATTAGATACATAGATTCTTCTAAAGTATGGTATTTAGATCAAACAAAATATAGATATATAAGTGTTTTAGAACTTACTGGATTACAATCAAAGATATTAATAGATTATACAGATTATGAAAGTCCAAAAGAGTTTTTAACAGGAACTCCACTAGATGAAACTAATTTAACTTGGTTTATAGATGAAGCTGGAATTTTTAAACAAATGCCAAATACAATATTTAAAGAAGGATTAAATAATTGTAAAATAGATACACTAATTAAAATAAAAGATTTTAATGAATTAGTTCATATATTAGATAAATTAAATTATAAAAAATATATAGAATCAATGACTAAATATTTAGAAGAAGCCTGTGATAAAGTAGAAGGTAAAACAACTTGTAAAAAAACAGTAAAAGAAAAAGTTGAAAAAAAATATTAAATAGTTTATTATTAATATAGGTGATAAAATGGAAAACTTAGATTATTATGATGAATTTAATAATTACATAGGAACAACTTCTAGAGAAGAAGTACATAAACTAGGATTATGGCATAATACAGTTCACTGTTGGCTATATGATAGTAACGGTAATATTTATTTTCAAATTAGAAAAGATGCAAATAAATTATATACTACAGCTTCTGGACATGTGTTAGCTGGTGAAACTATTAAACAAGGTTTTGGTAGAGAAATAAAAGAAGAACTAGGTGTTAATATTGATTATGAAAATGCTACTTTAGTAGACGTTGTTATATGGAAAATGGATAAAGTTAAAAAAGATGGAACTATATTTATAGATAGAGCTTTTGCTAACGTATATGTATATGAATTAAAAGAAGATTTAATATATAATTTTGATGAAACAGAAGTAATAGGGTTAGTAAAAGTTAATGCTGTTGATACTTTAGAAATATTTAAACTAGAAACAGGATCAGTAGATGGAACAGTAATAGATTCAGACAATAATAAAATAAATAGAAAAATAGATTTTAATGAATTTTTAGTAAATGAACATGAAACTGCTTATAATAAATATAAAGATGTATTAAATAAAGTAATAGAATTAACAAAATAAAATAGCTATTTAATTAGCTATTTTTTTGATATAATAAAGAGGGTGATACTTATGAACTTGTGGAATCCTTGGAGAGGTTGCCATAAATGTAGTGAAGGATGTAAATTCTGCTATATTCATAAAGGTGACTTTAAAAGAAAAGTTGATACAGATAATATAGTTAAAACAAAAGATATAGATTTACCTATTAGAAAAAATGATAAAGGTGAATATATTGTTAAATCTAATACTCTAGTATATTTATGTTTTAGTACAGATTTTTTAATAGAAGAAGCTGATACTTGGAGAATAGAATGTCTTAATATTATAAAACAAAGATCAGATTTAAAATTTATGTTTTTAACTAAAAGAATAGATAGATTAGAAAAAGTAATACCTAATTATTATGAATATGATAATTTAATAGTAGGTTGTACAGTAGAAAATAAAAAAAATGTAGATTATAAATTAAAAATTTTTGATAATTTAAAAATAAAACATAAAATGATAATATTACAACCTTTAATAGAAGAGGTAGATATAAGTAATCATTTAGATAATATAGAACTAGTAGTAGTTGGTGGAGAATCAGATAAACAAGCAAGACCACTTAATTATGATTGGGTTTTAAAAATAAGAAATGCTTGTATTAAAAAAAATGTTAACTTTGAATTTAGACAGTGTGGTACTAATTTTATAAAAGATAATAAATTATATATATTAGATAAAAAGAACTTATGTAAATTTGCAAAAAATGCTAATATAAATTTTTATAAGGAGGATTTATGGAAGAATTAAAAATTAAATTAAACGAAAATAACAGATCAGAATCTCTAAACTATGTATTAGATAAATTAAATAGTGGTACAAGTGTAGTGGAAGTATATGAAGAAATTTTATTTCCAATATTAAGAAACTTAGAATGTGCATTAGATGATAAAAATATTTGTATATGGAAAGAACATGTAAAAACATCAATTATAAGAACAATAGTAGAAAACAGCTATCCTTATGTTATAAAAAGTTCAAAACCAAAAAATGGTAAAACAGCTGTTGTACTTTGTCCACCAGAAGAAGATTATGATATAGAAGCTAGAATGTACTGTGATTATTTAACAATACTAGGGTTTGATTCTATATTTGTAGGAGCTGATACACCTTATACAGATTTTTATAATGTAGTATCTAATTTAAATCCAGCTGTAATTTTAATAAGTGTAAACAATCATTATAACTTAGTTTCAACTAATAAAATAATAGAAGAAATAAAAGAAAAATTAGAAATTGAACCTATTATATTAGTTAGTGGAAATGCATTTATAAATCAAAATGAAATGTATAAAAAAATACAAGCTGATTATTTAATTAATGGATATAAAGATTTAGAAATGGTTGGTGAAAATATATGAAAGTAGCATTTTCTTTAGCATCAAGATTTTTAAATTCTAACAAAACTCAAACAATATTTATTATGTTAGGTATTGGAGTTGGAGTTTCTGTTCAAATATTTATAGGTTCTTTAATAGGCGGATTACAAAATGGTTTAATAGAAAAAACAATAGGTAATACTTCTCAAATAACTATTAAATCAAAAGAAACAACATTTACTAATTATGAAGAAATAATTAAAAATATTAAAAATAAAGAAATAGCTGATATTTTACCAGTATATGAAAATAGTACATTACTTACAATAGATAATAATTCTACATCATTAATTGTAAAAGGATTTGATATAGGATTAGGAGACCATATATATAATATAACTAATAGTATGGTTGAAGGAAAAGTACCATTTAAAGATAATGAAATAATTATTGGCACTGATTTAAAAAAAGAATACAATTTAATTTTAAATCAAGAAATAACAGTAGTAGATAAAAATAGAAATAGTATTACATTTAAAATAGTAGGTTTTTATGACTTAGGAGTTTCAAGTGTAAATAAAATGTTTGGGTTTACAACGTTGTTAACATCTCAAAATTTATTTGGTACTGGACAAGTTAGTAGTATAGAAATGCAAGTAAATAATAGTTCTATATTTAAAACAGATGTTATTAGTGAAGAAATTAAAAAGAATTTAACAGATAACTATGTAGTGAGCAATTGGAAAGATGCTAATGCTTCACTTCTTAGTGGATTACAAGGACAAAGTATATCTAGTTTAATGATTCAAATATTTGTAATGATATCAGTAGTACTTGGAATTTCAAGTGTACTAGCTATTACTGTAATGCAAAAATCAAAACAAATAGGTATATTAAAAGCTATGGGACTTAAAAATTCTACATCTTTAGTAGTCTTTATATTTGAAGGTTTAATACTAGGTATTGGAGGAGCATTAATAGGAGTAATGTTAGGATATTTATTATCTTTATCATTTACAACTTTTGCACTTAATCCAGATGGTACTCCAGTAATAGATTTATATATAAACTATTCATTTATTATATTGTCATTTATAATAGCTGTAATATCTTGTGTTGTAGCTTCTATTATTCCAGCTAAGCAATCAGCTAAATTAAATGTAGTAGATATAATTAGAAATAATTAGGAGGATTTATGGAAGTAATAAGTTTAAAAAATATTAATAAATTTTATGGAGAGACGCAAATACTTTTTGATATAAATCTTACTTTTAATAAAGGATCATTTAATTCTATAATTGGTCAAAGTGGAAGTGGTAAATCTACTTTACTTAATTTAATAGGAACGCTAGATAAACAAAGTGGTGGTGAAATATTAATTAATAATAAAAATATTTCAAAGATGAATAAAAATAGTTTATCTAAATTAAGAAATGAAGAAATAGGATTTATTTTTCAATTTCATTATTTATTACCAGAGTTTACAGCTTTAGAAAATGTTCTTATGCCTTATAAAATAAAAAATAAAAAAGTAAGCAAAGAAGCACTTATGAGAGCTAATGAATTATTAGAATTAGTTGGACTTGAAAAAGTTAAAAACAATTTAGCTACTAAATTATCAGGTGGACAAATGCAACGTGTTGCAATAGCTCGTTCTTTAATGAATAATCCTAGTATTATTTTAGCTGATGAACCAACAGGTAATTTAGATTCTGATTCAACTGAAAAAATTTATGAATTATTAAGAGAAATAAATTATAAATTTAATACAACTTTTATTATTATCACTCATGATAAAAAAGTAGCTGAAAAAGCTGATAGAATAATAGAAATATTAGATGGTAAGATAAATTTAGATATAACAAAATAGAAACTTTTTAGTTTCTTTTTTTAAACTCAACTAATAGATTGTTGCAAATGTTTAATATTAATTGTATTATTAAGATAATAATAGGAGGATTTATGAACTGTGAAAAAATTGGTAATTTAATAGCTAGTTTAAGAAAAGAAAAAGGTTTAACTCAAAAAGAATTAGGAGATAAATTAGGTATAACTGATAGAGCTGTATCTAAATGGGAAAGGGGACTAGGTTGCCCTGATGTTTCTTTATTAGAAGATTTATCTAAAGTATTAGATATTTCAATATTAGAGATATTAAAAAGGTAGATATTAGATAAAGATGAAATAGCTACTAACAAAGATTTAATTGAATCAATGAATTATTCTAAAGAAAGTTTTAAATATAAAATTAAAAAAGAAGTTAATAAAATAATAATTGTTTTAGTAACTTTAATATTTATATTTTTTGCTTTTGTTAATGTCAAGAGTTATTACTATCTAAATAAAACATATAAAATATCAGGAAATGATTACAACAACTTTTCAAGATTTGATGAATTAAAAAACAATATAAATATTATTAAAAATAATCAAGGTAAATATAGTAATGAAGATTATAGTTTGATACTAGAATATTTAAGCTATGAAGATGTGTTAAAAGACGCAGAAAAATATTTTAATAAGAATAATTATTTTTATAAGGAAATTAATTCGGCTTATTTTGATTTATATAATTATTATGATATAGCTAAAAAAGGAGAAAAGGTTTATAAATTACTGGTTAAATATGATTACAATATAATTGATAATTTAAATTCATATTATAGCTTTTATGATTCATATAATAGCTCATTAAATATAATTAGAAATTTAATTGATAATCCATATCATATAAATAATGGAACAAGTTCATATAATATTTTAAGTATAAATGGTGCGATTGCATTTAAATATTTTATGGTAAAAGCCTTAGTTAATGACATAATAGAAGCAGGTGATATAAATGAATAAAAGAAGTTTAATTAAATTTATTTTAGTCTTAATAAACATGATAGCTACGTTATTGGTGATAAAAGCGGAGATTTCGTTTACAGATCCGTTAACTATTTTGCTATTCTCATTGGTTCCTATTACGTTAGTCATGTTTTATTATAGAAAAAGTTTTAAAAATTATAAAAAATTTCAATTTGCATATGATGTAATACTAATGATTTTGATATTAGCATCATTAATTTTTGTATTATACTTTGCGTTTACTGTGTTAAACTTTAGTACTAACATAATTGAAGCTGAATATTCAGGATTATATTTCTTTACATACATTGTAGTTCTAATGACTTTATTATTATTTAGCTTTTTTGATATATTTAAAAAGACAAATAAAAAAAATGATATATTAGTTATTATAATATGTTTGGTTACAATACTTATGAGTTTAAGAGTTTATATGATACCAGGATTTAATCAAGATATTTTTGTTTACTATACATTATCTAATAATATATACTCATATGTTTCTGAATTTTATGTATATTTTTTTATACTAAATGTACTAGCTATCATACATTATTATATAAATAAGGTGTAATTTATTACATCTTTTTTTGTAAAAAAACAGCTTAATTTTGACAATTTTAAAACAAGAAAACACTAAAAAAAGAGTAGAAATTAAATAAGAGTTTCTCTCTTTTTATTTGAATAAAAAAAGGGCTTGTTACATTTTTAAAATTATGTTATAATTGTTTACATATGAAGAGATGGAGATGAATTATGAAAGTATTAAAAGCAAACTTACCTGAAGGTCAAAAGAAAAAATTTATCGTTAAACTTGGTAAAAAAGTTAAATTAATAAATAAAGCTAATTGCAAACCAAACACTGCAAAAGCTGAAAAATTAGCTGCAAGACCTAAAAAATCTAAATAAAAAAAACATCTAAATAAAATAGATGTTTTATTTTTGAAGACTTAAAGTCTTTTTTTTGTCAATTGTGATATCTACAGTATCTTTGACAAAACTCCTTTTTATTTGTTCAAAATAAGCACTTATATACATAGAATAATTTTCTTTATCAATATCTTTAAGTAATAAATTTAATTCTTCTAAATTATTAATTTTTATTAAAGAAGAAATATCATTAATATCTAATCCTGTTTTAAATACATTAGTAGGTAATATTCTTTCTTTTACACCTTTAAAATAAATACCACTTAATTCATTAATTTTGATATCAAGTAAATATTCTTTTATATTACTATGATCAGTAAAATCAAAAATAATATTAGTATCAATATTATAATAGTCTTTAAAAGAAATAAAAGAATTATTAAAAATAAACTCAATATTAGAAGTATTAATATATCTTAAATCTTTATTATTAGTATTATTAATTCTTAAATTTCTATTACTAATTCTTTTGCTGTATACAATTTTATCTATCTTATTAGGTTTTGTTTTTTCTTTTTTTGTTCCAAGTATAAAACCACCTATTGATCCAAGTAAAGTAAGAAGAACTTCAAGTATAATTATTTCCATAAATATCTCCTTTATTAATTATGTATAATATATGAAAACTACATTTATGTCAAATAAAATTAAGTAGTCTTATTTAAAATATGCTATAATTAAAATGGTGATAATATGAAAAAGGTTTCAACAATAGAAATTTATATAAAAGAAAAAAAAGAACTATCTAATCCATTTAATGATTTAGTTTTAAATGATGAATTAGGTAATTATATATTTAATAATTTTATTAGAAGTAGTAAAAACAAAAATGTTAAAATAAATATATATACTAAAGAAGAAATAGATGAATTATATATAAAAGAATTAATACATAATTATTTTATATTTCAAAAAAAAGATTTAACAATCTATAAAGAAAGAAATTTATCTATATCAATGATTATGGTTATAGTAGGTATTTTTTCAATAATATTATGGCAATTTATTACAGTAAATATAATACATGAATTGTTATCAATAATAGGTTGGTTATTTATGTGGGAAGCTATATACAATATTTCTTTTACAGGAATGGAAAATAATTTAAAATTAAAAAAATTAAAAATCTTATCAAAATGTAATATTAATATAGAAAAGAGGTAAAATATGAATAAAGTAAAAACAATAGATGGTAATGAAGCTTGTGCTAAAACATCATATTTATTTACAGAAGTAGCTGGAATTTATCCAATCACTCCATCTAGTCCTATGGCAGAACATATAGATGAGTGGAGTAATGAAGGTAAACTAAATGCTTTTAATGATACTGTTAAAGTAGTAGAAATGCAAAGTGAAGCTGGGGCAGCTGGATTAGTTCATGGATCACTTTCTACTGGACTATTAACTAGTACTTATACAGCTAGTCAAGGATTATTACTAATGATTCCAAACATGTATAAGATAGCTGGAGAAATGCTTCCTTGTACTATGCATGTAGCAGCTCGAAGTTTATCAACACATGCTTTAAGTATTTTTGGAGATCATCAAGATATTTATGCAACAAGAATGACAGGTTTTGCAATGTTAGCATCATCTTCAGTACAAGATGCATCTTTATTATCAGCTGTAGCTCATCTATCTAGTATTAAATCATCAATTCCTTTTATGCACTTTTTTGATGGTTTTAGAACTAGTCATGAAATAAATAAAATAGAAGTAATAGAAGATGAAGATTTAATTAAATTAATAGATAAAGAAGCTTTAAATAAATTTAGAAATAAATCATTAAATCCATCAAATCCTAATACTAGAGGAACAGCTGAAAATGATGATATTTATTTTCAAAATACAGAAGCTAGAAATATATATTATGATAAATTACCTTTAATTGTATCTAATTATATGAGAGAAATAAATAAATTAGCTGGAACTTCTTATGCTCCATTTAATTATTATGGAGATAAATCAGCTAAAAAAATTATAATAGCTATGGGTTCTGTTTGTGAAACAATAAAAGAAACAATAGATTATTTAAATAAATCAGGAGAAAAATTAGGTTTAGTAGAAGTTCATTTATATAGACCACTTAGTAGTGAATATTTAATAAAAGAAATACCACAAAGTGTAGAAAAAATAGCTGTACTAGATAGAACAAAAGAAAATGGAAGTATTGGAGAACCTCTATATTTAGATATAGTTTCAGCTCTTAATCAATATAAAGATTCTATTAAAATAGTAGGAGGAAGATATGGATTATCTTCTAAAAATACAACTCCATCTGACATAAAAGCAGTATATGATATGTTGGATAAACCAGAACATAATTTTACAATAGGAATAAACGATGATGTTACACATTTAAGTTTAAAAAAAGATGAATCATTTAAAATAAGTAATTCTTTAGAATTTTTAATATATGGTTATGGAAGTGATGGAATGGTTTCAGCTTCTAAATCAATTATTAAATTAGTAGGAGATAATACTCCTAAATATGTTCAAGGATATTTTCAATATGATTCTAAAAAATCTGGTGGAGTTACTATATCACATATGAGATTTAATGATTCTAAAATAAGATCAACTTATTATGTAGAAAAACCTAAATTAATAGTATGTACTAAAGAATCATATTTAAATGATTTTGATGTTATAAATAATATAGAAAAAGATGGAATATTTATATTAAATACTAATAAAAATAAAACAGAAATAGAATCTTACTTAACAGAAGAAGTAAAAGCTATAATAAAAACAAGAAATATTAAATTCTATATAATTAATGCTTATGAATTATCTAATAAATTAGGACTTAAAAATAAAATAAGTATAATTATGGAAACAGTAATTTTATATTTAAGTAATGTTATGGATTTTAATGAATCTAAAATTAAATTAGTAGATTATATTAATGAAAAATTTGGTAAAAAATCTAGTGAAATAATTAATGCTAATATAGCTTCTATAGAAGAAGCTGTTAAATATTTAGAAGAAGTAATAATTATGGATGATGATTTTGATATAGTAAAAAATAAATTAGAAATAGAATTTAAATTATCTTTAATAGGTAGAAGAGGAGATAATTTACCTGTATCAGCTTTTATAGATTATAAAGATGGTATATTTACTAATTCTAGTAATTTAGAAAAAAAAGGAATAAGTGATATAGTTCCAAAATATAACAATGAAAAATGTATTCAGTGTGGTATATGTTCATTAGTATGTCCTCACAGTGTAGTTAGAAACTTTTTATTAAGTGAAGAAGAATATGAAAAAGCTCCTGATTACGTAAAAGTAAATGCTAAGAAAGCTGTAGGATATGAAGGTTACTTTATAGTAGCTAATTCAATACTAGATTGTACTGGATGTGGACTTTGTATTAAAAACTGTCCAACTAAAAGTTTAAGTTTTGAATCTCAAATAGAACAATATAAAAATAGAGAACAAGAAAGATTTGATTACTTAGAAAAAAATATTACAGAAAAAGATATATTTAAAATAGATACTATAAAAGGTAGTCAACTTAAAAAACCAAAATTTGAATTTTGTGGAGCTTGTGCTGGATGTGGAGAAACACCATATATTAAATTATTAACTCAATTAATGGGTGATAAATTAGTAATAGCTAATGCAACAGGATGTTCATCAATATATGGAGGAAGTACTAACTCATTACCATATACAATCCCTTGGGCAAGTTCTTTATTTGAAGATAATGCTGAATTTGGATATGGTATGTTAGTAGCATACTCTGTTATGAAAAATAGAATTAAAAATATAATGAGTAATAATATGGATAATGTTAATAGTAATTTATATAAAGATTACTTAGAAAATGAAAATGATTATAAAGTAACAACATATGTTTATGACAATATAAATTATGATGAACAAAAAGAACTAATTCCATTAAAAGAATATATAAAAGCTAGATCTATTTGGACTATTGGTGGAGATGGATGGGCTTATGATATTGGCTTTGGAGGAATAGATCATGTTCTTGCAAGTAATGACAATGTTAATATTTTAGTTTTAGATTCAGAAGTATATTCTAATACAGGAGGACAAGCTTCTAAAGCTACAGGACTTGGTGGAAT
>Ga0209373_10005112_pt1 | contig 10896 bp, 9 predicted proteins | sample Higcelweek5metaG_FD_187173 | JGI IMG/M metagenome (GOLD analysis project Ga0209373, IMG submission 187173) | Freshwater pond sediment microbial communities from the University of Edinburgh, under environmental carbon perturbations - High... | ecosystem: Environmental > Aquatic > Freshwater >... | reverse complement strand
GACACCAAATATCTCAAGCTCAAGAGCGATGATAGCGGATATATATGGCTCAGATCTGAATCGGGCGATATGCTGTTTTCCAACACCAAAGTCACTTCCTGGGATGCGAAAAATAACGGTCCGGACTATGACTATGAGAAAGGACGGGCTTATGTGACCGCCAAGAATGATGGAAGGTTCGATATAGTCAATTCCGAATTCGCGGATCTGGGCTATTCGGGTCTTCCTAATCGAGGAGGCCTGTTCGGCGGATCATACGGAGTGTCTTGGAAGATAAAAAGCCATGCTATCAAAGAGAGGCTTCTCACCGGCGTGATCCTCAATAGCAAATTGCACGGGAACTATTTCGGGATGTATACCTATGGAGCTACGGGGATGCTGATACAGGGAAACCAGTCCTATGAGAACATCCAATATGGATTCGATCCTCATGATGACTCGAACAATTTCCTCATCAAAGGAAACGAAGCTTTCAGCAATGGAAACCACGGTATAATCATTTCGAAGCGCTGCGTGCTGAATACCATCGTCGATAACGTTTCCCATGACAACCGATTGCATGGAATAATGCTTGACCGAAGCTCCAACAACAATCTCGTTGAGAACAATACGGTCTATGGCGATGTCGATGGAATAGCTATATATCAATCCGATGGGAACCTGGTCCTCAATAACAGCGTCCATAACAACATAAGGGGAATCCGCATGAATGTCGGAGCGTCCGGAAACTATGTAGAGGGAAACAATTTCGATTCCAACAGCCGAGGGGTGTATATCTATGATAAAGCCCATGACAACCTGCTGGTGAATAACCTGATTCATGGAAGCGAGATCGGAATCACCATAAAGAACGCTTCCAATAATTCGCTATTCGACAATTTCAAGCCGTCAGACAATAAGAAGGACGGCCGGATAACTCCTGACGCACATGAAAACAATGTTCAATGAACCGCTGCTGAAAAAAGCGTTCGCAATCATATTCGTAGCAGCACTTCTCCTGGCCTTTGTCAGGATAGTGATGCTGGTCAAGAATGGAAAACCGAAACAGCCATCCGATTTCCAAGCTGGAATCGCGAATCTTCCTCAGCTTCCCGGTGAGGTCACGGTCGACAACACCGAAGACTCAAGAGGCATCGGATATTCCGGACAAAGAAAGATTGCCTATGACAAAAAAGGCAATGTCTATGTCGCTTATAGGAAAAAATACGGCAAGCGATATGAAGTTTTCGTGTCCAGGATATCGAGGCAGACCGATTCGTCCGTCACAGGATTCGCAATGCCGATAGCGGATGTCCAAGCTGCTTCCCAAAGAGTCCCGTCGATTGCTGTCGATTCGAAAGGAACCATCCATGCCGTTTGGTATGGATCGGATACGGCAGGACAGGATGCTGACCGCCAAATAAAATATGTCCGCTCGAATGATCAGGGCAAGACCTGGACAAGCTGGAGGAATATCTCATATGTAAGCGGATTCTCTTCCAAAGAGATCCAATGGCAGGAACACCCGTCGCTTCTTGTCGGACATGACGATGCCCTCTACGTTGTCTGGGAAGGGAAAGACGCCCAGAATGGGAACCAGCAGATCAAATTCTCAAGATCGGATAACGGAGGGAACAGCTGGAGCTCATGGAAGAATGCGGAGCCTTCGCAGACAAACACCCAGTCGCGCCCCAGCCTGATCGAGGACCCCAAAGGCGATCTCTATCTCTTCGCCTATTCATCCGAAGGGAACGGTTTCGGCGACTTGCAACAGGTGCAATATGCTGTTTCAACGGATAAGGGCGGCACGTGGTCTCCTTGGCAGGTGGTGTCCGACCCGCTTATCGATTCCCGTCATGCCAGCGCGACGATCGGTCCCAACGGCGTCATCCATATCGCGTGGCGCGGCGGTCTTTCCAATGGCAGCGGACCATCGCAGGTTTTTTATCGATCGTTCCGAAACGGACAATGGGGGAGCATTATTTCCGTTGCCGCGTCTTCCAGCTATCAATTTTTCCCGAGTATTGGAACGGACGATGCAGGGAATGTTTTCGTCGCTTGGATGGAAAACAATGATCCCTCTGCTTTTCCTAAGGAGGATCCTCAGTCGGGACAAGGGTATGTTTCTTTTATGAGATCAGGAGTCTTCCAGCCGCCGGTTTTCCTTGGCCAGAACGGCGGATTCTATCCGAATGTCCCATTGCAGATAGACGGCGCCAAGCAGCTCCCGGTTGCTTTCCTGGAACAATCCGGAACGGAGTTTTCCCTCAAAGTGAAATTTCTGGAGGTGCCGAAATGATTCACATTCCATAAAAACGGACTATGATTGTCCGTTTTTTATAGACCTGATATTTTCTGGTCAAGGATTATTTATCAGAAGCTTATATATGACAACCTCCCCGTAGTTATCGCTCGAGCATTTTTTCTCAGTCGAACAATTCGCTTGTGTGTATACTCCGGCTTTGAAATAGTTTCCGGAGCCTTTCTTGGCGAGAGTATAAGCCGGATCAGGACTTCCGTTATAATAAACCTTGATCTGCTTGTTTTTGGCCACGAATTTCACCGTGAATCTTTTTCCAAGCGTATAATTCGGGTCAAGCGTCGGTCCGCCGTCGCCGTTGACATCCACGAAAAGCTTTGTGTCTTCAAGACGGATGACAATAAGATCCCTTTTGGCATTATGGACTTGTCCTACCACGACGGATTTCGTTGTTTCCGGAACGGCTGTGATAGCCTCGTCGATAAACATGGAGTTGGTTCCGGAAGATGTCGACCAGCTGGCTGCGGTTGCTCCTTTGTCTGTCATCTCGCGAAGCTCGCTTCGCGGATAGCCCGAACCGCTAGTGGAAACTCCGTTGACTGGCGCCCGGAAGACGACTCCGTCGCAAGCGGAATTCGGATGGAAATAGGGATCATTGGAATATGCCGCAAGATCAGGCTGGGTTATTTCTGTCGGATTTCTCGGCTGCCCCGTCGGGAGCGTTTCTTTCCAGTTGGTCAAATCAATGATTTGCGACGGATAGGCGCAGCCTGGAGCAGGAGCTTGGTTCTTCACCACTGCCCTGTGCCTATGCCACAGGAAAACGGCCGCAATGGCAGCGATCAGGACGACGATTATTGCAAAAATTATCCTTTTCTTTTTCATACTGTTTCCCTGAATGATCCTACCTTAATGATACTCCAAAAAGTGCTTCATTGCGAGTATTTCCGCATTGTTATAGGTGGCTTATTCTGCTAAAATCAAGCTAAGAAAGAAGGTTATGAAAAAAACACTTCTCGCATCATTTCTGGTCCTGTTTGTCATTGGCATTGTTTTTCTGTTTCTCAAGAACAGATCCGTCAACAATAATCAATCAGGGGGAGTTTCGCAAGCATCTCAGCAAGCGCAAAGCGAAACTCAGGCTAGCAGCAGTCAGAGCATTGAAAGCATTTCAAGCAAGAGCGCAAACCCTGCCTCCCAAAACGGATTCCTAGTTCCTATTTCAAGAGCCGCAGAAAGGGTGACCAAGAAGCCGTTCGGCATATTCATAGCCCCTGGCAGCTCCCCAGTGTCCCCAGAAAGGTTCAGGGGATATCACACAGGGACGGATTTTGAGATTTTCCCTGAAGAAATCGATCAGGAGGTTCAAATTTCGGCTGTGTGCGACGGGACGCTCCGCCTCAAAGAATACGCTTCTGGCTATGGCGGGGTGGCGGTGGAAACGTGCAACCTGAACGGAATCCCGATTACTGTCATTTATGGTCATTTGAAATTGGCTAGTATTGCTGCTAATGTTGGGGAAAGCCTGAAAGCAGGGGATAGGCTTGGGATATTGGGCGCGGCATACAGCCAGGAAGCTGACGGGGAAAGAAAACATCTTCATCTCGGATTTCATAATGGATCTGCCATAAATATCCTGGGATACGTACAAAGCCAGTCTGCGCTTTCCGCTTGGCTGGATCCATGCTTGTATGTTTGCAGATAATCAAGGTTCTAACTTATAGAATCATCGATATTTGCGCATAAAGATAAAAGCCATAAACCGGGCTTTTATCTTTTAGAAAAGTTGAGTTATAATCAATTCTATAACTGGATACGGGCTGTAGTATACCGGTAGTACGCGTCCATGGGGTGGATGTAGACTGGGTTCGATTCCCAGCAGCCCGACATTGTCTCGCCGAAGTCCCGCCTTAGTGGGACGAAGGCGGGCGCTCAATATAGCAATACGGAGTGTGGTATAACGGTATTACGCACGATTCGGGTTCGTGTAATCCGGGTTCAATTCCCGGCACTCCGACAAAATAGTATCGCACGATTCGGGTTCGTGTAATCCGGGTTCTCCGCCGGCTGGCGGATCCCGGCACTCCGACAAATTATCCCATCCCTTGTCTCGCGATGGCCATGACCGTGATTTCCTTCGGTTCGGCCTTCCTTATCTCTTTGGCGCATTCCGATATCGTTGCTCCGGTCGTTACGACATCGTCAATGAGAAGGATCCTTTTCCCTTTGATCCTATTTCCGGCATCCTCGTCCAATATGAAAGAGTTTTCCATGTTGAGGAATCTTTCTTGGTAGCTTCTGATCTTCATCTGTGCCGAGGCATATCTTTTCCTGATGACGCAATCGGTGCAGATGGGAACAGTTATTCCCGGTGCAATGTTATCGCTCAGGAATTTTCCCAACAGTTCCGCTTGGTTGAACCCTCTCCAGCGCAGCCTTTTCCTGTGAATGGGGATGGGGATGATGAGGTCGGGGAGAGGCAGGTTGTTTCCGAGAAAGGATTTAGCAAGCATGGTCCCGAGAGGCAAAGCCAGATCCGGGATGAAGCTGTATTTGAACAGGTGCACTATTTTTGCAACGCGATCGTATTCGCTTGCGATAACGAGCGAATCGAAAAAGGTGTCAGGGAATTTTTCCCGGCATCCGGGACATATATTTCCGAAAGGCCGTTCCGCTCTTTCGCAGACCGGACAGACTTGGATCATTTTTATTTTCATTTTTAAAAGACATTCCTCGCAGATCCAGGTCCCTTCTCTTTCGCACCCAAGGCAGGAAATAGGGAAGAGAGTGTCAAGGATTATCTTTTTAAAATCATCATAAGACATAGGTATCTGGAATATATCAAAGAGAACCTTAAGAAAAAATAAATTTCCGGGCTGTGGATAACGGCGGCATTGTGTTAATATTCGCAAAGTGTGTTATAATTACGGCATTGAAATAAAAAGATAACGCTAAATAAAAATGTTTAGTTTCGGATCCGGAAATAAACCCGTTTTGGGAATAGATATCGGGACATCTTCGATCAAGATAGTCGAATTGAGATTGGAAGGCGAAACTCCTGTCCTTTCCAATTATGCTTGGGCATCCTTTGATGACGGTTCGGCAGTCAGGAATGATCCGACCGCCAACTTCATCGGTCCGATCGTGCCGAGCTATATAAAAAGCATGCTTTCGAAAGCAGGCATCAAATCAAAAGACGCATATGTTTCCATTCCGGCTTTCGGAGGACTCATAACACTCATTGATTTTCCTGAAATGCCGGCGGAAGACATGGAACAAGCCATAAAATTCGAAGCGCATAAATATATCCCGACATCTCTTGATGACGTTGTCATCAGCTGGGATGTGGTCGGAAAAAGAGGAGAAGAAAAAGGAACTCCTGATCCGGCTAAGCTTGTCAGGAACAACAATGCTTCCGAGGGAGTTTCGAAAGAAGTTCCGAAAATGCTGGAGATTCTTTTGGTGGCCGCTTCGAAGAGCAGGGTTGCCAACTATGAGAACATCATAGATTCATCAGGCCTCGGCTTGCGTTCGATTGACATCGAAACTTTTCCGCTGGTCAGGTCATTGATCGGAAACGATCCGGGCAATTTCGTCATAGTCGACATCGGATCGAGAGCCTGCAATATCGTTTTGGTGGAAAAGGGATCCATAAAAATCAACAGGAACATAGATGCCGGAGGAAAGGATCTTACCAGGATAATATCCAGAAGCATGCAGATAGATTATGACAGGGCGGAAGACATGAAGGTTTCCGGCAACGATTTTTTCAGCAAGGATTCTTATGTCAACTTTTCAACCCTGGACTCCATCATAAGCGAAGTGTCGAGGACGATAAGGTCTCATTACAAGGATGATGGCACTGCCTCAGTGAACGGCATAATCCTTTCAGGAGGCACGGCCGGACTCACAGGCATATCCGAATATTTTCAAGAAAAACTGAAGATCCCGACATCAGTAGGGGATCCGTTCAGAAGAGTCGGCTGCGACAGCAAGGTCGAGTCTGTTCTCGAAGGGAACAAGACCCGTTTCTCAGTCTCAGTGGGGTTGGCCCTCAAGGGAATCGAGGAACGCATCAAAAACAAGAAGTAAATTAAATTGCCGGGCGATCATGCCCGGATAAAAATAAAAAATATGGAAAATATAAACCTGGCTTCCGGGACTGGCGGCAGAAGCAGCGACAAGAAGGAAATCATAGGCGCTTCATTGAAGTGGATGCTTGCATTGGTTGCGATCGTCATCCTCTCATATATAGCCATGCTCGTATACAGGGGCTATATCAACAGAATCATCGGTAATATAGCTGCTGAATATCAGGAAAAACGCCAGAATTTCGTTGGCCAGAACGTCAAAGAGGTTCTTGATTTTCAAAACAGGCTCGATTTCGCCAATAAATCGGCGAAAAACCAAAGGGATTCCGTTATGGACCTTCGGGAAATAGAGAAGCTTATCATTGCAGGTGCGTATGTGGCTTCTTATGAATATGACAGCCAGGCCGGAACGATAAATCTTGAATGCGTGGCTGACAACTATGACGTCATGGCCAAACAGATCTTGAGCTTCAGGGGATCAAGCTATTTCTCAATCGCTTCTGCCGGCGAGAGCACGATCGACACGAAAACCAATAAGATAAATTTCCCGATCGTTCTCAAGATAAATCAGCAATAAATTAAACATAAAAAGGAGCGCCCGCGGCTGCTCCCATAAAAACAAATATGAAACTGAAATTATTGATAGCGCCGTTCTCTGTCGCTTTCATCATAATTTTCCTTATCTGGTATATCTATCCGGCATATACCAACCCTGTGGATGGCAGCGGTATTGTTGAGAAATCAAAGGAGCTGAGCGATAAGAAGGAAAAAATAAGCGAGATTGACAAGCGGACCCAGAATGCCGCCAGTCTTGCGTCGATTCTTTCTTCCGACAAAGCCAATAATGATTTGGTGTTCGAGTATGTTCCTGACTCTGCCAAAGAGGAGGAAATAATAAACGGCCTGAATTCGCTGGCTTCCGCCAACAGCCTTCTGGTGTATAACCTTTCGCTCAGCGAAGATGAGAAAACCGATTCGAAATCGGCAAGCGGGCTATCGGCCGATGCATCCCTGGACGAAACAGCTGCACAGCAAACCGTTGCGACCGATGCAGCGATGATGATGGGAGGGGAGACTCCTTCTTCGCCGCCATCCAAAGCGGATGAACGGACGATTTCCGCGAAGGTTTCCTTTATTGGCGATTATGGAAGCATAAAGAATATCCTGGCAAGCCTGTATAAGCTTAACCGATTCAATCAGATCGACAGCATCTCGATCAAGCCGCTTGTCGATCAGGATAATAACGTGACCGGAAGCCTCAAGGCTGATCTGGTTCTGAATTTCGACTATATCAAGAAGGGAAATTCATTTACTGATGGGGATATCGAAAACCCGGTATTCCTTTCCGGGAGTTTCGATTCGAAAATCATCGGAAACATCAAAAGCATAAGAAGCAACCCTATCGGTCAGGTTTCCGAAGGGCAGAGAGGAAAAGATAACCCTTTCGCTCCATAGAGTCTATGACAAAAGAGGAAGGAAAGAAAAAGAATGATGATATGAAAGAAGAGATAGTGCGAAAAGCCGAGCAGCTCGGAGTCGCATATCTTTTGAACACTCCTGAAAATATTCCGAACGGTATCATCAATATAATCCCGCGCGACGTATCTGAAAAATACAAGATAGTCTCTTTTCAGAAAGAATCTGGAACAGTGAGCGTGGCGATGGTCGATCCGGAGGACCTGAATGCCTTGAATGCGCTTCGTTTCATATCGGACAAGGAAAAAGCGGAAACGAAAATATATCTGGTGTCGTCAAGCGTCTTCGACGATCTTTTTGAGATGTATTCGAAAACGACGGAGGTTCTCCGCGAAGCGGTCGAATCTTTCAAGAACAGGGATGATGTCGAGGATGCGTTCGTGAAGAAAGAAGATAAGAACAAGGCCGAGGTCGAGACTCTCAAGGATGCTCCGGTTGCCAAGCTTGTGGAGGTTATCCTCACGCATGCGGTTGACGGGAAGGCGAGCGATGTCCATATCGAACCGATGGGGAACGACTATCGTGTCCGTTTCAGGGTCGATGGGATTTTGCATGTCAGCCTTATCCTTCCGCTTGAAATCGGTCCGGTCGTGGTTTCGCGCATCAAGATCATGGCGAACCTGAAAATCGACGAGAAAAGGAAGCCTCAGGACGGAAGGTTCCGCATGAGTGTCGAAGGGCGCCAGATAGACTTCCGAGTTTCATCCCTTCCGGTTGTTGAGGGAGAAAAAGTGGTGATGAGAATCCTCGACAAGGACGAAGGAGGGGGGAAGATAGAAGCCCTCGGACTTTTGGGCCTTGCTCTTGAAAACGTCAAGAAAGTGATCCGCGAATCCTTCGGGATGATCCTCATCACGGGACCGACCGGAAGCGGAAAATCGACCACTCTCTATTCCGCTCTCAAGATATTGAACAATGAAGATCGCAATATCGTCACCCTTGAAGACCCTGTCGAATACTATATCGAAGGGATAAACCAAAGCCAGATAAAGCCGGAAATCGGATATACGTTCGCGTCAGGGCTTAGGACTATCCTTCGTCAGGACCCGAATGTCATCATGGTGGGGGAAATCCGCGATGCTGAAACGGCGGAGCTTGCGGTGCATGCCGCGCTCACCGGGCATCTCATGTTCTCGACCCTTCACACCAACACGGCTATCGGCGCCATCCCGCGCCTTATAGATATGGGCATAGAGCCGTTTTTGCTTTCGTCGTCCCTTCGCATGGTGATCGCTCAAAGGCTGGTCCGAAGGATATGCGAAAATTGCAAAGAGGAAATATCGGTTCCTGATTCGGTCAAAAGGAAGGTCTCCGAAACTCTGGCGCGCGTTTCTTCGGAAGAATTTGAAAAATACGGCATCGCATCCAGGGATGATATCAAATTCTTTCACGGCAAGGGATGCGATATCTGCGGTGGCACCGGGCTCAAAGGCAGACTTGCGATCTATGAAGTCATTCCGGTCGGGGATGCTATGAAGGATATCATTGCTGAAAAACGTGGAAGCGAGGAATTACTGAGAAAGGAAAGGGATAATCTGGGAGTGATTACCATAGAAGAAGACGGCCTTTTGAAGGTAGTTGCGGGGCTTACCATAGTGGAAGAAGTGGAAAGAGTCACTGAAGCGAGAATCACGCTTGAAGAGGGGGTTGATTGATGTTTTAAATCACGTTATTAAAGGCCGGCGATCTTGCAATCATGATTAAGAAACTTGCATGTCCTTGGCCTAATAATCTTATGGCAAGAAAGATAATGATAGCCGAAGACGATCCGTTCGTGATGGATATCTATAACACGAAGCTCGGCGCATCCGGATTCGAAGTGATATCGGCAGTGAACGGCCTTGAAGCCGTGAAGAAATTGAGGGATGAAGGGGTGAGGCCGGATATGATCCTTTTGGACATAATGATGCCATATATGGATGGGCTCCAGGTCTTGCATGAGATCAAGAGCATTGATGGCGTCAAAGATATTCCAGTCATACTGCTCACCAATCTGAGTCAGAAGGAGCAGATCGATGAAGCCATGGGACTCGGTGCCGTCGATTATCTCATCAAATCCCATTTCACTCCTTCGGAAGTGTTGGAAAAGATAAACGAACACCTGAAGCCGGAGGAAAAATAAAAATATGGTAAACACAGAACAAAAAATAAAAAACATGCTTCGGTTGGTTGCTCAGCAAGGAGCATCCGATCTTCATCTGGTCGTCGGGCGCTATCCGACCTATCGTATTGACGGAAAGCTCTATCCTCTCACGCAAGAAGCCATTCTCACTCCTGCCATGCTTCGCGATATATGCTCGGCTGTCTTGACCGAGGATATGAAGAAGAAATTCGAAAACGACAAGCAAGTCGACTTCTCATATAATTTCGAAGACAAAGCCAGGTTCCGCGTCAACGCTTTCTATCAGCAGGGATATGTCAGTGTCGCCTTCCGCCTCATCCCGCACAACATCCGGACGCTTGAAGAGCTTGGCGTTCCTGACTCCCTGTATGATTTCACGAAGATTTCGCAAGGGCTGGTTTTGGTCGTGGGACCGGTGGGGCATGGGAAATCAACCACTCTCGCCGCTCTTATCAATGAAATAAACCACAACCAGGAAAAGCACATCCTAACTATCGAAGACCCGATCGAATACGTCTATGAGCAGGACCGTTCAATCATAAATCAGCGAGAGGTCTATCAGGATGCCACATCTTTCCCGGCGGCTCTCAAATCGATGTTCCGCGAAGATGCCAATGTGGTCCTCATCGGGGAAATGAGAGACCTCGATACCATATCGACCACTCTCACTGCGGCTGAAACCGGACATTTGATTTTCGGCACCCTTCACACCAACAGCGCTGCACAGACGATAGACAGGATCATCGACGTCTTTCCGGCTCATCAGCAGAATCAAGTGAGATCCCAGCTTGCCAATGTCCTTATCGCCATTGTTTCTCAGCGTCTCATCCCATGCATTGAGGAAGGCCGCGTTCCGGCGGTCGAGGTCATGATCAAGAACCACGCGGTCGAGAGTTTGATCCGCGAGGGGAAAACCCATCAGCTCGCCAATGTGATAGAAACAGGTTCCGGCGAAGGGATGGTGTCCA
>Ga0209373_10005109_pt1 | contig 10899 bp, 5 predicted proteins | sample Higcelweek5metaG_FD_187173 | JGI IMG/M metagenome (GOLD analysis project Ga0209373, IMG submission 187173) | Freshwater pond sediment microbial communities from the University of Edinburgh, under environmental carbon perturbations - High... | ecosystem: Environmental > Aquatic > Freshwater >... | reverse complement strand
AAAAAATACTTTTATATACTATATTTTTGTAGAAGACTTATCAATAAGCATTATTGCATCTTTCTCTGATATTGGTCTACTCACAAAATACCCTTGTATCATATCACAGTTGCTGAAAGCTAAAAAATCAAGCTGTTCTTTTGTTTCCACTCCTTCAGCTACTACTTTCAATCCTAGGTCTTGAGCAAGGAAAACTATTGATTTCAAAAGCTTCTTCTCAGTCTCAAAGTTTTCGATGTCACCCACAAATGATTTGTCAATCTTTATCATATCAATCGGAAGCTTTCTTAGGTAATTAAGTGATGAATAACCAGTTCCAAAATCATCTAAATAAATCTTAAATCCCTTTGTCTGTAGGAGCTTAAGCTTACTAATCACCTCAAGAGTAGAATCTATTAGTGTTGATTCTGTGAGCTCCAGACCTATATGCCTAGGTTCAATTCCACAACCATTTACAATGGATAACACTATATCTACAAAGTCATCTTGCATGAACTGAAGAGCTGAAACATTAATAGTAATATGCATATCCTTTTTATACATCTCCTCAATTTTGAGTGCAAATTGGCTTGCCCTTTCAATGACCCACGTACCAATCTTTACTATGAGTCCATTTTCTTCTGCCAAAGGAATGAATGTATTAGGATAAACAAGACCATATACTGGACTAAACCATCTTATTAATGCTTCAAAGCCAACAATTTCACCTGACGAAATATCAACCTGTGGCTGATAATAGAGTTTGAATTCATCATTTTCAATAGCTAGTCTAAGCTGATCCTCCATTTCCATCTTTTTGCTCATTTCATCACCCATCAAAGCGTCATAAAATGCACAACAGTTTTTCCCATTATCCTTTGCCTTATTCATAGCAGTATCTGAGTTTTTTAGTATTTCGTGAACAGTTGTACCATTCTCAGGAAATATCGCTACGCCAATGCTACAAGTAACGTGAAAAGATTTTTCATCTACCTTTATAGGTTGTTTGAAGGAATTAAGTACTTCTAAAACTATTTGCTCAATCTCTTCTTTATTGTTTGGCTTGTCATATAGCAATACAAATTCATCGCCCCCAAATTTCGTCAGGACTATCTTTGGGTTATTAGTTGCAAAAGTTGAAAGCCTTTCTGCTACTATTTTAATAATTTTATCTCCAAAAAAATGTCCAAATGTATCATTAATAAACTTAAAATTATCAATATCAAGGTAAATAAGAGCTCCGCAACTTCCTTCATATTCATATTTCAGTAGATAAGTCCCGAGATTTTCCATCAAATATACTTTATTAGGTAGGTCTGTTAAACAATCGTAATAAGCTAAGTGTCTTATCTCATTCTCATACAGCTTCCTTTCCGTTATATCTGTAATTGAACCTGCACTTCTTATTGCCTTACCTGTACTGTCTATATATGACTTACCATATGAAGATACCCATTTATAGTTACCATTTCTCATTTTCAATCTGTATTCGGCACTAAAATATTGACTTTTCCCTTCCAGATGTTCTTTGAATTTTTTTTCTACAAACTCTCTATCTTCATTATGGATAGGATCAAAAAAAGTTCTATTTTGTTGATTATACTCTTTCTTGGTATAATCGAGAAGTTGATAATACCTATCTGAAAAATACATGCTATTTGACTTACAATCAAAATCCCAGATTGCATCTCTTGACCCTTCAGTAGCAAGCTTATATCTTTCCGCAAGAATTCTTGTAGCATCTTGAGCGCGTTTTATTTCTTCAAACTGTCCCTTAAGCTCTTCATCCGAAGCCGCTAGCTCTTTATATAGAATTTCTAATTCTCTATTTTTCTTTCTTAAACTCTCTTCATACTTAACTCTATCTGTAATATCCTGTATAACGCCTATCACTTTTACAGGTCTATCATTGCTGTCTGTTTCTAATTTGCCTATAGTACGAACATATAGTTCTTTACCTGAAACGTATCCTTTAATCTTATATTCAAAATCAAAAGGGATTCTACGCTCAATTAGATTTTTATATGCTAATTCAGCTTTTTTTCTATCCTCCCCATTCATAATGTTTTTGATTAGTGATAAAGGCAGACACTCAGTATCTCTCCTTATTTCATAAATCTTAAACGCTTCGGCAGATGCCCACACTTGTCCTAATTTAATATCTATTTCCCAATTACCTACATGAGCAAGCGCTTGTCCCTCATCAAGTCGTCTATTTATAGTTGAAACATTTTCATTTATCTCATTAAGTTCTTCCATTTGCTGCCTTAGTTGCTCGTCTGATGAACATAATTGATTATACAACTCCACTTTCTCATCATACAAAAGCTTTAATTGCTCATTTTTTTCTAATAAGTCCTCTTCATTTTTCTTTAAAGATGTTATGTCGCTAAATATTAAAGAATAATAGTTCTGCTCTGCTGAAGACACTTGAATATTAAGCCACTTTTCAGAACTTTTTAGATAGTACTCACCATTATCACACTCGCCACTTGCCATCAATTCATCAAATAAAGCATTCAACTCTATTTCATCTTTTAATGAAGGCAGAGCTTCTCCTAAATTTTTTCCAATTATAATTTCACGCTTTATAGCAAAAAAATCTTCAAAAGCCTTGTTAACTTCAACAAACTCATAGTCAACACTATCTTCGTTTATTTGAGTTGATCTCTTTAACAAAGCATATCCTAATATACTATTTTGTATAAGTGATTGATAGAAATGCTTGGAGATTTCCATTGTTAGCCTCCTTGTAGACTATTCTTGTCTTCAACAAAATCTCAAGGGCATCGAGCCCTTGAGATTTTAGGATTTGCTTCGCAAATCCATACAATCACAGTTTGAAATTATATCGATAATTTCATCAGCAATTTTATTTAGTGGGAGCTGCTTTCCCACTGCACCAATTTCATAAGCAAATTTCGGCATGCCGCTTAATATTGAAGTTGCTTCATCCTGACCTAATGTTATTGCTCCTTTTTGCCTCATATAAAGCAATCCTCTTGCGCCATCAGTTCCCATTCCTGCTAGTATAATACCAATAGCATTATTACCAGCGCAATCAGCAACTGATCTAAATAAAACATCAATAGAAGGAAACTGCTCATTTTGTCTCTGGATCGAATTACACTCAACCATATAGCCTTGTTTGGTATTCTTAAGCTCCATTTGACAGTCACCTGGTGCAATAAAAAGCCTTCCTGGGTAAAGCATATCACCAGTTTCAGCTTCTTTGACTTCAATAGCACAAGTATTATTTAATCTTTGGGCAAACATTTCTGTGAAAACTGGTGGCATGTGTTGAACAACAAGAATTCCAGGCATATTCCTTGGCAGAGATCTTATAATCTCCATAACAGCTTCAGTTCCAATACTTGAAGCCCCAATAGCGATAACTTTAGAGGATTGTTTTTGATCTTTTACGATATTGGTATTTCTCATTTTTAAAGCTTCTCTATTAGCTTTCGAAGCATCTTTTATTTTTTTCTTCAATTCATCAATAAAATTTACATAGCTTAATCTTGCTCTAGAATCTGGCTTAGCAATAAAATCTAGAGCACCTGAACTTAATGCATCAAACACGCTACTGTTTACAGAACTAACTACAATAACAGGAATTGTATATTTAGGCATTACTTTTTTCAAGAACTCAATGCCATTCATTCCTGGCATTTCAACATCTAGACTAATTACATCTGGAGAAAACTGCTCGATTTTAATTATTGCATCCTCAGCATCTGGGGAACCTCCGATGATCTCAATCTCTTGATCCTTTGAAAGCTCCGCTATAATTACTTCTCTGAAAAAAGTCGAATCATCTACAATTAATACCCTTATTTTCTCCAAGATCTACACCTCTTTTTAATTTAATAAAACTAAGGCTTGTTCCAAAATGTAGTTATCTTTTCAACGCAACCTAGTATTTGGCAGACAAGGTAATTCATAATTAACATTTACAAACATCTTCGACATTGTAATCTTATTTTCCTTCTATAAAAATAATTTTACATCAAAAAACAGAAAATATCCTCTCGAAACTATCGAGAGGATATTAAATATATATAGATATTTTATCAAATCCTATTTAAATATATCTTAGTATGCTACACCTTGTGCATACATAGCATCAGCAACTTTTAAGAATCCAGCAATGTTAGCACCAACAACGAGGTTGTCTTCTTGACCATATTCTTTAGCAGCAGCGCTAGCATTCTTGTATATATTTATCATGATATCTTTGAGTTTAGCGTCAACTTCTTCGAATGTCCATGAGTATCTCATGCTGTTCTGGCACATTTCAAGAGCTGAAGTAGCAACACCGCCTGCGTTAGCAGCTTTAGCTGGGCCAAAGATAACTTTGTTTTTCAAGAATACTTCTATTGCTTCTGGAGTTGAAGGCATATTTGCACCTTCTCCAACAGCATAACATCCGTTTGCAACGAGTGCTTTAGCTGACTTTTCGTCAATTTCGTTCTGTGTAGCTGATGGAAGAGCTATATCACATTTAACATTCCAAATACCATTGCAACCTTCAGTGTAAGTTGCATTTGGATGGATTTTAACGTATTCGCTAATTCTCTTTCTATCTACTTCTTTGAGTTTCTTAACTGTATCTAATTTGATTCCTTCTGCATCATAAATGTATCCATTGGAATCTGATAATGCAACAACCTTACCACCTAATTGATGTACTTTTTCTGTTGCGTAGATAGCAACATTACCTGAACCTGATACTACAACAGTTGTACCTTTGAATGATTTACCCTTAGCTTTTAAAGCTTCATCCATAAAGTAGCAAAGTCCATAACCTGTAGCTTCTGTTCTAGCTAAGCTTCCGCCCCAAGTTAAACCTTTACCTGTTAAAACACCAGTGAAATCATTTCTGAGTCTTTTATATTGTCCATACATAAATCCGATTTCTCTTGCACCTGTTCCGATATCACCAGCAGGAACGTCAGTGTTTTCGCCTATATGTCTTTGTAACTCAGTCATGAAGCTCTGACAGAAACGCATAACTTCTCCATCTGACTTTCCTTTAGGATCGAAGTCACATCCACCCTTACCGCCGCCTATAGGAAGACCAGTCAATGAGTTCTTTAATATCTGCTCGAATCCGAGGAACTTTAATATACTTGCATTAACTGAAGGATGTAATCTTAAACCACCCTTGTAAGGTCCGATAGCACTGTTAAACTGAATTCTGAATCCTCTGTTAACTTGAACGTTTCCATTATCGTCAACCCATGATACTCTAAAGAAAATTTGTCTTTCTGGCTCTACTATTCTGTCAAAAATACCAGCTTTAACCCATTCTGGTTTCTTTTCTGCAACAGGCTCCAAAGACTCTAAAACTTCTTTAACAGCCTGATGAAATTCAGGTTCATTAGGACATCTTTTAATGACATCTTCCATTACTTTTCCAAGTATCTTCATGATATAAAACCTCCAATTATTAATTTAATATATTTATTAATTCAAATGCTACTAAAGCATTCTATTTTAATACAAATTAAGTATTTTTTTACATGAATCGCGCATGAAAATGCTAAATTTCATACATGTTCAATATAATTCACTAAAACTCAGTAAATTATTAAATAAGTAAAACTAACTTAACAAATAATTTGTATTTAATTTTACCAAATTGCATTAAAGACATTCGTCATATTACAAAATAACAAATATATTTAATTTAATCACAATTAAGCTATGTAACACACACCTTTGCATATCACGTTAAGTATACTCCATCGTACACCCCAAATTAATAATTGGGGAATATTTAAGATATGATGTTTTAACAATAACGATTATAACAAATACATTTAAAAATTACAAGTATTGATTAAAAAAATTTCATATTTTTTGTTCAAATATTATATTCTTATCCGACATCAAACCATTCGCACATCGCTTGTATCCTTTACTCGACTAGAAGTATAGCATCTTTTAAAACTTAGATATACTTATTTGAATATTGAATGTTTTTATTTTTCGACCTTCATTTTACGCAAACTATATTGGGAACCATAACTTCTTAGCCGCACGAAAAACGCACATACCACAGGATAAACTCAATGGTATGTGCGTTGTTTTTAGAAGAACACTTATTTATTCTTTATAACAGCCTGCGCAGCAGCCAATCTAGCTATAGGTACGCGGAAAGGTGAACACGAGACATAATTAAGGCCGACTTTGTGGCAGAACTCAACGGAGGATGGATCCCCACCATGCTCTCCACATATACCTAGCTTAATATCAGGTCTAGTCTGTTTTCCTAGTCTGACAGCCGTTTCTACAAGCTTTCCCACACCAATTTGGTCAAGTCTTGCAAATGGATCTGACTCATAAATTTTCTTATTGTAGTACTCGTCAAGGAACTTTCCTGCATCGTCACGACTAAACCCAAATGTCATTTGAGTCAGGTCATTTGTACCAAACGAGAAGAACTCGGCCTCTTTTGCTATGTCATCAGCAGTCAAAGCTGCTCTTGGTATCTCTATCATTGTTCCAACTTTGTATTCAAGTGATACACCAGCACTCTTAATCACTTCATCAGCAGTCTTAACAACGATGTCTTTTACATATTTTAATTCCTTCACTTCTCCCACTAAAGGAATCATTATTTCTGGTACCACATGCATTCCTTTTTTATTAACATTTATAGCTGCTTCAATTACAGCTCTTGTCTGCATTTCTGCTATCTCTGGATAAGTAACAGCCAAACGACATCCCCTGTGTCCCATCATAGGGTTAAACTCATGAAGATCTGCAACTATGCCTTTAAGATCTTCAAACGTCATACCCATCTCCTTTGCAAGCGACTGAATATCTTCATCAGCCTGAGGCAGGAACTCATGAAGTGGTGGATCCAAAAATCTAATTGTTACTGGATAACCCTTCATTTCAGTGAAAAGTCCCTCAAAATCGCTTCTTTGCATTGGTAGCAGCTTATCGAGCGCCTTTCTTCTCTGTACTTCAGTTCTTGCAACTATCATTTCTCTCATTGCAGGAATTCTGTCTGTTTCAAAGAACATATGCTCTGTACGGCAAAGACCTATACCTTCTGCTCCAAATTCCATTGCCTGCTTTGCATCAGCAGGTGTATCGGCATTTGTTCTTACCTTAAGGGTACGAATTTCATCTGCCCACCCCATAAGCACTGCAAAATCGCCAGTCATCTCAGGCTCAACAGTTGGTAATCTATCTCCATAGACATTTCCAGTTGAACCATCAAGAGATATCCAATCACCCTCATTATATCTCTTTCCATTTTTATCTATAAAATACTTTTCTTCTTCATTTATTTTCACTTCACTGCAGCCTGCTACACAGCAAGTACCCATGCCACGAGCAACAACAGCCGCATGTGATGTCATCCCTCCACGTCCCGTTAATATTCCTTCTGATACATGCATTCCTTCTATATCTTCAGGAGAAGTTTCAAGTCTTACCAGAATAACCTTCTTTTCTCCACCCTTATAAGCATTTACAGCATCATCAGCCTCAAAATATATCTTACCTGTTGCTGCCCCTGGTGAAGCGGGCAAACCTTTTGCTACAGGATTTGCAGCCTTTAACGCTTTTGGCTCAAAGTTTGGATGCAAAAGGGCATCTAGTTGCTTAGGATCAACCTTTAACACCGCGTCAGCCTTTAATACCATTCCCTCATTAACAAGATCAACAGCAATTTTCAAAGCCGCTGCTGCAGTTCTTTTTCCGTTTCTCGTCTGAAGCATGAAGAGCTTACCCTTCTCAATTGTAAACTCCATATCCTGCATGTCTCTGTAGTGATTTTCAAGCTTGCTTGCTATTTCAACAAATTGATTATATGCGTCAGGATTAATTTCCTTTAACCGATCAATCGACTGAGGAGTCCTGATACCAGCAACAACATCTTCACCCTGTGCATTCATTAAAAACTCACCATACAACTTCTTTTCACCCGTAGATGGATTTCTAGTAAATGCAACGCCAGTACCAGAGTCATTTCCCATATTACCATATACCATTTCCTGAACGTTGACGGCAGTACCCCAGTTACCAGGAATATCATTCAATCTTCTATATACAATAGCACGCGAATTATCCCATGAACGGAATACAGCCTTAACAGCTTCCATTAACTGATCCTTAGGATCTTGCGGAAAATCAAAGCCTTTTTCCTTCTTAAACAGCTCTTTATATCTTTTAACAACTTCCTTTAAATTTGCTGCGGTTAGATCAGTATCGAAATGTGCTCCGTTTTCTTCCTTGACAGTATCAAGTATTTTATCGAACTTTGACTTTTCAACTTCCATTACAACATCACTGAACATTTGCATGAATCTTCTATAGCTGTCATAAGCAAATCTTTCATTATCTGTGAGCTTAGCGAGTCCATCAACAACAATATCATTTAATCCTAAATTAAGAATTGTGTCCATCATTCCAGGCATGGAGGCTCTAGCACCCGAACGAACTGAAACTAAGAGAGGATTTTGAGGATCACCGAACTTCTTACCAATAATCTCTTCGGTTTTTGCCATCATAGAATAAATTTCTTCTTCAATCTCCTTTGCTATGATCTTGCCATCCTCATAATACTTTGTACATGCTTCTGTAGTTACGGTAAATCCTCTTGGAACTGGTAGCCCCAAACCAGTCATCTCTGCCAAGTTTGCACCTTTACCCCCTAGAAGATTTTTCATTGAGGCATTACCCTCGCTGAACAAATAAACGAATTTACTCATTTCTAAAACCTCCCGTATCTTATTTTGTTTGTTTTTGCGTATTGCTTTTATATTCAGTAATACTTATAGAATTACTCAACACCTTTATTACCACATCATGTAATTTTAAGATAAAGCATTTAAGATATAGGTTATTCCAAATAAATAACTGATCGACTGGCGATTTCAAAAATATTGATTTTTGCTCGTTTCACCATTAAAGATTGACCAAGGTAATTTTTGAAATCCCCTTAATAAAATTAACAAACGAAATTGCGGAGACTTTTAAAATAGTTGCAATGAAAATTGGCTGTTTATATAGCCTATATCATTATAACACATTATTTGTTAATTTCATTATCTTTTTGTTAAAAATTATAATATTTTTTATCATTCCCTATCTTGTGATAAATTTTATTATTGGAAATATCGTTTTTTCAATCTTCATAATATTGTTGAATGAATAATCAACAAGCATTATTCCTGAAACAGTTATTAAAACAAATAATGTTATAGTAAGGATCATGTTTCTTCTTCGATTTCTGATTATTTTGAATTTCTCAGCTCTATTCAAGTTCTTTCCTCCATATAAAATAATTATATACTCAAACTTCGCAGTATAAAAGTTATCTCTGAACCTTGAAAAATCAATATTGTGACCATATATTTATGTCATATTTGTACTTTTGGAAGCATTTTTTCTTTAAAATGCTCTGGAAGTTTAGAAATAAAAACATCAATTAACAAGCTGATCTGTTCAACTGTTAGAAACAGAACTTCTTCTAGAACATTACGAAGTAAACTAATGATAAGCTCAAAAGCTTCTGAAAACTTTATTTCAGCGATTTCATCATAGCATAAGTAGAATATCTCACCAAGTGTACGAGGATCTTCTGTTTGCCTTTTCTCAACAGCTAGTATTATATACCGAGTCATAACTATTGTTGTATGGGCTATTATAGAATCATAAGATAATCCTCTAAACTCTTTTGCAAGATTTAAATAGGACTTGCAGATTTTGAAAAAAACCTCGATGTCCCACCGCCTACTGTATAGCTTGATAACTTCTTCTTCAGATAAGTCCATATCAGTAGAAATCAATGCTATCTATTTTTTCTTGTTATTGCGGTCCCTGATATATACAATACGAGCATCATAGGTTTCATTATCTTTGTTATAAAGCTTAATTGTCATAGAAAGAAGGTATTTTGATTTTCCTCTACGCTTTTTAGCTGAATTGTATATTTGGGAGAGTGCTTTCTTTTCTCCATCCAGTAAATACTTGATTTTCGAGCTATTCTTTACCCTAGCAACTACATGCATTTTAAGTTTGGTTACTTCAATAATGGTTTTAGGAAAGGAAAACCAGCAGTCAAAAAGTACGTGCTTTGCCAGAATTTCAGCTTTCGAAGCCTGCATAAGCATATCTATCATAACCTTAGGCTTGCTGGAAAGTGCTTGTTCTCTTGCTTTATAGCCACATGATCTTTTATCAATTTTTGAATCGATTTCACTATATCTATTCTTTTTTTCTTCAGAACTCATGTGTCTAAACAATATCGGGATTAGTGTAACGCCATCAGACCATGCAATAGTAAGCTGTTGAAATCCTTTTTTATATTTGTTGATAGATTTAGCAGAATGATCGTATACTTTTGCTAAAAGCTCTACATGATTGCTTCTAGAACGGCTATAAAGCGTATCATCAACAATCAAAGTGTTTATTCTTTCATTAGAAGTCAAATTTGATATTTTACCGTTGATTACACATATCGCAAGGTTTAATAAGAACGCAGACCAGTTTATGAAGGATGAATTTAAAAGCCGATATACAACATCTTTTGCAAAACCACCACTATGGGTACCGTTCAATATATTCATGTACATGCTTTTCTTTGTAAAAACAAGTTGTATAAGGTAAATGAAAATACTCATTACAGGGATACCTTTATTCTTATATGCATTTGCTTTTTTTAGGTGTTTACCTACTGAATGTTCTTTCATAAAGCAAGAAATTGATTTTAGTGTCTTTTCTTCATTGGAATTATCTGATAAAATATTCATATGGCTAATCCTCTTTAATTGGTAATTTTGTATTGTTTTAGTCGATAATATTTTACCATATTTTTGAGGATTTTGCCATGCTTTATGGTCAAAAGTTATTGATTTTTCAAGGTTCAGACTTCTTTTTTATGTGCGAAGTTTGAGT
>Ga0209373_10005108_pt1 | contig 10899 bp, 8 predicted proteins | sample Higcelweek5metaG_FD_187173 | JGI IMG/M metagenome (GOLD analysis project Ga0209373, IMG submission 187173) | Freshwater pond sediment microbial communities from the University of Edinburgh, under environmental carbon perturbations - High... | ecosystem: Environmental > Aquatic > Freshwater >... | reverse complement strand
TGAAAATATTAAGATATTAGATGTCAATGTAAATAAAACTGACAAAAAGATAATAGTTAAAGCACAATCAGATAAATTTATTACTTATAAAGAATGCGTTTTATTTAAGAAAAAAATGTGTGAACAGCTTGGCGTTGATAGTGTCGAGTTTAAACTTATGTGCACAAAAGATTTTAAGCATGTTGTTCTACAACCAGCGTTTATGGGTAGTCTTTTTGATATGATAGCGGATAAATATATAAGTGTTTCAAGTTTTATTAAAGATGCCATATGTGATTTATCAGGGGATACTTTAATAATTACATTAATGCATGGCGGAGCGGAATTGCTTGAAACAAAAAGAATGGATAAATTAATTTCGGATTGTATTAAGGAAATGTGGAATTGTCATATTTCTGTAGAATTTGAAGAAAAAATGAGTGACAAAAAGCCTGCTATTGAAGAAACTGTTGCTGTGCCTTTTAGCGAGAATCAATATAGTACGGCACTTAAAGCAAGAAGTGCAACCTCAAATAATGATGCATATGGAAAAGTATACAATGGATCAGGGGGAGGATATTTTAACAAAGGTGATGGAAAGACTAGAAAGAAAAAAATGTTGACTCCCGAAGAAGGGCAGGCTCTTCCGAAAGATAATGAAGGTTGCGAAATTTTGATGGGTAAAGCAATAACCGATCCTATCACTCGTATGAAAGATTTGTCTATTGATTCAGGATATGTTGCGGTTAAAGGAAAAGTTTTCAAAGTTGAGACAAAAGGTATACCGAGTGGTTCTGTTTTGGCAATGATTCATCTTTCAGATAATTCATATTCGGTTACAGCGAAATTCTTTTTTGATAAGTCGGATGTTGCTTTTGTTGAAAAATATTTTGAAAAAGCGAAAAATCTTCATTTAAAAATTTATGGGGAAGCACTGCAAGATAAATATACTCGTGAACTTACAATAATGGCTAGAAGTATAGCTTCATATAAACCTGAGAAACGTAAAGATGATGCTGAGGTTAAGCGTGTCGAATTACATTTACATACTTCGCTTAGTGCGTTAGATGCGGTAACAAATCCCTCGGCTTTGATTAAGCGTGTCAACGAATGGGGTCATCGTGCTGTAGCAATTACAGATCATGGCGTTGTTCAGGCATATCCGGATATATTTAATGCTGCTGCGGCGGATAAGGGTACGAATCTAAAAGTTATTTATGGTATGGAGGGTTATTTATCATATCAAGATGGTGAGCTTTCTTCTGCTGAAGCTAAGAAATTTCCAACTCATCACATAATAATTTTAGTGCAAAATCAAATTGGATTAAAAAATTTATATAAGCTTATTTCAATGTCAAACTTAAATTATTTTTATAAAAAGCCGAGACTACCAAAAAATGTACTTGAGAAGTACAGAGAAGGCTTGATACTTGGGAGCGCTTGTTCAGAAGGTGAACTGTTTGATGCTGTGTTGAATGGAGAAAGTGACGAAAAGTTAAGAGAAATCGCGGAATTTTACGATTATCTTGAAATTCAACCGACAAAAAACGACATGTATTTGGTTAGACAAGGAAAGGTTAATAATCTTGGCGAAATAGAGAATATCAACAAAAAAATAATAGAGATAGCCGACAGTATGGGTAAAATGACAGTCGCCACGTGTGATGTTCATTTTCTTGATGCTGAGGATGAAATTTACAGGTGTGTTATGCAGGCAGGACAAGGTTATTCTGATGCTGACCTACAACCTCCGCTGTATCTTCGTACTACCAATGAAATGCTTTCGGAGTTTGAATATTTAGGTGATAGGGCTTATGAAGTTGTTGTTCAAAATACGAACAAAATAGCTGATATGATCGAGGTTGTTCGTCCTGTTCCAAAAGGAAATTTTCCGCCTGTTATTGAAGGTTCAGATGATATTTTAAGTGAAAGTTGTTATGAAAAAGCCAAAAGAATATATGGTGACCCACTCCCTTTTTTGGTTCAACAACGGTTGGATAAAGAATTGCATTCAATTATAGGAAATGGTTTTTCTGTTATGTATGTTACGGCAAAAGAACTTGTTGCAGAATCCGCAAGAAACGGATATCAAGTTGGTTCGAGAGGTTCTGTTGGTTCATCGCTTGCGGCTTTTATGTCCGACATTACTGAAGTTAATTCACTTCCGGCACATTATAGATGTCCGAATTGCAAATATGTTGAATTTCATGAGACTGCAGGATTGGACTGCTGTTTTGATTTACCTGAGAAAGACTGTCCGAATTGTAACGAACCATTAATTCGTGATGGATATGATATTCCTTTTGAAACATTTTTGGGATTTAAAGGAGAAAAAACTCCTGATATAGATTTAAATTTTGCACCGACAGATCAACCGAATGCTCACAAGTATTGTGAAGTTTTGTTTGGCAGTGATTATGTCTTTCGTGCTGGGACAATTTCTGGGTTAGCAGAAAAAACAGCACGTGGATATGTTTTGAAATATCTTGAAGAACGAAACATGCATGCGTCAGAAGCCGAAATAGAAAGACTTGCTAGTGGTTTTATCGGAGTTAAGAGAACCACCGGTCAACATCCTGGGGGAATTATGGTTATTCCTAAGGATAAAGAAATATATGATTTTACACCTATCCAACGTCCTGCTGATGCAATTGATTCAAGAACAATAACTACGCATTTTGATTATCATTTTTTGCATGATAGTATTTTGAAATTAGATATATTGGGGCATGACGGACCGGAAATGATTAAGTTATTGGAGGATTTTACCGGAAAGCCTTGCAGAGAAATAAAAAAATTGGATGACGAAAAAGTTATGTCGTTGTTTAATAGCCCGGATGCTTTAAATTTAATTCCGGAACTTACCAAAATCAATATTCCTTTAGGAACGCTTGGCATACCTGAATTTGGAACAAATTTTGTTCAAAACATGCTTCTTGACACAAGACCGAAATCAATTTCTGAGTTGGTAAGAATTTCCGGTTTATCACATGGTACCGATGTTTGGTCAGGAAATGCTCAAGATTTGATTAAAGAAGGTAAGGTTACATTGTCGCAGGCTATTTGTTGTCGTGACGATATTATGCTTTATTTAATAAATAAAGGAGTGGACGCTGCTCTTTCTTTTAATATAATGGAAAAAGTTAGAAAAGGTAAGGGTTTAACGAAGGATTGGGAAGCCGAAATGGCGGAAAATGATGTACCGGATTGGTATATTGAATCGTGTAATAAAATAAAATACATGTTTCCTAAAGCACACGCAGTGGCATATGTTATGTTATCTGTGCGTATTGCCTGGTACAAAATTTATTATTCTTTAGCATATTATGCGGCACGTTTTTCAATTAAAGTGGATGATTTTGATGCTGCGAATATGACACATGGTGCAGATAAAGCTTATGCCAAAATGACTGCAATTTCTACTGGCAAAGAAATTGTCTTAGAGAGTGAATCAGACGCTGGTAAAGATGAACAACAACCGGAGAATGATGCGGAAAAATCAGAAAAAAAATCTTTTGGCAAAAATAACGGAGTTAAGTTAACTGCTAAAGAAGAAGATCAAATTGCAATATATGAACAGGTGCTTGAAATGTATGCTAGAGGATTTGAGTTTCTACCGATTGATTTATATAAATCTCAAGCTAAAAATTTTGTTCCTGAGAATGGCAAAATTCGTCCGCCGCTTGGTGCGTTGCAAGGACTTGGAATAGCTGCTGCAGAAAATATTGTAAACGCTCGTAATAGTGGTTCAGGCGAATTTTTCTCTGTTGAAGAACTAAAAAATAATGCAGGTCTAAATAAAACGGTAATTGAGAATTTACGTAATGAAGGTTGTTTAGAAGGTCTTCCTGAAAGCAACCAACTTTCACTTTTCTAATATTTGTTGAGTTTATACTTAAAAAAAGACAAAAAGAAAGCCCGGCAAGTCAACATGAAGTTGCCGGACTTATTCTTAGTTAAAACACAGTTTTTAAATAAAAAGATATACGTTATAATCAACTCAAACGAACAAATTTACTAATTAAAATAGATGTATGTGTTTTGTTGCTTCCTAAATAGATTAGATCACGCGTACGTGAACTGCTCTTGTCTTGCGACTGTTTTTAGGGTCAGCTTCTGTTTCGAATGTTACTTTTTGTCCCTCTGTAAGAGACTTAAAGCCTGTAGATTCGATGGCTGAAAAATGTACGAATACATCGTCTCCGCCGTTGTCATTAGAAATAAATCCAAATCCTTTTTCTGCGTTAAACCATTTAACTGTTCCTGTGTTCATTTGAGAAAACCTCCAAAATATTATTTGTTTCCTAATGAGGTTGCTAAAACTCGCAAGCTTTGGTAAATCATTCAAAATGGGGCAATGACTTACAAAAACATGCGAGTTCAAGGTTTCATTTAGGAATACTGTGCTAGTATATATTAATATTTAATTAATGTCAACACTTTTTTGAAAATTATTTTTTAAAACTTCAAACAACTTTAAAACACTATTAATTTGAGTAATATTGTGATAAAATCAACTCATGTGAAATAAAATAAAAATCATATATACGGAGGCTATTTATGAAAAAAGTATTTGATATGATGAGACTAAACGGGAAGGTTGCTATAATAACAGGAGCCCATGCAGGACTAGGTTATGATATAGCTTGTGCATTTGCAGAAGCAGGTGCAAATTTGGTAATAACTTCTAGAAATGAAGATTCTATCAAAAAAATTGCTACTAAATTGACAGAAACATACGAGGTAGAAGTTATGACCGTCGAAATGGATCAGCAATTTTACCCACAAGTTGAAGAAATGGCCAGAAAAGTATACGATCGCTTCGGACATATGGATATTTTAGTTAATAATGCAGGTGGTGGTTCTGGAAAGAGTGAAGGAAATTTGTTTTCTAGAGATCCAGATCAGATTAAGGCTATGATTGATATCAATTTGACAGGAATGATTTATTGTTGCAAAGCAGTAGGACTTTATATGATGAAACAAAAATCCGGTAAGATAATAAATCTTGGTTCAATTGCAGGAATTGTTGGTCGTAATAGAAAAATGTATTACGATTCAAACAGAAATGAACAACCGGTTGATTATTCTGCTGCAAAAGGCGGTGTTATCAGTGTAACGCGTGATTTAGCCGGACTTATGTCACCTTATGGAATTTGTGTAAATAGTATTTCTCCGGGTGGTTTTGATAAGGGAGAACTTCCTCAATCTTTTGTGGAAGACTATGCGGCAGAGACACCTCTTGGACGTATGGGGAGAATAGGTGAAGATATCAAAGGACCTGCTCTTTTGCTTGCGTCTTCTGCCGGCGATTATATAACCGGACATAATCTTGTTGTTGATGGAGGCTTTTCTATATGGAAGTAAGCAGTAAATATAGTAATTTTACCGTTGCTGTTATAGGGTGTGGAGCTATAGGCAAAAGACATATTGAAGTTTTGGACAAAATGGGACTCGGCAAAATAATTGCTTGTGACCCATCGAATGAAAGATTGGCGGACATTAAAGTAATTTGTCCTCGTGCAGAATTGGTGAATGATTATCATGATGCATTGGCACAAAAACCGTTTGCGGTTTATATTTTAACACCTACAAAGATGCATATTGCACAAGCAATGGAAGCAATAGAAGCCGGTGCTCATGTTTTTATAGAGAAACCTCTTTCGAATTCTTCGGAAGGAACGGAAGTCCTAGAAAAGGCAGCTGAACGTTTAAATAAAAAAGTTATGATTGGTTTTTGTTTTAGATATCATGATGCGTTATTGTATGCAAAAAAAGAACTTGATTCAGGTAGAATAGGCAGATTAGTTTCGATTAGAGCTTTAATGGGTGAGAATTTCCCATCCATTCATCCAGAATATAAGGAAATGTATTTATCAAAATATTCAGGAGCTTTTGAACTTGTACATGATTTGGATTTAGCCATATGGTATGCAAACCAAGAAGTAAAGAATGTTTTTGGTGTTTGTGGGCCTTTTAGCGATTATGAATTTGAATCACCTGACACTGTTGAAATGTTAGTTGAATTTAAAGAAAAATGTGTTGCAACTGTTCATTTGGATATGTTTCAGACTCCAAGAAGAAGGAAAATTGAGCTTATTGCAACAAAAGGTGTTATTACAGTGGAATTTGCTTCATGGGATTCAGCTACAGTTGAAATTTATGATGAAAGTGCAAAATGGCAAAGTAAGCATTTTGATACGGATAGAAACGATATGTTTTTTGCTGAAAATAGAGAATTTTTTGATTGCATAATTGATGACAATCCGATTAAATGCACAATAAAGGAAGCTTGTAAATCTCTTGATGCTATTGAGAAAGTATACAAACCTTATTGATTTGTTTTTAATCAAATCATTTATAATTAAGGGGAAGGGGCGTAAACGATGAAGTTCACAAAAATGCAAGGTATAGGTAACGATTACATATATATTGACTGTTTTAAACAAATAGTAGAAAAACCTAAAGAATTGTCTATTCATTTAAGTAATAGGCACTTTGGAATAGGCGGAGATGGAATTATTTTAATTTGTCCATCTGATGTTGCGGATTGCCGTATGGATATTTATAATTCTGATGGTTCACGTGCTGAAATGTGTGGAAATGGAATAAGATGTGTCGGGAAATTTATGTATGATAACGGATATATCAAAAATGATTTACTTACAGTAGAAACACTTTCTGGAGTTAAAGCAATTAAATTGGTTTTGAAAGATGGAATTTGTACCGGGGCAATTGTTAACATGGGAGCACCCATTTTAGCGCCTGCAAAAATTCCTGTTATATGGAATGATGATAACATGATTGATAAAGAAGTTTGTGTGGGTGGTATAACTTACAATATTACATGTGTTTCTATGGGAAATCCGCATGCTATTATTTTTACAGAAGAAGATGTTGATGATTTACAACTTGCAGCTATAGGTCCGTTATTTGAAAATCACATGATTTTCCCTGCAAAAACAAACACCGAATTTGTTAACGTGATTGATCGAAATACTCTCAAAATGCGTGTTTGGGAAAGAGGCGCTGGTGAAACTTTTGGTTGTGGTACAGGAGCAAGTGCTGTTGCTGTTGCTGCGATTCTTAACGATTTATGCGAGCGTGATGTGACTGTAATGCTTAAAGGCGGAAATCTAAAAATAACATGGGATGAAAATTCAGGACATGTCTTTATGGAAGGTCCTGCGGTTACTGTTTTTCATGGTGAAGTATGAAAAAATCAAAACTGATATTTTGCCTTTCTATATTAAGTTGACACAGAAATCATGAAGTATTATAATAAAAATCACGTTATTAATTCACAGAAATATATTATGCGGAGGGCTTTTTATAATGAAAAGAGGGAATTTTAGTTTCAAAACGTTAGTTTGTCTTGTAATTGGTGTTACGATGGTTTTGTCCGTCACAGGATGCAAAAAAAAGATAAAAGCTAGCAAATATGATGAAGCTGCATTATCTAATATGATAGACACTCGTGCTCTAGAAGCCGGTTTCGATGATGAAGCTTTTTGGTCTTTCGAACAAGTTCAAAATGACAGTGCTCAAAGAACAAAAACAGTTGTCGTTGGAAGTACTACGTATACAATGAATTATAAATACACGGTTCAATCTCTTAAGACTCCATTAGTAAATAATGGAATTACTTACGGTCTTGAAGATGTTTATTTTACACAGGACAACATTGAATTCCGATTTTTACAAAACACAGATACTGTATGTTATTATGCAATCGATAATGTTGTTAATGCAGTTAGTCCTATTACTGAAGAACAAGCAGTTACCAAAGCACAGGCTTTTCTTGTTAATTTACTTGGAGAAAATGCTTTAGCAAGTTATTCTTATGACAAAACACCATATTCAGTTTATTCTGTAAATGATTATACAATACGATTTGGGGTAAACAAAAGTCTTGCTACAGAATTTGATCCTAGTTTTGATATAGTGCTTCGAGTGGATACTTCTGGAAATGTATTTTATTACACAGCTCGTTATTATAATTATTTTAACAATTACCAAATTTCTGCAGGTAAAGTTGAACAAGCTTCCACAGCTATAAATGATTATATCAAGACTTTAGAACTTTATTCATATGAAATTCCGGAACAATATATTACAATGAATGCATCAGGAGAACTTTATTTTAAGAAAAGTGTCAATGTAGTTTATAAAGATGCTCAGGGCAATGAGATGAAAAACGGTTTGATTCAACGTGTTTATGAGAAGATAGAATTTACAAAAAACTAATATCTAAGTAAGACATAATAAAAAGGGCTACCATAAAGGTAGCCCTTAAATTTTTTTGTTTTATTAAACTGATTCAATCAAACCATAATCTTTTTCAGTTCTGCGATATACTGTTGATAATTTATTTGTTTCTTTATTCATAAACATATAAAAACTGTGTCCTAACATGTTCATGTTTAATATTGCTTCCTGTACTGACATTGGCTTAAATTCATATTGTTTCTTTCTGACAACCATATATTCATCAGGTTCTTCTTCGTATTTAGTAGTAGTGCTTTCAAATTCAAGAACTTGGTGCAGGTTTCGTGCTGTTTTTGTTTTGCATTTACGGAATAAGCCGTCAATAATATCAGTACTCTTATCAAAGGCTGCCATTGGACTTTCAGAATCAGATACTTCGGCTCTCAATTGATAACCTAAATATGTCAATGTCAACTCGATTTTGTAATCTCGTTTTCTATCGACAATTTTGGCATATAAAACAGTTGCATCCGGAGCTTCAGTTGTGAAAAACTTATCAAACTTCTTATGCAATTTTGCTTCCATGATTGCCAAATCTTTGTCTAGGATTTTGGACTCTTTTGTAGTAAACTTTACTATCATAATTCATTCCTCCCAAACTATTTTTATAACCATAGTATACACTGAATTTTCACAAATGGCAATACTTGTGTAATAATTTAGACATATATTTAGGCGTTTTAATAGAAGAAAGTTTCGGCTTAATTTCAGAAAAAATAATTGCTGCAAAGATTAATAAGAATCCGCAAATAAGACGAATCGAAAGTTTTTCTCCGTAAAATATCACAGCCATGGCTACTCCAAGTACTGATTCTAAACTCATTATTATTGCGGCAGGGGCAGGTTCTGTATGTTTTTGTCCAATGTTTTGAAACAGTAATGCAATAGTTGTACAAAATAGAGCCAAATATAAAACGCTTAATATTGTTTTGATGTTTAACATTGAATTTATACTAGGAATGTCTTCAGTAAATAAAAATATCAGCCATGAAAATAATGCACCAAATGAAAATTGAAGAATAGTTATTAAAATTGTATCTTTAGATCTACCGAATTTAGTAACTGCAACCATATGAATTGCAAAAAATATACCTCCAAGCATTGTTAACCCGTCTCCAAAACGTATACCGAATGAGCCATTAAGAGATATCAAACCGATTCCCGTGACACATAAAAAAGCTGCAATAAAATTATATACTGTCGGTTTTGTTTTATTAACAAACCAAAACAAAAAAGGAACTATAACACAATAAATTGAAGTTAGAAATGCATTTTTACCAGGAGTTGTATCAGTAATACCAATTGTTTGAAGAGCGTATGCTCCAAATATACAAAACCCGATTATTGAACTTTGCCATATATATTCTTTGTTAATTAGCTTTAACTTTTTGTGAAATATAATAGAAAGTAAAATGGCAGCAAAAGTAAATCTTATTGCTATAAGAAACATGGGGGATATAGTATCTACGGTATCTTTAACTATAATAAAAGAGCTACCCCAAATAAAAGCTGCAGCAAAAAGAGCAAGCTTAGGAATAAATGATTTTTTTGATAAATTATCTTTTAAAACAGACATCGCAACATATTCCTTATTTTATTTCGTAATTATTGATTATTTTTTTACAATGAATGCTAATATAGCACTTTTTTGTATCATTTGCAAACGGTTACGGTTGCGCTTTATATATTTAAGTGCTAAAATTAAAATAATGTTTATTAAAGGACGTGTGTTTATTGGTTAAAGAGGTATTTAATCGCTATGAAAAAAAATACATTTTAAATACCAAAATATATAATGAATTGATTTTACGAATAGAACCTTATGTTAAGGCTGATTCATATAATACAGGTGGTAAGCCGTATACAATTTGCAACCTTTATTATGATAATCAGAACAATGATCTTATACAGAAATCTATTGAGAAACCTATTTATAAAGAAAAACTCAGATTGCGTGGTTATGGGATTCCTAACCTTGAGGATAGAGTTTTTGTTGAAGTCAAAAAGAAATATGATGGAATAGTTAACAAAAGAAGGATTGCTCTTACTTTACAGGAGGCATGTGATTTTTTAGATAAAAAAATTAGACCGTCGGTGGAGGGATTTAGAAAAAATCAAGTTTTGAACGAAATTGAGTATATAACGAAATTATATGGGCTTGTTCCGAAATTATATTTGGCATATGATCGATTTGCATTTTACGACAAAAACAATACTCAGTTTAGAATTTCTTTTGATTATAATATAAGAACAAGAAGAACGGATTTGAAATTGCAACTTGGGGATTATGGAACTACTTTGATTGAGGACGATGTTATTATTATGGAAATTAAATCTGAAGAAGCAATACCTCTTTGGTTTGTAAATATTATTTCAGAATTGAAAGTTTATCCTAAGTCGTTTTCAAAATATGGCACAGAATTTATGGGTTTTATAAATAGGGAGGATTATTTTAATGTTAGATGATATTTTTACCAGTCAGACAAGTGTAACGCTGACACCGATTCTTGCTTTTGAAGTTTTGGGAATTGCATTACTTTTGGGAATTATTGTGAGTGTAACATATATGATTTCGGGATCAAAAAATGGATATTCGCAAAATTTTATGTTGACTTTGGTTGTTTTTCCCGCAATTATATCTATGATAATATT
>Ga0209373_10005107_pt1 | contig 10900 bp, 10 predicted proteins | sample Higcelweek5metaG_FD_187173 | JGI IMG/M metagenome (GOLD analysis project Ga0209373, IMG submission 187173) | Freshwater pond sediment microbial communities from the University of Edinburgh, under environmental carbon perturbations - High... | ecosystem: Environmental > Aquatic > Freshwater >... | reverse complement strand
AAAAACGTATTCCGGTTTTTCGGTTTCGAAGAATGATTCTACTGCGGCCTGGTTTTGAAGGTCCAGCTCGGCATGAGTTCGTTTTATAATGTTTATGAATCCTTGTGTTTCAAGGGTTCGAACTAAAGCGGAGCCTACAAGGCCACGATGGCCTGCGACGAATATTTTTGATGTTTTTTGCATTGTCAATTCCTGGTTATTTAATGTATTTATCGTTTATAATTTCCAACCATGTTTCATGAAAAATCTAATTGCACTTTGAATATGCCAGATAGTTTTTTTTGAAAATCCTTTTGCACTTTCCCTTTGATGGTCGTGTATGATTACTGAAGTGCAACAATAACCTGCTTTTAAGCCTGCTTTTCGAATTCGATAGCAAAGATCAACATCTTCAAAGTACAGTTTATAATTTTCATCAAATTTTCCTACTGATTCAAAAATATCTCTTTTAATAAGTAAGGCGGAACCCAGAATCCAATCTAATTCAAGATAATTGCTTTTCTCTACATCTCCTAATAATGGATGATCAATACTTTTAGAAAATAATTTTCCAAAAAACGATCTTCTAAACATTATCGATCGTAAAGTGTAAAATTTACAAAAATAGCGTTGCAATGAACCATCAGGAAACACTAATTTGGGTCCAAAAATACCATATTCTTTTTTTGACTCAGCAAAATCAAGAAGGGTTTGTAATGAATTCTCGAAAATCGCAGTATCAGGATTTAGAAAAAGCAGATATCTCCCAAGTGCATTTTCAAAACCGATATTGTTCCCGCCGGAATATCCAACGTTTCTTTCGTTTCTGATTATCTTAACAAATGACGAATACTTTTCTGCTATAGCAACACTATTGTCAACAGAGCAATTATCAACAACAATCACTTCTTTAATCAAATGATTCATCGCTTTTTCAATTGAAGTTAAACATCGATCCAAATATTTAGCAGAATTATATGTAACAATAACAATAGATATATCCATTTATTCTCTACTTATCTGTAAACGTCATTATTAAAATCATTGCAGACACTTTGATATTACTGATCTTTTAGTTTAATTTAAATACAAAGCTCATTACGAAAAGACAACACTATAAGCTTTTTGGCATTATGTCAATTTTTCTTCTATGATTAATTACTATCTTGCACAAAAAAAACATTTAAATCAATCCACAACCCTATCCATTCTTAAACAGTCAAGTAGATACATCATTTTTTCCTAAACTTTTATTAACTATTTTACAGATCAAATTGAATCACATCTAACACATTAATTCTAAAATAATTCCATGACTTTTTTTGCAAAGTTATCTTCTTCATTTTCAATATATAATTTTTCGTTTTCTATGCCTTCTGCACCTACATCTGTTGAAACCACAGGTAGGCCTGCTGCCAGATACTGTAACACTTTAATCTTTACACCTGCACCTAATCGCAAAGGTGCAATTGCAACGCTACACTTCGAAAAATAATATAGTGGATCTTCAACAAACCCTGTTACAATAATGTTTTTATTTGCTAATTTCGTGATGCGTTCCGGAGGTTCAGCTCCAATCACATATAATTTTGCGTCAGGATACCTATCAAGAATTTTTGGAAAGATACTTTCCAAAAACCACAATAATCCATCCTGGTTTTCTTTTCGATTAAAAGCTGAAAAAATGAGTACACTAAATGGTTCAATTTTTTTTCTGTCTATCTTGTAAAAACATTCATCTACCTTGGGTTGCTCAACACATATCCTGCGATCGTTTATTCCAAAAGACATTAGCAGATTTTTATCTTTTTCACATAATACTGTTATAGCATTTACAGTAGAGTACCATGTTTGTTCCCATCGTTTTATACGATTAGACTCAAGTTTAAACAACCATTTGAATAAAAATAATTGTTTATCTCTAAATCTGTCTATTGACTGAAATAAAACGTCATGAACAGTAATAGTAGAATGTGTTTCAACTGGAAACAGTGATCGGAATCCAAGTACTTCTGTAAATTCAAAATGAACATTTTCAAATTTGTTTTGTTCTTCCAACTTTGAAATAATATCCATTGCCTTTCTACTAGCCCGTACAGAAATTCGAACCGGCAATTGAAAGTTACAGAGAATAGAAAAAAATTTATTTATACTATTCAAGTATATGAAATGTACTTCCTTACACATTGCCAGTTCGTTTGAATCCATATACTTTTTTTCAAATTTATTTATAAAAGAAACCAGATATACATCATATTCAGCAGATAAATATTTTACCTTATCATAAGCAATTTTTTGTCCAGCCTGCGGAACTTTTGTAGAAGGTAAGTGTGAAGAAATAAATAATAGCTTTTTTTTCATTTTTTACAGAATGTTAAAGTACTAATTAATACACAGATCATTTATGGTAACTTGCGTGTCTTGTTGTTATTTTTTTGTAGAACCCACCATCGAGGTTGAAATGATGGCGGTCTTTTAAAAATATAAACACCTAAAAAAATCATGAGCAATTGAATAACAGGACTCATTTCAAAAATCAGCTGAGATGAGCCATAACCAAAATACATTAGTGCAAGCAACGTTGGTACAGTTGTAAAAATCTGAAAATAGATCAGAATCATCAAAATGAGTCCAATAAAACCGACATTTAAATAAATTCCAGCAAATGTATTATCAGGAATAATTGCGTTACTCACTTTATACAAAAATGCTCCGGATGTCGCAATCCCAAGCCCATTCCCAAAAAGGAAATTATTTAAATTTGAAAAAGTTTCTACAAGGATCCCGACACGTGAAAATGCAGAAATCCAAACATAGCTTCCCCTTCCAGTTATAACACCCAAATTTAATATGACTAAAGCTACACAAGCTAAAATTAAGGGTATCAACAAATACCAATATCTTATTTTTTTAATTATTACGAACAACAAATAAGCTAAGAATATCAACAATCCGATTGTGCTGTTAGACAATATCAATGATACTATTGCTAAATATTGAAACACTTTATTCTTAATTTGATTAAAAACATAATAACATAGGAGGGCAAAAGCACCCCCAATTCCCGGAACCATAAACACACCAGGATTTCTTACATTCAGACCAAATAATTTACCACTAAATATCGGTGGTGCATACACCATTTCAATCAATTGTAAAGTTAGATGAACCAGAAAAACCAACATCAATGAAGTACTTATCTTTTTTAAATCTAATTTGTTGTAAACGAAACCAACAAATATCAATAATATTGCCCAATATGCTCGAATACCCAAAAATACGACTTCAATTTTTACAAATGCGATTGAAATAAGAATTGACAGAACAAAAAAAATCGCAAACATATTAAACACTGCTAACTTTTTATTGAATATTGCAGTAACATATTTTACTGTTAAAAATAAGGAACAGACTAAAAATAAATCTTTAAACAATTTTACATAGATTGGCGATCTTACCTCGGTCCAGCTAAGAAGATCACCTGAAAGAAATGCGGAGATTTCGAAGTAAGAATTGATGGGTATGTATAAAATAAACACATTCAAAAGTGCATATAGTGCTTTATAATACGTATTTGATGGTACAGTTTGCATATTTATAATTTCATTGTGTATCTATGCATAATTTAATTTTGCAATCCGCTGCAACAGATAAAATTTATCAAATGTCTTCATTAGATTTACCAAAAGCAACTAATTGCCTTTTTGTAATGATTCAATTGTACAACACTTCTAATATTATTATTTATCCCGGATGTTACAAGCCGGGTCAATTGCGATCCTTGTGTTTTTTATTAAAATACCAAATTATTGTTATACCTGTTATTTTTACGAAACAACGAGAAAACAAAAAATCATATTCATATCGAAAACCATGAACCATAATCAATTTGATACAATAATTTATCGGATCGTTTTTTTAACACCTTCGCAGGATTTCCACCAACCACATCGAAATCACCAACATCTTTTGTGACTACAGCCCCTGGAAATACTACTGCTCCCTTACCGACTTTAACATTAGGCATAATCATACAGTTTGCAAATAAACATGCATAATCACCAATATCAACTTTACCAATTGTAACTTTGAAATATGGATCATCTATATCATGACCAGCAGTATAGATTTTACAATCATGAGCAATCGAAACATTATTTCCGATTTTAATTGATCCTCTATTGTCTAAATATACCCGAGGATTAATTGTTGTATTATTGCCAATCGTAATTCTACCAAATCCAAACAATTTAACAGGTGTATGAATAAATGACTTTTTCCCTATTTGAATCCCTACTATCCTTGCAAATTTTTTTTTAATAATAAAAAAAGGAATATAATTATAAAGGAAATTACTAAGAGCAATCACGATATTTTTTAACTGCCGAACAAATCTATTTTCTCCTATATACACTTCTATCAGTTCCTATTCCTGCTCGCAACATCTTCAACAAGAGTACACCATTCTTTAGAAAAAATCTCAAATGAAAAGTACTTTTCAACAAAGCATCGAGCTTTCTTTGAAAATTCTTCATATTTTGATAAGATCATAATTCTACGTTCAATATACTGCTTAACAGAATCATCATTCCATCCATCAATAACAAACTCGGGGATCTCTTTTTTTAGTAAATTTCCAAAACCTACATTACTCATTAAAACTGGAACACCACAAGCCATTGCCTCTAAAGGAACTAAACCAACTGATTCGAATCGGCTTGGAAATAACAACAGCTCATATTTATTATATATATTTGTCATTTTACTATTTTCAACATTACCCTTCCAAACAAGTCCATTTCCAATATTAGTATTGGAATAGCAGTCAATTTTAATACCCGCACCTGAAAGCTTTTCCAGAACATCAAACCCTTTGAGAAAATAATCTGCTCGGCCAACAAATACACAGTTTTTTCTAACTTCATTATTTTTAGGAAAAAACTTCGCGGTGTCAATACAATTGTTGATCACTTTTGAAACATTAATACCCTGTTTTTCCAAATATCCTTTTAAATATTCTGAAACAGATACAACACATTTATTTCGTGTTGCCTGTTTTTCCTGAAATGCCCATCTGGAAAAAGCAATATACTTTTTTAAATTAAAGTTCTGCCCAAATTTAAAGAATTCTTTTGCTCCAAAACTTGAAAAATGAAAAAGCGAAATTGATCGTGGATGATTGATACCGTAACCAAAAACAGAATTACATATTACCACATCATATTTTTGCTCGATTTTTTTAAACGTTTTAGATGTCAGATAAGGTTCGCCCAAAATCAGTTTTGAACCAATAACTTTGCGTAAAAGATTTATTTTCCCCACAGAATTTGATAGGCTTAAATAATTAACCGTGTGCCCCCTCATGATCAATGCTTGTTCAATGTATCCATGCACAGTTTCATCTCCGCCGGGAACATATCCAGACAGTGTCCTATCATGATATCGAGTTACAATTAAAACTTTGATATAAGCCCCCTGAGAAAAAATCATGATAAAAAAAATGACCATCTGAAATCTTATAGTCGATTTTTGAAGTATCAAAACCTGACAGTATTAATGATGGAGAACAAGTAAATATTGAGTAAAGGAAATCCTTTTTCAAAAGATTCTAGTACAAATAAATACCTTTCAGTATTCATTTGTGTTTAATCGACACAAGACTTTTTTATAACCGATTACGAAACTTAGCAATCTATTAAATGTCTTTACATTTAGCAGTTACTTTCCTTATTAGACTGTAAATATTAAAATCATCTGCATAGAAATTTCTTACATTAAATGGATCATAAAATACAGAGTATAAATAATATTTAAAACCATTATAATAATTTTTTGTTTTCATTGCATATTTGGTTTTGTTTCTATAATCAAGCCAGAACGAAATGCGCCGAATCTTTTTTGGATAAGAATAACTACCCCGAAGATGTTTATACCGAACTTTCGATTCCTCTATCAATTGTTTTTGTTGTCTTTTTGAAATGCCATTTGGATTTTCCCGGTAGTATGCTGTAATAACCGGTATTTCAGCTATCTGATATTTTTGTGAAATCCTGATCCACATATCCCAATCCTCCGGCCCGCTTAAATTTTCATCAAAACTACCGATATCATTTAAAACTGACGTGCGAACCATCACTGTTACTGTTGGAATATAATCACAAACAACAAGCCACTCTTTTAAAGAAGAAATGTGAAATCGTTTTTCTTCTTTTGAAATAAAACTATTCGATATATCGCTAATGAATCTTTTTACATTAGAATAAACTAAGCTGATATGCTTATTTTCATTAAAAAACCGAACCTGTACTTCCAATTTGTTTTTTATCCAGAGATCATCGGAATCCAGGAATGCAACAAAGTCTCCTTTTGCATTCTTAATGGCTGTATTTCTGGCACAGGAAACGCCCCGATTTGCTTGCTCTATATATACTATTTTTTGGTTTGGTAAAAACTGTTGTATTAAAAAACCGGTTTGATCAGTTGATCCATCATTTACAATTATTAATTCCCAATTTGTATATGTTTGATCTATAACAGAATTAATAGATTCAACAATTGTACTTTCTGCATTATAAGCAGGCATAATTATTGATACCAATGGTAAGTCTACCATAATAATTGACTCCAAAAAATTATTGAACGATCATAAAGATACTTTTATAAAAACAATTCTTTGTTGACATCAGCAAATCATTAATCAGGAGGTCTGATTGTATCTGATCTATTTAATTCCTAAATGTGAAAAAAGCGTCTGAAACCGTTTTTGATATGTATGGTCATTTAAAGCGCGTTTCAATCCTGCCGACCGAACTTTATTGCCCTCGTTTTCATGTGTTAAGTAATACTTGATTTTATCTATTCTGTCATGTATATCATAGCATGTAATTACTTCTTTACCCGGTTCGAACATTTCTGCGAGTTCCTCAGTGTAATCTGTACAATACAATGCACCTGACATAACCGCCTCAAAATCGCGCAGATGCATATGCTTCAATCGACGACCCGTATAAGAATGTTTATCAAATACTTCTAAAAATCCTAACGTTATTTTACTTCTACTGTAAAGCTCTAAAAGACCTTGGTCATCAATAGGCGGATGTACATTTTGCGGGAAACGCTGATTTACTAAATAAAGTAAATTGAATAATGCATTAGTAAATACGTCATGAGTCATCAAATCCGCTGGTGCTTTTTTAAAAGCCAACATTTTAAAATCTGAAAATAATGTCCGTGCATGATCTTTCATATTTTTAAGAGCATAACCATACGGAGTGTTTCTAATACCGGATAATTTCCAACCTGGTCCGAAAACATGCACATCCAATCCAGCAACTAATAGCTGATAGATGTTTTCCAATCTACTGCCATAAAAGCCACCGACAAAACTTGTCTGTACATCCTGAGTACACTCTACAGGATGAAAGTATTTAGGATTTGATGCCATAGGCCACCAAAGAGATTTAACATTAATCTTATCAAATTTTGAACCAGCCTCTTTTTCAGCATACAAATTCAAATCAAATAATGACGAGACTTTTTCTACCAGGTAAAATTGATGAATATTATTGCAGGAAAAATTACAAATAGGAATATTTGCAGAACGTATTTCTTCAATAGCCCAGGGCTCGAACATCCCTTCCATTAAATAGAAAAAACATACATCGAATTTATTTTTTTTGTTTTCTTCTTTAAATTTTCTAACCAGTGTTTCACTAAATTCTTTTCTTAATTTTTCATTTTTTTCAAATAAAGCCTTCCGGCCCGCATCCGCTGATACAAGGATAACGTCATGCCCCATCCCTATTAATGGCTCATATAAATTTCTGTACCAGGTTTGGTTATTTGGTACAGAGGGATTGGTTGAAAACTCTATCAGTTGAAATATTCTCATTTTGTTCTATTTTTTTGTTATCGAATGTATTTTTTGCAAGCGTTTTTTTATTGAAAAATTTTACTGCAAATTCATGAGATGGCTTTTCTACAAAACATAAATAATCACTGTGCAAATTATTACCATGATTAATGAAACGATTCGCTCCGGGAAATCACCATGCAGCTTGAACTTAATAATTATCATTTGTGTAATTTTTCAATATTGATTTCATTAAATAAATGTATTACAAAACCTCGAATTATATCAAGTGATATCATTTTCTTCTTATTAGATATAACGTTATAACTTTTTTTGCGATATTAAACATTCTCTATTTTTCAACAATACAACCTTTCGCTGATACTATAAATGACTTGCAAACAAGTTTCTTTTTACTTGCGCAGATAAGCTTATCTCTACTGACATTTCTATAAAAACTCTTAACTTCAGCCAATTTTTGTCATTTCAAAGATGCCACACCCGTAAAGACAATTATAATTTGAATTAATTCCCTCTTCGTTAATAATTGTATTTTCATGCAAATCACCGGCATCATCAACAAAAGAAAATGTATCTATATTGTATTTTTTATCAAATAAACCAAGGAGATATTTTATTGAAAAAACTCTATGCGCGTTAAACTCAATCCTCTGAGGTCCTATTGGCACTGCAAAGTAAAATTTACCACCGGGTCTGATCATTTTGAAAATATTTTCAAGTGCCTTTTCGCTGCCCATAATGTCAATTGGATCTCCATACCTGCCCAATCCAAAGTGCTCAATTGCATGTAATGACGAAATTGAGTCATATTGTTCATTATTTTCAGGTGCGATATTCATAACATCTACTTGTTTGAATATTATATTTTTTACATTACTCGTTAATGGCCTAATATCAAGAACTTCAATTTCTCTAAATGCAGCAACATGAGCTACAAAGCCATCTATACGCGATCCAATATCTAAATGCTTTATTGGATTGTTTTTAAATATTTTTCTGGCAACAAGTAAATCCTGATGAAAATAATGTCCATTAGCTATACCACTTTGATCAAACCTATCGGCGTGAATCGGCCAAAGCTTGGTTATTCTAAAGTTGGATTTTTCTTCCTTGATTTGTTTCTTTAAGTCAAAATAATCTTTTAAATAATAACCAAAAAAACCAATAATTCCATAATAAGGAACCTTTAAATCTACACCTATATGACAAAACAACAAATAAGTTCTCTTTAATATTCTTTTTATAAATTGTCTCAAATTACCTCCTCCATATAATCATTTTTTGTTTACAGCTACAATTAAATGATTCTATTGCGAGATTTGACTTTGTTATATGCATTTCAAAGATTCATTTCTTTGCGTTTATTAATAGTGCCAATAATTTTCTTATAATCATTATGATTAAGCAGGTATATTATTCTTATTTTCTCTGAAGGGATCTATTTCCATACATTTAAGGAATTCAATTGCCCTTTGCTTGTAAGTATGCCGATCCAAAACAGCATTTTGTCCCTTAATACGATAATTAGAACCAAATGAAGAATTATCATTTAGAACAGTATTAACAATCTCATGATATTCTTTAATTGATCCGGGAACAATTAACTCATCATCTTTAAAATGTTCACGATAGCCAGGAGTAACATCCGTAATAGCTAACCCCCCAGAACCGAGAACTTTAAACACCCTCTCGTTAATATCTACACCCATTAAACTTACATGCGGTTCATTTATAACCGGACATAGCATAGCCTGCTTATATAGACTATTTTCGTTTTCTATTGGAAGTTTTCCTTTATAATTTGCATATGGCCAACTTGAATATCCAAAAACACTCAGTTGCTCTTGATAAGGTTTTAAATACTTATCAAAAGATATTGCTTTATATCCCCAGTACCCTCCAACAAAAGCCATTTTAACATTTTTATAATCTTCAAAATATTTAGAATTTTGGGAATAAACTTTTGTATCACATGCCATAGGTAGCGAAACTAATTTGACACCGTTATCAATCCATCCTCTAAAAAATTCAAAAGAAGAAGTAGGTGCTATTGTAAAGACAAAAGATGGTTCAATTTGAAGTACTTTTTTCCGTAATGCCGCATTCCAACTTATGTCGGTAAAATTCTTCTCGGTGTAATATTTTTTTTCATCATTAAACCATGGGTTTACGTATATCGCTACCTTATGTTCTCGTAGAAATTTTCGTTGATCTTTTGATAGTTCATCAATTTCATATCCTGTAGTCCAGATAACAGGATTATTAAGTTCTCCTATCCCTCTCTCCAGTTCATGAACTCCTAAAAAAATATAGGGGACACCAATTTCTTCAAACCCATGTGCCCACCCCATTCGACATGTAGTTGCAGCATTTGGGATAGTTTGATTAAAATTTGAGCCTACTAATATCACAAATGTAATACCCGACGATCCAACATGTAACTCACCATAAGGATTTTGAATAACGGCTCTTTTTACTTCTTTAAAAAATTTGCTTTTTATTTTGTTGAACATTTTTTCCATATTTTACATTCTGGTATCGATTAAAATATTCCTCTTTTTTCTACTTCCTGGATATCCACTGATAATTTTTTATTTAATATATTAGCAATCATCCGCATTGGAATAAATATCGGAAATCCATTTATAAAAATTAATATTTTAACAAAAAATGAAGGGGCAAGGCTGATCGTTCTTAGCCAGGTCTTGATCATAAAAGACCGTTTCCGTTGCATCCGATAATCATACATTATCAATTGTGAATACCCAAACAGATAATTCCATAACCGTTGTTCTTTTCTACGCCATCCCATTGCAACTTTTTTCGCCTTTTTTGTGGGAAGTGCGTCCAAAGATAAAATTTGATAAATAATAATCTCACTGCCAATAGACATTACACCAGGGCCACGAGAAAGAATGTTTTCTTTTGTAGTATAAACCTTACTCTCTAATCCAAAAGAATTCATTATAACAAACAATTGAGAATAGGCTGTATGTAGATTTTTATACCCGTATTGAATCTTTGACTCAACATTTTCAGACTTGAAAA
>Ga0209373_10005106_pt1 | contig 10901 bp, 15 predicted proteins | sample Higcelweek5metaG_FD_187173 | JGI IMG/M metagenome (GOLD analysis project Ga0209373, IMG submission 187173) | Freshwater pond sediment microbial communities from the University of Edinburgh, under environmental carbon perturbations - High... | ecosystem: Environmental > Aquatic > Freshwater >... | reverse complement strand
TCAAAACTTTCGCCAGACAGACGAAACTTTTCGCACTATTCTAAACTCCCTCCGAACCGGGGAGGCCGATGAGAGTACCTTGTCCCTTCTCAACCAACGTTGCCTCTTTTCTTTACCTACCACTGGTGTCATCACCCTGGCTACCACCAATGCGACTGTTTTTGCCCTCAATCACCTTCGGCTCAGTTCTATTCCCGATCAAACCTATGCCTTTCAAGCCTCGGTTACCGGTACCCTCGACGCCTCCTCTTTTCCCACCGAATCCACCCTGGTTCTCAAAAAATGTGCCCAAATCATGATGCTAAAAAATGATTCCCAAAAACGCTGGGTTAACGGCTCTCTGGGCACCATCGAGTCGGTTGGGAATAAAGAAATTAGTGTCAACATTGATGGCCACGTTTATCCGGTCGTTCCCGAGACCTGGAATAAAATTCGTTATTCATTTAATGCCGAAACCAGGGAAATAGAAGAAGAAGTGGTCAGTTCTTTTACTCAGTTTCCACTCCGCTTGGCTTGGGCCATTACCGTTCATAAGTCCCAAGGTCAGACCTACAATTCAGTCGTCATTGATATGGGTCGCGGCGCTTTTTCTCACGGTCAAACCTATGTTGCTCTGTCACGTTGTCGATCCTTGGAAACGCTTTATCTCAAACGCCCTCTGTCCTTTTCCGATGTTATCGTTGATCCGGTAATCATCAATTTCATGCGCCAGGCTAATATCAATAAAATATAAAATATCTTGCCCTATAGTATAATTAACCATGTCACCCGAAAAAACCCGCCAATTTTCTCATCTATCCGCTCCTAACGAATCGCTTCGGCCTTTGACCCCCGCTGATATCGATCTCCCAGCTATGAGAAACCAGTTAATCGAAGCTGGTGTCAACTTGGCCTTAACCGAAACCGAAAGAAAATCTCTAGCCGAGCCCCAATTTAAGCGTTTAAGCACCGGTCGTGGCCCGGGTATGGTAGCTGCCCTGGGAAAAGAAAAAACTTGGGCCATGTTTGAATGGTGTCGTCAAAGATCTGAAGATGAACCCCGGCTCAAAGAAGGTAATGTTATTGCCGAAAACAGTCAGGGGCGGGGATTAAGACAATTAGCTACCGATATTATTCAACTAGTCGCCAACCCACAACCTTCCGATCAAGATTTGGATCGCTTTTGTCTTCGCCTCAACCAAAGGGTCCGTGAAGGTCTGTTATGGAAATATCGCCGCGATAAGCCAGCCAAGGATTTAATTCGACAACAATTTTCTTCAGTTCCCAAGCCCGAATCAAGTTTATCTTCTGTTCCGTCCGGTTCTGTGTCTGATCTTTGGGAATTCCTAACTCGGCCCAATCAAAAATAATTCGTTATCTACTTAAGAATTATGATCTCAAACCACGGCCATGATATACTATAGGTCTTATGGTCAAGAGAATTGAAATTGGATCAAGCCAGGAGATCACCTCAAAGCAGGTGGCCGCCATTAGATGTCGTGAATTACGGGCTCGAGGTGCCGCCGGAAACTCGGAGGCAATGGACTTAATTGTGAAGATGACACAGGCCGGAGCCACAGATAGGATCATAGCCAATGATATTAGTGATAAATTCGGGCTAGAACTTGGCGAAAAAGACATCACTACCGGACGCCATCTCGATATCTTCCCGCCCAAGGCTCCGGAAGATGTCAGAAGAAACAATTTAATTGGCTTGAGAGGTTACCAAAGTACTCCAGAGGCTACCACTAATCGCCTCCGAGCCTCTCAAACCGCCGCCAAAAATGCTCAACCTCGAGTTTACACTGATACTATTTCTCGTCAGATAGAAGAACTACTGGCACAACACTATACTTTCGAGCAGGTAAGCGAAAGGTTGGCGGAGGTAGGAATAAACATTTCGCCAGAAAATTTAAGGGGTGCCGCACATCGTCGTGGCTGGAAAAGCACCAGCTATCAGGCTCCCGAAAGACAAACTGTTCGAGATGAGGTAATACGATTATATGAACAAGGCTGTGCACCCTCACAAATTGCCAGCGAGTTGGGTATTTCACCCCAGGATGTTGACTATAGGCTTAGAAATGTTGGTAAGAAATTCCGAGTCAAGTGGAACACCGAGGTTAGGGTAAATGAAGGTCGTCGGGTTACCCTTGGAGATGTGGCTGAAGATCTGGGGATAGAAGGGCTGGAAACAATAAGACAAGTAGCTCAAGATGCCGGGATCGAGGCTCCCATTACCGAGAATACAATCGACTGTCTGTTGCGAAGGCGTAGAAAAAATACTTGACAAAATAAAGCCACGACAAATAGGTTAATTATCTATTCAACATCCACACTGTTGCCGTTAATAGGGTGGCAAAGCTGACCCAAGCCAAATAAGGGATTAATAGCTGTCCAGCTGTCTTGTTAACCGCCGAAAAACTATTTATCGTTCTTTTTATGGCCCACCACAAGCCTAAAATCTCCACCGCTGCCCATCCCGGGCTTTCCAATCCAAAAAATATTACCGACCATATTACGTTCAAAACCAGCTGTATCCAAAACCAGTGATATATTTTGCTGGTTAAATCTTTTTTCTTATTCCAAACCAAATACAGGGCAATTCCCATTAATATGAATAATAGAGTCCATACCGGTCCAAACAGCCATCCGGGTGGTTGAAAAAAAGGTTTATTCAAAGTTAAATACCAATCACTGCCTGTCTTTGGGGCTGTAAATAACGCTCCAATCCCTCCAGCCGCCTGAGTAACCACAATTGCCACCACCATCTTTACCCAATTAATTTTCTTCATATCTTAATACTAAACCATTTTCAAAAATATCGCTATTAAAACTTTTCAGCCAGCAATTTTTCCACCAGTTTCCTTTCATATACCCGATGAATATTCTGGTTCTCCCAATCGATTTTTGTCCGGTAATCTTCCTTCGAATATGGTTTTAAGTCCAGTTTTTCTGCCATCGCCTCAACTCCGGTTTCCTCTTTTCCTTCAATCTCAAAAGTAAAGTAACTATCAGTATATTTAGACAATTTAATTTCCATTCCGCCATAGTTATATTCCCAGCTTTCCCAAAAATAAACCATTCCGGACTTGTATCCCATCGTTTCCAGCAAATCTAAAGCCTTCAAAAACTGCCCGGTTTCGATCTTTACTTCCACTTCTTTCCTTTCCAAATCATGGAAATTACCCATCTTTATTGATATTTTTTCTTTGCTATCGCTTTTTTTTAATCTCACGTCCGTTCCGCTCGGATTTTTCCAGGTTTTTGATGTTGGATCAAAGCCCGGGGATAAATCAATTGAAAGACGATGGTAATGATCAACCAAATCTCCGTTTTGAGCTAGTAACTTTGACAACCGGCCAAACTCCTCTCCCGACAATTGGCCTCTAATTTCAATTTCAGTCATAATTTTCCCTATTTTACTCTAAAATGTGAACTCCAAGCAATCTCTTGAAAGAAAACTTCCCTGTAAATTGTATATATACTAAAGGTAGATTATGATCGATCCGGATAAGTGTCAAAAATTAACTGATCACGAGCTGGTGGCGCTGTCAATTTCCGATAGTCAATATTTCTATTGTCTAATGAAGCGATATGAAGACAAGCTCTTTAGTTATGTTCGCCGTTTCACTTATCTGCCCGATGATGACATTGCCGATATTATCCAAGACTCATATATTAGTGCCTACCAACATCTCAACGATTGCGATTGTGACCTCAAGTTCAGTAGCTGGCTTTACCGAATAGTTCACAACCAAGCCATCAATTTTATAAAAAAACACCGCCAATCTCTAAAAATTGATATTAACGATGGTGACGATGACTTTGTCTCCTGGCTGGTGGCAGACACCAATATTGAAAAAGAAACCATCACTGCCCATTTTAATGACCATATTGTCTCCATCTTAAGCCAGTTAAAGCCCGATTACCAAGAGGTATTAATCTTAAAATTTTACGAGGATAAAAATTATCAAGAAATTAGCGACATTTTACAAAAACCAATGGGGACAGTCGCCACCCTCCTTTCTCGGGCCAAAGCCCAATTTAAAAAAATATATGAAAAAAACAACCAGTATTAGCGATCAAACCCTTAAGCTTATCAGCCAAAAACAGCTTAAACCAATTCCTAAATGGGAATTTATTACCCGCAATTGGGCAATTTGGTTTGGATTGGCTATCTCCTTCTTTCTCTTAATTCTTGGGGCTGGTCTATCCTGGTTTGGTTTAGTTGATGACGTTATCACTCCTTACCTGTGGCTAATAATAGTGGTTGTACTTCTCGGAATGTCGTTTCTCCTTTTTGAAAATACCAAAAAAGCCTATCGTTTTCCCAAATGGCAAGTAATCGGCCTGATTATCTTTTTAGCCCTTACCTTGGGTGGAGTTCTCTTTAAAATCGGCCTGGCAAACCAAATCGATAAAAATTTGGAAATGACCTTACCCTACTATCGCCAGATGGTGCCAATGAAACTGAAGGCTTGGAACAACCCTCAGTCTGGCTATCTTTCCGGCCAAATCACCGACCTTAATTCTACCGGTTTTATTCTTCTTGATTTTGATGGAAAAAACTGGAATATCACCAGTCAAAACCCCCTTGTTCGTGGCCGGGTAGTTTTGGAAATTAACACCCAGATTAAACTCATTGGCACTAAAACTGGTGATAATAGCTTTACGGTTCGGGAAATCCGACCTTGGAATGGTCAAATGTCTCCTACCAACTTGAAAGAAAATCCCTAGCTTTTTTGTATTACTAATAGACTGCGCTAGTCATATTAATAATTCAATTAATCTATGAAAACTCAAATTGTTCTTAGTATTGCTGCTTTAGCTCTCGGCTTGGTCGCTGTTAAATCATTTACTCCGGTTTTGGCCTATCGTGGCGATGCCACCGTCAAAGGCCCTAATTATTCCGAGGTCAAACACCAAACGAATCTTGCTGCCTTTGAAAAAGGTGATTATCAGGCTTGGGTAAACAACATGTCAGGTCGTGGTGCTACCAGATTTGTCACCGCTGCCAATTTTAAAGAATTTGCTACTGCTCAAGTAGCTGCCCAGAAAGGGGACTCCACCCTACTTACCGCTTTTAGAAGCAAGTATGGGATGGGTATGGGAATGGGTAAAGGTCAAGGTGGTCAGAATTGCGGTATGAATCGCTAAGCTATCTAAGTATCCAAAAAATACCCCCAACCTGGGGGTATTTTTTTATATCATTTTGGATTTTACTTCTTGGTATTTATTCCTAGTAGCTTATAAAGAAAACAAAAACCACTTAGTCCGGTAAATATTCCCAGTCCGGCTACAATAAATGCCAATATCTGCATTGTTCCAGAAAAAGTAAATACTCCCAATAGCAAGGAAATTATTCCTACTGCCAATCGGATATTTTTATCCAAATCGCTTTCGTTTTGTTTAAACATAAGTAAATTAACCTATAACTGACTTCAATTCACTCTCAAAAGCATCTTCCTGTCGATAGCCAATAAACTCTTGGACCACTACTCCCTTCTTGAACAATTTCATATTGGGAATACTGCGGATATCGTAACTAACCGCCAAGCTTTGATTATCGCTCTGTTCAGTATCAACTTTGACTATTTTTAATTTGCCGTCGAACTTTTGAGCTAATGACTCTAAAATTGGCGCCATCATTTGACATGGACCGCACCATGGAGCCCAAAAATCGACCAAAACTGGTAATTCAGAGGTTAAAACCTCATCTTTAAAACCTTGCTCACCGCTAACATTAATTGGATTTGACATATGTTTTCATTTGAATTAATAATTTTTTATCTTTCATCTTGACTGATTTCATGCAGGTTTCAATTTTGTTGTCGACAATTGTGTCCATGACTCCGGCTACTGCAGCTTTAATTGCCTTCAATTGAGTTAATATTTTTATACAATCAGCTTGATTATCAATCATTTTCTTGACTCCCTCAACCTGACCGATAATATTATTTAATCGTTGCTGATTTGATTTCATCAACCTATCTTACAGTACACCCCCCGGGGGTGTCAATACCATATTACAAAACACCATTTAACTAAGGTAAAATGATCATATGAAAACCAAAATCCACACTCTACCGACTTTTGTCCTAATATTGGCTACCTTTGTCATTATTGCTGCCGTTATCATTAGCATTTCTTCTGATACTAAAACTTCTGCCCAGCCTGTTGATAAATTAACCCAATTTGCTCTGTGCTTGAAAGATAAAAAAGCCATTCTTTATGGCGCTTTTTGGTGTTCCCATTGTCAAAATCAAAAAAAAATATTTGGCGTAGGTGAGTCATCTCTTCCCTATGTCGAATGTTCTACTCCTGATGGTAATGGCCAGTTGGAAGTTTGTACCCAGGCAAAAATTACCGGTTATCCCACTTGGGTTTTTGCCGATGGCTCAACCGTTTCCGGAGAAATTACACTGGAAACTCTGGCCACCAAAACCGGCTGTCAACAGCTCTAGTTCTTCACTATTAACAAATTATTATTTACTAACCACTAAATTCCATGTCCACCATCTATCTCTTCCGTCACGGCCAGACTGTCAATAATCTCCAAAAAATTTTCACCGGTTGGCAGGATTCGCCCCTGACTCCCCTTGGAATTGAACAAGCCAAAGCTCTCGGAGTCATGCTCAAGGGTAAAACCATTAATCTGGCTTACCAATCTCGTCTTCTCCGGGCAGTCGACACTCTAAAAGAAGTATTGGTATATCACCCCGAATGCAGTGAAACCATTACTGACGATCGGATGATTGAAAGATCTTATGGCATCCTCGAGGGTCATCCTCACGCTGACACTATTATTGAATATGGTCAGGAGCAATTTGATAAATGGCATCGTGGCTGGATCGACAAAGCCGACCAAGGCGAATCATTTGCCGATGTCGAAATTCGAGTACAGTCTTTTATCAATGATGTAAAAACCAAATATTCCGGTCAAAACATTGGTATTGCCATTTCGGCACATGGCAACTCGATCCGTCTCTTTCGTAAAATAATGGAAAGCGCCACCATTGAGGATTGTGTCTCCTGGACCATTCCCTACGATCAGTATTTTGAGTACTCTATCTAGATCTGACTCTTATTCCTTCGGGTTATTGATCTCAAAAGTCACCGGTAACCGATTCCAATTCGCAGTAATATACAAAAAACTCTGCCAATTCCATTTATTCATCTGATAGCCGACCAGCACCACAAATATTATCCATAATATTTTCTTTCTGATGATATTTTGTATCACCATATTTTTAAACATCTTTGGGTTAAGTTTTGTCATTCCCCAGGCTCCTAAAAATATCATAATTATCAGCCGATACACATTTATCAAATTGTCAGATTTAAATACAAAATATCCCCAATAAAATGAGCTGGCAAAAGGCAGCCCCAAAAAAATAAATAACTTAAATATATTTGGTTTGGTTATTAATTCCCAAGTAAAGACTGAGGCTGCCATTATTAGAAATGGTAAAAAAGGGATATTGTACCAGGGATAATTTCCACTCCCGGCCATCATAAAAATAAATAGATAAGACAGATAACCCAAAATTATCACCCGGTGTTTCTTAAAATCACTCTGAGCCAATCCTACCAAAGATAATAGCCCCCACAACCAATACCCTTCCACTGGGAACTGGGTGAATTTTGGTCCAGCAACTGAATGCAAATAGGCCAGGGGACCAAAAAAACCCCGACTAGTTTGGTCAAACAATAGCTTGATTATTAGGTCCGGCGCTAAATAGTAAACATACCCGTAATAAATCATCGTTAATCCCAAAAACGGTAAGAAAAAGAAAAGGCTCTCTTTTATTCTCACTTTTTTGCACAACATGATTATGCCTATTATTAGTACATATATTCCCTGTTCTTTGGTTAAAAAAGCTAAGCTACTCACTATTCCGCCCATGGCCAGTAACCACCAATTTTTCTCCCCTTTTTTAATAAACGACAATATAAAGATCAAAAGCAGAGATAGGGGAATCAACACATTTTCCAACAAGGCAAACCGAGACATAATTACAAAACCAGGTACTGTCGAATAAATAACCATGGCTATCAAGGCCACAATTAGGTTGCGATACAAACCCCAACTTGCTGCAAAGATTAAAATTCCCGTAAGCACTGACAAGGCCAGTGCCACTCTTCGATATTCTTCCGGCTTTAAATCGTCAAACTTTTGCGGATTATTGGTTATCCCCAGCGAATACAGCCAACTACCAAAAATTGGATGATCTAAAAAAGGTTGATACAGTCTAATTGTTTCCGTCCCCTTACCGATATTTACATCAGTTGTCCAGTAGGTTGGGTAATTAAACTTGTCGGAATTATAAATAGAAGGTTTTTCTCCATCAGCTGTCATACTCAAACCGTCAAATCCCAAATCTTTATGTTCTTTAGTATCTGCAAATATTTTATATACATTCATATTGCTCCATCCCGTTGGTACCCCAGTCTTTCTAAATGTATAGCCGATAAACGGATAGTCCCGCTCATCAAAAATCACCGTTTCGGGAATATTTTCATATCCTAGCCATTTTCGGTAATACCAATTCTTAGACAATATCAGCAGACCAACAATCACCACTAGCACTTTTACCAAATCGACCTTCTTCATTTGGCTCCTAGATCTTCCTCTATTCTCATTAACCGATTGTATTTCGCTACCCGTTCACCTCTAGTTGGTCCACATTTGAGGTATTCACTTCCCACCGCTACCGCCACATCTACCATGAATGTATCATTTGACTCACCTCCACCTCGATGAGAGGTTACCGTCCAGAAATTATTCTCTCTGGCCAGTTGGCAACAATCAATAGTCTCGGTTACCGTTCCCGCCTGATTTAATTTAATTAATATCGCATCGGCTGCTTTCATCTCCATTGCCTGTTTCCATAAGCTGGAATTAGTTACGGTTAAATCATCAGCAATAAGTGGAAACTTACCCCCAATCCTCGCCAGTAACTTTGGCCAACTTTCCCAATCAAACTCAGATAACATGTCTTCCCAGGACACAAACGGGTATTTATCAATCCATGATGCGTAATACTCAATCAATTCTTCCGCCGTTAATTTTTTTTGTTCTATTCCTAAATCATAAATTGTCGATCTTGGTTCGATCTCTGTTTTTGAAAACTCTGATGCAGCTGCATCAATTGATATCCCAGCATCAACCCCAGCCATATATCCAGCATTCCCAATTGCCTCGACAATATATTCCATCGGTTTTTCATTAGAGACAATTCCGTTTGGAGCAAAAGCTCCTTCGTTCCCCACATTCGTTGACAATCCCTCTCTTTTTAAAATCTTTTTTAAAGCCTCATATATTTCCATTTCCATTCGGATATTTTCAGCCACCGTCTTCTCTCCCATTGCTGATACTAAGTATTCTTGCAAATCAGTTGTTTTATCGGCATGTTTTCCACCCTCTATCATTACTACCATTGGCTTTGGTAGTTTTGTAGTATTCTCCAATCCATACTCTTCTCGTAGATATTCATATAGCTCCAACTTTTTCTCATTAGCCATCGCTCTGGCACTAGCCATTGATACAGCCAACATCGCATTCCCGCCCAATGATGATTTGTCTACTGAATCATCGTATTTAATCATTTTTTCATCAATTTGCCTTAGATTTTCAATTTCCATTCCCATTATCAGTGGCTCAATTTCTTCCTTTACTTTCTTAATAGCCCCCAACATACCCTTACCGTTGTACCGATTTTTATCTTCGTCTAAAATCACCTTTGCCTCTTTACTTCCAGTACTTGCCCCATAACTAATCGAGGCCTCGCCCACCGCCCCGCTTTCCAATATCACAGTTGCTTCCAGTGTTGGTGCTCCACCACTAGCCAATATTTCTCGGGCGATAATTGATTTTATTTTTGCCATATTGGTTTTATTATACCTTTTAATAATTTTTTATAATTCACCCCCTTCAGAATGGTTAGATAATCTTTTAATCTCATTCTCTTTTTCAGCCATAAATCTGTATATCCACTGTCGCTATTGATTACGATTCCTTTGTCAATCGGCCATGGGACTTGGGCATAATCATTAATACTCCAAATATTTTTATAATATGACTGTAAAAAATTAATCATCTTCTCGTCTCTATAATCACTTGGAGTATATTCCAAAAACAGAACAGGGGAGTCTTTTTCAATTACTTTTTTTGCTCCTTCAATCACCTCTGGCTCCCACCCTTGAGTGTCAATCTTAATCAAACTAATATATTGTTCATTTATCAAAATATCATCGAGTCTCAGGCAGTCTACCAATCTATTTATTTCCACAGTTTTGTATCTACCTTCAATTTTTCCTACCCTGCCATCACCAAAATTATTTGTATTTTTGAAAAAATTTAATTTTTCCTTTTTTGCTCCTGCCGCTGCATTTATTAACTCCACATTGTCAAAACCATTTTCCTCCACATTTTTGGTTAATATTTTAAAAATTTCTCTATCCGGCTCAATCGCATAAACTTTCTTGGCCCTCTTGGCCATTTGAATAGTGTAAACGCCAATATTGGCCCCAATATCAACCACCACACTTTCGCGATTTATCTGACTCATAATTAACCCTGTTTCATATCTCTCATATTTTCCCAATGCAATTCTTTGTCCGATAAACTTATCATCTTCTCGGTACCACAAGTCCATACCGTCAATTTTTGTTTTTATTGTTCTCGCAATCATTATTTACTTATTCTATCCCTTGACGTTATTAATAATCTTTATATAATATTAGCAGTCATAGCAGAAGACTGATAATCTGCTAAACTACCTTTCTGCTATTAATTAATTGTTAAATCGATTCTATGTCCAAAATCTCTTCCCGAATTCATCCTGTCGCTGGATACGTTTTAGTTAAACCCCAAAAACAGGAAAAAACTACCGCCTCCGGTATAGTTTTACCTGATTCTC
>Ga0209373_10005105_pt1 | contig 10903 bp, 9 predicted proteins | sample Higcelweek5metaG_FD_187173 | JGI IMG/M metagenome (GOLD analysis project Ga0209373, IMG submission 187173) | Freshwater pond sediment microbial communities from the University of Edinburgh, under environmental carbon perturbations - High... | ecosystem: Environmental > Aquatic > Freshwater >... | reverse complement strand
TTCGCTCAGGAGCGGAGTCGTTTCGTAGTTTTTCGCGTCAGATCAATACAAGAGAGAGCGAAGAACCGATGTTTTTCGACGATAGGGAACAGAGCTTACCAACGGGCGTCACCTCGCTGGAATCATCGATGCGCGAGAATTCCGGATCCAGACACCCGGGCTTTATTGACCTTGAGGGGACAGAACAGCCGATGACGGCCTCCTCGTATCGCGGGGCGGACCCTTTCGATATGGATTTGTCCAAGCCGGCCATGCCGCAACAGGTGAGGCCCGAGGATCGGCCGTTCGAACCGGTCGATACGATGGTTGATACGGATTTCCTGCCTAAGGCGACGGAACCGTTACCGCTGTCACTGGCGCATGCTGTTTCTGAAGTGCCGGATTTTCTCCGGGATAAAGAGGATTCAACCTGGATCGACATTCATATGAATACGACGACACCTGCGGAATCCTTGTTGGAACACATCGCAATTCATCGCGTGGACACGAACGGGCACATCGTCTATCAGAAGGAAGGCGAGGACAACTTTGCCGAAGACTTGTCGGGAATCGGAAATCATGATGATCGTTCATTTCCTCATGACCCCGTTGAAAAGGCTCCTTCGAACACTTCCTTCCCAACAGCGAAGCCGGCAAGACCTGCAACACAGGAGAGCGTACAACGTTCGCCTACCGTTTCCTTGGCTCCGCCTTCCGCCGTTCAGAAGAATAACGCGCGACAGATTCCGATAACAATTCCGAGGCCGACCTATAAGGCTGCACCGACGACACTTCTTCGTCCCGATATCAAGGACGAGAACGTAGGGTCCTCAAAGGTTTCCCTCGCGGCACAGGGCAAGAAGCTCGAGGATACATTAGCCAGCTTCGGCGTGGCGGCCAAGGTCGTCAACGTGACACATGGTCCGGCGATCACGCGATTTGAATTGACTCCCGGTCCTGGAATTAAGGTCAGCCGGATCGTCAATCTGACGGACGATCTCGCGTTGGCGATGGCAGCTGTCGGCGTTCGTATAGAAGCTCCGATTCCCGGTAAGTCTGCGATCGGCATCGAGATTCCGAATCAGGAGACGACGCCCGTCACCTTGCGGGGGCTCATTGATTCTCCCTCGTTTAAGAAGAGCGGGTCGCCGCTGGTCGCGGCGCTTGGACGGGATATTCCCGGCAATCCGATCTTCTGCGATCTCGCGAAGATGCCCCATCTCCTGATCGCGGGTTCAACCGGATCAGGCAAATCCGTCTGTATTAATTCCATTCTCATCAGCATCCTTTGTAAAGCGACTCCGGATCAGGTGAAGTTGATCATGATCGATCCGAAGGTCGTCGAGCTCTCCATCTATAACGGCATCCCGCATCTTCTGGCACCCGTTGTGACCGACCCCAAGAAGGCTGCGAACACGTTGAACTGGGCGGTCGGAGAGATGACACGTCGCTACGGTCTTTTCGCGGAGGCATCCGTACGTGATTTTCGCGGATTCAATGAAGAACTCGCGTATAGGAAGGAGCCGGAGCTCCCGCTCATTCTGATCGTCATCGACGAGTTGGCGGACCTGATGCAGGTTGCCTCCAAAGAAGTAGAAGAATCTATCGCGCGGTTAACCGCCATGGCGCGAGCCGCCGGCATTCATCTTCTGATCGCGACCCAGCGTCCCTCTGTCGATGTCATCACCGGTGTAATCAAGGCAAATATTCCATCGCGAATCGCGTTTGCGGTGTCCTCACAGGTCGACAGCCGTACGATTCTCGATATGGCGGGAGCAGAGAAGCTTCTCGGTAAGGGCGACATGCTTTACTACCCGCAGAGCGCAGCCAAACCGCAGCGCGGACAGGGTGCCTTCGTCTCCGACGCCGAAGTCGAGTCCGTCATCGAATACCTGAAGGCCCAGAATCTCGGGTCCTTCGATCCGGATGAAGCGGAGGCGATCACTTCGGCATCATCGGGTTCGCTCAAGTCCTCTGACAAGGAATCCGGCGACGAAGACGAGCTGCTCGGCCAGGCTGTTGAAATTGTTCTGCAGGCCGGTTGTGCCTCCGTCTCCATTCTGCAACGCAGGATGAATATCGGTTATCCGCGCGCCGCGCGACTGATTGATCACATGCAACAGAAGGGCTATGTCGGTCCTTTCGAAGGAAGCAAACCGCGCAAACTATTGATTACAACGTCACAGTGGCTCGAAATTCAAGCTAAGGGAGGATAATGTATGTCAGCTGCAATTATTTCCGGCAAAGAGGTGTCCGCGGAGATTCGCGAACAGATCCGCGAGGAGGTCTACGAGATCTTCGAGAAGTATGGTAAGGATCCGCATTTCTGTCCACCGGGCTTAGCTGTAATCCAGGTAGGTCAGGATCCGGCATCCTCGATCTATGTCAACAACAAGAAGAAGGCTTGCGAGCAGGTGGGCTTCATGTCCTTCGGTTATGCTTTGCCGGATGATACCCGGGAAGAGGAGCTCATTGAGCTCATCAATACACTTAATAATGATCCTCGTGTACATGGAATCCTCTGCCAGTTGCCTCTCCCTCGTCACATCGACGAGTTCTCCGTCATCTGTGCCATATCTCCGGATAAGGACGTCGACGGGTTCCACCCGGTCAATAAAGGTCTCCTGTCGATCGGTCGCGATTGTCTGGTTTCCTGTACGCCTCTGGGATGTCTCGCTCTTCTTAAGAACAAAGGGATTCCGATTGCGGGCAAGAAGTGTGTCATCGTCGGTCGCAGTAATATCGTCGGCAAACCTGTCGCATTATTGATGTTATCCGAGAATGCCACCGTGACGATCGCCCATTCGAAGACCGAGGATCTCAAGGCGGTGTGCCGTGAGGCGGATATCCTGATCGCGGCGATCGGCAAGTCAGAATTTATTACCAAGGACTATGTCAAACCCGGCGCCATTGTCATTGACGTCGGCATCAACCGTGGAGAAGACGGGAAGGTTCGTGGCGATGTTGCATTTGAGGAAGTATCCAGTGTCTGTGGAGCGATCACACCAGTTCCCGGCGGTGTCGGCCCGATGACGATCACAATGCTTCTCCAGAACACCTTGAAGGCTTACAAAATGAAGACGGGAAGGTAAAGGCATTGAGCGTAAGCGATTCACTTCCGCCGATCACCAGCGCGGAGATTCTCGCCGTCGGAACCGAACTGTTAATGGGCCATACGGTCAATACCAACGCGTCGTATCTGGCCCGTCAGCTGGCACTTCTGGGAATACCCTCCTACCGTCAGGTAGTCGTGGGAGATAATCCGGAGCGCCTTCGCGCGCAGATTCTTGACAGCGCCAGAAGAAGCGATCTGCTTCTATTGTCCGGTGGACTCGGACCGACGGCGGATGATATCACGATGAAGGTCGCGGCCGAGGCTGCGGGACGCACTCTCGTATTTGACGAGACAAGCTATGAAGCGATTCTGGATTACTTCGCGAAAACAAAGCGGAGCATGTGCCTGATCAATCGAAAACAAGCGATGCTACCGGAAGGTTGCGTGATTCTCCCGAACACGAACGGAACCGCTCCCGGGGCTTCCTTCACGTTGGAGACAAACGACGGGCAGGGGCAAATCCATATATGCACGTTGATTCTCCTTCCCGGACCGCCTTCTGAACTTGTTCCGATGTTCGAGCTGTCGGTTCAGCCGATGCTTGCGACAAGGACTCCCTATCAGCTAAGATCTGCGTTTGTACGGCTGATCGGAATCGGTGAATCTGCTGCGGAGGATAAGATTCAGGACCTGATTGACAATCAGACCAACCCGACAATCGCACCTTATGCCGCGGAGGGCGAATGCATGTTCCGGATCACGGAGCGCATTGACAAGGAAGAACAGGACTTGATCTCGCCGGTTCTCGAGATTTTTCGCGAGAGATTCGGAAAGCACATCTATGAAGTGGGTACACGGACACTTCCTGAGGTCGTCGTTGATCTTCTGAAGGCACGCGGCGCGACGGTATCGTTCGCGGAGAGTTGCACGGCGGGCATGATTTCCGCATCTCTCGGGGACATTCCCGGAGTCTCGGATGTGTTTATGGGATCTGTTGTGTCCTACGACAATCGCATCAAAGAGAATGTTCTTGGTGTCTGGAATGAAACCCTCGAATCCCATGGTGCCGTGAGTCCGCAATGCGCGCTTGAGATGGCCGCCGGCGTAAGAGCACGTCTGGGAACCGATTACGCCGTCTCTGTGACGGGTATAGCAGGGCCGGGAGGCGGATCTGAAGAGAAACCCGTCGGTCTGGTCTATATCGCCATCTGCGATGCGTCAGGTATTACGGTGGAAGAGTTTCATTTCGCGGGAAACCGCGCGCGTATCCGAAGGAACGCGATGCTCTCCGCGCTGGATCTGCTGCGTATGAGGCTCCTATGACGGACGCGAAGAATACCTCCTCGACTCCGAAGCAAGTACCGGGGAAGAAATATGCTACGGGTATGGCGATAGCGACGGTTCTGATGATTATCGGGTTGACGCTATCCAAGAGCACAGGATTTTTGCGCGAGATTTTTATCAGGAATATTCTCGGTAGAGGGACCGTCGAAGCGGAGGCTTTTTATTTAGGTTTTAGAATTCCGGATCTCTTCTTCCAACTGCTGGTCGGCGGATCCATTCAGGCAGCTATCACACCATCTCTGGCCCGTTCCATCGAGTCCGGTGACCGCGAGAAGGGATGGCGATCTGTCAGCATTTTCATAACGATAATTTCGATCATCATGCTTGTCGTTTCGCTACTAGGGTCTCTTCTGTCTCCAACACTTATTCCGTTGGTTTTTTTCGATAAATCTGAGGCCGTCACTGCTCTTGGTGCCCAAGTATCCTCGGCCCTTTTCCCGCAGATATTCTTCATGATGCTCGCGGCATTCTGTATCGGCATCCTGAACGCTCACAAGAAGTTCTCTTCGACGGCTTTCGGGCCGACGATCTATAATATTTTCGTTATTCTTTCGATTCTGCTTCTCGGTTCACAGACACCGAACGGGGTCGTTTATCCCGCGATCGGCGTCGCGGTCTCCGCCTTGATCTACTTCCTGTGGCAACTGTTTATGGCCCGCAAAGAAGTTCGAAGTCTCCGCTTCTCGATTAATTGGCGTGACCAGGGATTTCAGAACCTGTTTCGAATCGCCCTGCCGACGATGATCTCCGCGTCGATTGTCCAGGTGAATAACATTATAATCACTGCATTTACAGGTGGTTACAAAGATGCCGATGGAATCTTACAATCCTTGAGCTGGGCACAGACGATCTGGATGATTCCATACGGCATCTTCGCGGTAGCGATCGGCAGTGTCATGCTTCCGTCATTGTCCGCATCCTTCGCGAGCGGGGACAAGGCGACATCTCGATCCCTGTTTGGAAGAAGTCTACGAAATGCGCTCTTTCTTACCATTCCATCCGCGGGGCTGCTCGTGATCTTAAGCCAGGATGTTGTCCCCGGAGTTCTTCACTGGACGGGCACGTATAACCCGGCTGAATATAAGCTCGCCTCGATGATCCTTATCGGCTACTGTGTCGCGATCGTCGCACAGACCTTTGTCTTTATCTATAATCAGGCCTTCTACGCGATCGGCAACACGAAGGTCCCCCTATTGGTCGGTGCCTTGTCTATGATCATGATTTCCGGATCCTGTGCGATCCTGAAGAGTTTGGGAATGCTCTCTTCGGAACACGTGGAGGGAGCGATCGCTCTATCCTTGGCGTATTCCTTGGCCGGCACCGTAAATGCGGTTATTCTCTTCCTACTCTACCGGAGAAATAAATCACTTGCTCCGAGAGGTGTCGGGCGTTTTCTGATCCGCGCAGCCATCTGTCTGGCATTTATGATGCTCGTCCTGTCGACCGTACAGCTGATTCCCTTCACACCGGAGGGGAAGGTTATGCAGCTTCTGTGGCTGGCCGTTCGCGGAATCATCGGAGTATCCGCCTACCTGGCTGCGGCGAAAGCATTGCAGATGCGTGAACTGCGTTCATTCCTCGATCGTTTTATGCGAAGAAGAAAATAAGTCGATTTTCGCACGCCTTTTCTATTGTCGAATGATGTCGGGAATTGTCGAAAAGTTTCTTCCCGAATTGATTGACGAAAGTGTAACCTAAATCTATAATAGTCACATAAAGAACGAATGTTCGACAAGGAGGATCATATGGCCAAGGCGGATAAATCTCAAGGTAAGGTGAATACACCCATCGGTTTGAAGATAGATTCGGATCGCGCTCGCGCATTGGACGCTGCTCTGATGCAGATTGAGAAGCAGTTCGGTAAGGGTGCTGTCATGAAGTTGGGGGAGAGAGCCAACATGGTGATCGACGTAATCCCGACAGGCGCGCTGACCTTGGATCTTGCTTTGGGTGTTGGCGGTGTTCCCAAGGGCAGAGTCATTGAGATCTATGGGCCGGAGTCGTCGGGTAAGACGACCGTTGCTCTTCATATTGTTGCCGAATCACAGAAGGCCGGCGGTACCGCTGCCTTTATCGACGCGGAGCATGCTCTTGATCCCGCCTACGCGGCGAAGATCGGCGTCAATATCGACGAATTGATTATCTCTCAGCCGGACACCGGTGAGCAGGCTCTGGAGATCACAGAGGCCCTTGTACGCAGCGGAGCGATTGACATCATCGTCATCGACTCGGTAGCCGCACTCGTCCCCAAGGCCGAGATCGACGGCGAGATGGGCGATTCCCATGTCGGCTTGCAGGCGAGACTGATGTCGCAGGCTCTGCGTAAGTTGACCGGCGTTATCAGCAAGTCCAGTACGGTTTGCATCTTCATCAACCAGTTGCGTGAGAAGGTCGGAGTCATGTTCGGTAGTCCGGAGACAACGACCGGAGGCCGCGCGCTGAAGTTCTATTCATCCATTCGACTGGATGTAAGAAGAACCGAGAGCCTTCGCAATGGTACCGAGGTCATCGGCAATCACACGCGTGTCAAGGTCGTCAAGAACAAGGTAGCGCCTCCGTTCAAGGAAGCGGAGTTCGATATTATGTACGGCGAAGGCATATCCAAGGAAGGTTGTATCGTCGACCTCGGTGTCACTCGCGAGATCATCGACAAGAGCGGTTCCTGGTTCTCCTATAATGGACAGAGGATCGGTCAGGGTAAGGACAACGCGAGGATTTATCTCAAGGAGAATCCGGCGATTCGCGATGAGATCGAGGCGAAGATACGCGGATCTTTCGAGCCCATAGCCGAAGATGCGGTTGTTTCTGTCGACGATCCGGCGACGGAAACCGACATTCTGGGTATTGAGATGTAATTTCACATTCCGGAGGAAGCATTGTGGGTGATGAACTTTTCACTTGCCGGCAAACCGCGATCCGTTATATCGGAATCGCGAATAAGTCCAGCGGCCGTGTCACAGAATATCTTTTGTCAAAGGGATTCTCACCGGAGGCAGCTGATCTCACAGTACAGGCATTATATGACGATGGGTATATAGACGACGGGCGAGTAGCCCGTCGTTTCCTTCGTAAGTATTCCGGTAGTCATGCGGAGGGCAAACGTCTGCTTCTTCGACGTATTCTTGACGCGGGTGTTCGATCCGAAGTCGCGCAGGAGAATCTCGAAGATTTCGACGAACAGGCGGCGCTTCGTGACTGTGTTCGATACAAGCTTCTCCCGGAGTTTGAGAAGGCATCGTCTTCCGAGGATTTTGATATGTATCGCTGGACGCAGAAGGCTTTGCGAACGCTTGCGAATCGCGGATTCTCCATTTCTCAATCAATCGAGGCTTTGCGCAGCACTTTTCGTGATGTAGAATGAAGCCCTACGATGATTACTTACGGAGAAGAGGATGAAGATTTGTCGAAGGATCATAAGAATGTTCTGATCATTACTCTGGGTTGCTCCAAGAACCTCGTTGACGCTGAATGCATGATGACGATCCTTGCAGAGGATGGTTACATTCTCACGGATCAGATTGAGGAAGCGGACGCGATTGTCGTCAATACATGCGGTTTTATCGAATCCGCGAAGAAGGAAGCGATCGATACAATTCTTTCGGCCGCATATTATAAGAGACCCTCAGGTCAAGCTTCGTTTCTCATTGTTACCGGCTGTCTGTCACAACGATATCCAGGAGATATTCTTGCGGATCTTCCGGAAGTCGATGCTGTTCTCGGAACGGCACATTACGGCGACATTGCTTCCTGTCTCGACCGCTTATTTGCCGGAGATCATCTCTCGGCCATAACGTTTGTTGACCGGGCAGGCACGCTTGATCACCTGCGTGAAGACCGTATGGTGACAACAAAGACCTATGCCTGGCTGAAGATTGCCGAAGGGTGTTCCAATCGGTGCGCGTATTGTGCGATCCCGATGATCAGAGGAGATTTTATCTCCCGAGAGATGGAAGCCGTCGTCTCTGAAGCCGCCCTTCTGGCAAGACAGGGCAAGCGTGAGATCATTCTCACGGCGCAGGATACCACGAGATACGGACTTGACCTTTATGGAAGAAGAATGCTTCCTGAATTGATTCGCCGTATTACGGCGATTGAGGAGGTAGCCAATGTCCGGATTATGTACGCGTATTCCGATGGTATTACGGATGAGTTGATTCGGGAGATGGAGACGAATCCGAAGCTTCTGCATTACCTGGACATGCCGATCCAACATGGGAGCGACGCCGTTCTTGTACGAATGAATCGTCGGGATACGGAAGAATCAATCACCGCGCTTCTGGATACACTTCGTTCTCGTATACCGGATATCGTTCTTCGAACGACGATCCTCGTCGGATTTCCGGGCGAGGTGCTTTCTGATATGAATCGTTTGATTCGCAATCTCAAGCGATGGAGATTTGATCGTCTTGGCTGTTTTGTTTTTTCGCCGGAAGAGGGAACACCTGCATACACAATGCCCAATCCGGTCTTGAACAAGACGGCAAATCGTAGACTGGACCGCGTTATGCGTTTACAACAGGAGATATCGCTCGAACGAAACGAAGAAAGAGTCGGAAAAACTGTCATTGTGACTATTGAATCCATTTCCGACGATGGTATATTCTACATGGGTCGGAGTTTCGGCGAAGCCCCAGAGGTTGATCCGATGATCTACGTCATTGCGCAGGATACGATTCCTGCGATGTATGAGACGTACCCCGTTCGATTGGTTGAAGCCTCCCCGTATGACTTGACAGGAGTAATTGAAAATTTATGAATACACCGAACAAGCTATCCTTGCTACGAATTCTGATTGTCCCATTTATTATTGCTTTTATGCTCCCGATCCAGATCTTTTCGTTCGCTCCTGATGGCTGGAATGCTTTTATTTCGCAATATGGCATGACGATTGCAGGTGTGCTCTTTATCGTTGCCTCACTTACCGACATGGCCGACGGCAAGATCGCGCGGAAGTATAACCTCATCACAAACCTTGGTAAGTTTCTGGATTCCCTGGCAGATAAGATGTTGGTCATTTCCGTTCTGATTGCTCTGGTTGAGACAGGAAGAATCAGCTCGGTATTTGTCATCATTATCGTAATCCGCGAGTTTATGGTAACGGGAGTGCGGCTGGTTGCGAGCGAGAAGGGTGTCGTCATGGCTGCCGCGATGATTGGGAAGATCAAGACGGTGCTTCAGATGGCAGCGATTATCTGGATACTTTTCGAGCAGCTTTTGATTAAGATCGCTGTGAATCTGTTGCCGGCGATCGATGCGGGAGGAATCCAAGTTGCGATCACTCTTGTCGGGGATGTTCTCCTCGTCGGATCGGTCATAATGACAATCATTTCGGGTGCGGATTACCTTCTGAAGAATCTTTCGTATTTCAAGGAAAAGAAATAAAACTTTGAAAATCAAAATAAATCCGTAAACTTTTGCGAATTTATATTGACATTTTATTAGGGTTCAGATACAAACAATGTAAGACGATTGTGAGAGCAATCACCCAGGAGGTAAAGATAATGTCAGTTGATCCGATTTTTGAGAGTGTTAAGGGTATTCTTGTAGAGCAGCTTGGTGTGGACGGCGATACCGTAACGATGGAGTCGAACTTTATCGACGATCTGAACGCTGATTCCTTGGATATCGTTGAGCTCGTTATGGCAATGGAGCAGGAGTTCGGCGTTTCGATTCCTGATGAAGAGGCCGAGCGTATTAAGTCCGTCGGAGATGCCGTAGAGTTCATTAAGGCGAACGTTTAATCCGTTGATTACACCGTTTACTGGGAGCCCCTTCCACGAGGGGGCTCTTTGTATTTGTTAGGAGAGTTATGAATAGAGAAGACCAGGAGATTCGGGAGCTATGGCACCATTTAGAGACAAGAATCGGATATGTATTTCGCGATCCATCTCTTCTTGAGACTGCTATGACCCATTCGACATACGCTTACGAACACCGTTCCTTGCACCTGATCAGCAATGAACGGTTGGAGTTTGTCGGTGATGGGATACTCGATTTTCTCGTTGCGGAGACACTGTATCGCCGTGCACCGGAACAAGATGAAGGTTATTTATCGAAAACGCGCGCGCTGATTGTCTGTGAAGCGACACTCTCTTCGATTGCTGTAGATATCGGACTGGGCGATTGCCTGCTCATGGGTCGGGGTGAGACGATGACAGGCGGCCGCGAGAAGCCTTCGAATCTCTCGAACGCCATGGAGGCCCTGTTTGCCGCCTGTTACTATGACGGTGGCTTTGACGCCGCGAAGGGTCTTGTTCTGCGCCTCATGTCCGCTCCGATTGAGGAAGCATTAGGCGGCGAGCTCATTTTTGACTACAAGAGCCGACTTCTAGAGATCGTTCAGGCCAAGGGGAGCACGCATACAGCCCGTTTTGCTATCGTATCCGAAGATGGTCCCGTTCATGAGCGGGAATATACGGCGGCTGTCTTTGTTGATGATATGGAAGTATCAATCGGCAAGGGCTTATCGAAAAAACAGGCGGAACAGGAAGCGGCGAAGATTTGGTATTCCTCGCACAAGAAGGG
>Ga0209373_10005104_pt1 | contig 10906 bp, 9 predicted proteins | sample Higcelweek5metaG_FD_187173 | JGI IMG/M metagenome (GOLD analysis project Ga0209373, IMG submission 187173) | Freshwater pond sediment microbial communities from the University of Edinburgh, under environmental carbon perturbations - High... | ecosystem: Environmental > Aquatic > Freshwater >... | reverse complement strand
AACCTTTAATAACTGTCCCACAGCAAAATTTAATGATGCCACAAGTTTTCCCATTCAGGCAGGACACCCGTGCATAGGGTGCAGTGAGCCTGATTTCTGGGATAAGATGACTCCTTTTTATGAGGAGATGTGACAAAAATATCTTGTGGACAACATATATTTTGTTCCAGGATAAGAGAGACTGTTTTGCTACCATGAAGACAATTATAAATAACAGTGCTGTTATAAGTATGACAGCTATAAGGGATATTTATTAAAGGGATATTACTATGGGTAAAAGAATTACTATCGATCCCATTACCAGGATCGAGGGCCATTTAAAAATAGAGGTTGAGGTTGAAAACGGTAAGGTAAAGGATGCCTGGTGTTCAGGCCAGATGTTCCGGGGTATTGAGATCATGCTCAAGGGAAGAGATCCAAGGGATGCCCACCATTTTGTCCAGCGCTCCTGCGGAGTGTGCACCTATGTCCACGCATTGTCATCAGTCAAGGCAGTGGAGGATGCCTGCAACATCACAATTCCGGATAATGCAAGGCTTATCCGCAACCTGATTCACGGAGCGCAGTTTCAGCATGACCACATTGTCCATTTCTATCACCTTCATGCTCTGGACTGGGTGGATATTGTCAACGCCCTAACTGCTGATCCCAAAAAAACAGAGGCACTCTCTGCAAATACCAGCAAAAGAGCCCAGAAGAGCGACTATTTCAAATCTGTGCAGGATAAACTCAAAGCCTTTGTTGGCAGCGGCCAGCTTGGCCCATTTAACAATGGCTACTGGGGACACTCTGCATACTCTCTGCCACCTGAAGCAAACCTGATGGCAGCATCACACTATCTTGAAGCTCTTCAGCTTCAGGCAAAAGCTGCAAGAATGCATGCTGTTTTTGGCGGTAAAAACCCCCATCCTCAGTTTCTTGTGGTGGGTGGCGTTACTTCTGTGCAGGATCTGACTGCTGACCGCATCAAAGAGTTTGAGGATATCTGGAAAGAGACCTGCGATTTTGTGGATAATGTCTATATTCCCGATCTGCTTGCTGTGGCATCCTTTTACAAAAGCTGGGGGGCAATTGGAGGCAACAACAGTGCTTTTCTTGCCTATGGCGACTTTGCAAATGACAGTGCTGAGCAAAACAAGCTCATGCCAGCAGGATTTATCCGCAAAGGGTTGACTGTAGAGGAGATGACTCCAGATAAGGTGACAGAGGATGTGACTAAAGGGTGGTATGAGAAAGGGGATGCAAAACACCCGTTTGAGGGAGAGACAAAGCCTATAAAGGGTGAAGTGAACTATAATACTGACAAGCAATATACATGGCTCAAAGCTCCCCGCTATGATGGACTTGCCGCTGAGGTAGGCCCATTGGCAAGGGTGCTTGTTGCCTATGGCAAGGGTGATCCAGGAGCCAAAGCTCTTGTTGACAGCACCCTGAAAAAACTTGGTATCGGAGCTGATGCCCTCTTCTCAACCCTTGGCAGAACTGCTGCAAGAGCTCTTGAGACCAAACTTATCGGAGATGCAATGGGTGGCTGGCTTGATGCATTGAGGGCAAACATTGCCAAAGGGGATAAGAAGACATATCAGTCCTGGACAATGCCAAAGAGCGGTAAGGGTTTTGGGCTCAACGATGTACCAAGAGGCGCTCTTGGCCACTGGATAGAGATTGAGGATGGTAAGATAAAGAACTACCAGTATGTGGTACCATCAACATGGAATTTCGGCCCGTCAGATGCAAAAGGCAATAAAGGCCCTGTGGAGAGATCCCTGATTGGCACTCCGATTGCCGATGCGTCAAAACCTCTTGAGGTTTTAAGAACTGTCCACTCATATGATCCTTGCATTGCATGTGCGGTTCATGTGATTGACCCACACACAAACGAGACCTATAAGGTGAGTGTGATTTAATCTCTCTTGAGTCTATTCAGGTGTAATTTATCTTTTTTTATATGAAAGTCTAGGAATACAAACTGGTGGGTACCACGTAGAGACGCAAGATCTTGTAGAGACGCAAGATCTTGCGTCTCTACAAATTTCATAGAGTGAACAGAAAAAAGGAAGTAAAATGGCAGAAAAGATCATGGTTCTGGGTGTGGGCAACATTCTCTATTCAGATGATGGCTTTGGCATCAAAGTTGTGGAACAACTTGAGTCTGACTACTCATTCCCTGACCATGTCACCATTGTGGATGGTGGTGTTCTTGGGGTAAACCTTCTTGGGGTGATATCAAATGCAGAGAGGCTCATTGTTGTAGATACCATCTTGAACAGAGGCAAACCAGGAGATATTCACCGCCTTGAGGGGGATGCCATTCCAAAGAGGATTCTTGGGAAAAACTCCATGCACCAGGTTGATCTTCTTGAGGCACTCTCCCTTTGCAGCCTCATAGGAGAGGTGCCTCAAACTGTGATTATCGGGGTGGAGCCTTATGATATCACAACTCTCAATCCAGAACTTACCCCGGTCACAGCTCAAAAGGTGGATCATATGGTTGACCTTGTACTTGAGGAGCTTTACAAGCTTGGAGTTGATGTAAATCATTCAGTAAAGAAACAGTAAAAACTGTGGAAATGGTTGTGTTCTTTCGTGTTTTTCATATAATTCAAAGACGGGTGAGGAATCTTGGCTGTATGAAACTGTAGGGGCTTTCTCCTCTGTGCCTGCCCTTTGCGAATGGAGGTGCCCCTACATAAGTTTCACTTCGCTGTGTCTGTCAGGGCATGGCCCTTATTTAAGAAGTAGATAGTCTATTGAAGCCCAGTGATAACCGCACTGTTTCTGGGAGGGATTCTATGATAAGCGTACTTTGGATATCCAACCATCATCGCTCCATAGCTTAAGTTTTTTTTAGGCAGCCCCAAAGCAGCCTGGAGAGGCGGCCAGGAGGCTGCTGCCGCATTGAAATATCCGCACCAGCACCCTCCAAGACCAAAGGCTGGAAGAGCAAGTTCAAGCCAGGTCATGGCAATTGTACATCCACTCTGTGATGAGAAGTCCTCTCTGTTGCCGTGAGCCAGAATCAGGTGAGGTGTTCCACGGGTGAGGATGTCATTACCAGCCTCATATCCTGTCACAACAAGCTCAAGCTCCATGGGCCTGGCAATCTCCGGCTTCTCTTTGATCATCCACTTCATCCAGTCAATCACATGCACACAAAGCTGTGTCAGTTTTTCTCGTTCGTAAATCACATGCCACTGTACTGGCTGTCGGTTATGGCCTGAGGGGGCATGGCTTGCAATGGCTATTATCCGCTCTAACAGAGCTTTTGGCACCTGTTTTTTCTTATAAGTTCTTATGGATCTGCGGTAACGAAAGAAGTGTTCCATGCTTTCAGGATCAGGCAGAAGATTTTTCTCTATCTCCAGACACGCTTCAGGAGATAAGTTTTTGTGAGACAATGCTGCAGTGGGGCATACAGCAACGCAATGTCCACAGTTGATACAGAACCCTTCTGTCTCTTCTACAATCTGAGGAAAGCCATCCTTTGCACGTATGATAATAAGTGCTGGGCACTCTGAGACACATATGCCATCTTTAACACACTTCTCCTGATCTATGGTTATCATAGCCATGATAACAGACTCTCCTCCGTATGATTAATTTGCATTTATTAAAACCTTCAAATCAGAAAAAGCGCTATTTCTCCAGAGGCGGAATCATCATTACAGGTATTTTAGATTGCTTCATAACACCTTTGGCAGTCTGGCCAATTGATGTGGCAGAAGAGAAAAAACCTTTATGAGACCCGATGATAATGAGATCAAAAGAGCCTTCAATAGCTGTTTCAATTATCATATCAACAACATGGCCATCTTTTACAAGAATGTTATCTATTGTGTAGTCACAATCGTTTGCAATGCCATCTTTGGAAAATACATCCATAGCATCATGAATTATGGAGTGATTACTTTTCTTCCCAATCAATACCATTCTTGCATCATTTTCATGCTGTTTATGAAGTGTCTCCCATGCCTCTTTTCCAAGAAATCCAGAAACAATTGCATCTACACTTTCAGGAACAGACTCCATGACATGAAGTAGCGTAATACCCCCACAATAGCGGGAAGCCATGCTTGCAGCATAGGTAAATGCGTGACGACAATTGTCTGACAGATCTGTTGCAAACAGAATCTTTTTTATCTCAAGAGCCATTTTTTTATCCTTTAACATAATATTGTAATTTTAAAGTTTAGCGAGCCACCTCATATGGCCGCCGCAATAAAGTCAATCTACATCATATTCTATTCTACATCATAACTCTATGACACTTTAACTGTTTGAACAATCTATGATACTTTAAAATAAAGTCAAGGATAAAGGCTATTTTGATGCCATAAAATTTAATCTTGCGGAGAGATCAATATTTGGCTTGACTTGAATAGATCCTGGTGGTATTTAAATCCTGACTGATTAATCAGTCCATATTGACTTTTAATACAACCCTCAATAGAAGAGCAAAAAGAGTCACAACTCTTTGAACTTCAAACAGATATTAAAAAAGAAAACGGAGCATCACTTGTCAAAAAAAGAGGAAATTCTGGAAGCAGCTATAATTTTGTTTGCTGAAAAGGGGTTCAACAATACATCCATCACAGAGGTAGCAAAAGCTACCAATGCCTCTACTGCCAATATTTTTTACCATTTTAAAAATAAAGAGGAACTCTTTATCTCAGCAATTGAAAATGTAAAAAAAGGGATATTGGGACACTTTGATGAGTATATGCAGGCAAGAGAGTTTGAAAATGGACTTCAGATGATGCAGGAGATCATTGCATATTATCTCTATCTTGCCGGAGCAATGGAGCAGTGGTTTCTGCTTCTTCACAGCCACTACCCCTACAGATTGGCATTAGTCAATGACGTATGCCGTAACTACCTTGAAAAGACCTACAACAGCCTTGTAGAGATATTTGAGCGGGCAGTGGTAAGGGGCAAGGAGGATGGAAGCATAGCTGATGTGGATTCAAGAAAGACAGCACTTGTTATTTTTTCCATGGTTGAAGGGGTTGTGCGGTTCAAGATTTACAACCTTTATGATACAGGAGCACTTTTCAACGAATTGATAAAATCTTGCAACAAGATTTTAAAGTATAAGGAGTAGATTCAAAGCATGAGATTCAAACCGTAAGGAGAAGATCCGTTAAAGGAGCAGATTTTAAATTGTAGCAAGAGAGTTTCAAAGCAGTAGAGGAAAAACTAGAGATAAACTTAAAATGCTATCGGATGAAAATTTAAAAAAACAGGTGGTTAAATGCAAATTCTAACAAAATTATTGCCGTTTCTTACGTGGTTCAAGGGGTACAGCCTTGACAGTTTAAAAATTGACTTTATCGCAGGCATTACAGTGGCACTGGTACTGATACCACAGTCCATGGCATATGCTCAGCTTGCAGGAATGCCCTCTTATTACGGCCTCTATGCGGCATTTCTTCCCCCGATGCTTGCCTCGCTTTTCGGTTCAAGCAGACAGCTTGCCACAGGTCCGGTTGCTGTTGTCTCCTTGATGACGGCAGCATCACTGGAGCCTCTTGCCACAGCAGGCAGTGAAGGGTACATTGCCTATGCCATTCTACTTGCCCTTATGGTCGGGGTATTTCAGCTCTCTCTTGGTATATTGAGACTCGGTCTTGTGGTCAATTTTCTATCTCATCCGGTGGTGAACGGATTTACAAACGCTGGTGCAATTATTATTGCCTCCTCCCAGTTTTCAAGCATGTTCGGAGTCTCTGTTGACAGTGCGGCACATCATTATGAAACCATAATAAATGTCTTTAAGGCCGCAGCACATTACACCCATTGGCCAACCTTTTTCATGGGCATCTTCTCTTTTGCCATAATGTATCTGCTCAAAAAATTTTACCCCAGAATCCCCAATGTTCTTGTTGCTGTGGCCGCAACTATAGCAATTTCATGGGTTATTGGATTTGAGCATAACGCTTCATCGACTATTTCTGCTATTGACTCTGCTGAGGTGAGAGCAGATATTGAAGTTTTCAACCGTCTCACTTCTCAATTGCCACCTCTTGCAGAGCAGATAACCAAAACAGTGCTTGATCTGGATCAGGTAAAACAGGCTCATGACTCAATTGGGGTTCTTGATGCAGAGCACAAACTCCATCTTATTGAGTTAAAAATAAATCAGATCAAGCATGAAACCAGCATATATCGTAATAAGATGAGATCTATGCTATTTACAGCTATTTCAGAAGAAGATGGCTCAATGAAGTTTTACCTTCAGGGCAAAGAACCTGCGGAGACAACGGATAATGGTACTAAAGGCGACGGCAGAACATGGCGGATAAAGGTGGGTAACCGTCCTATTGATACAGAAAAAATAACGATGATCGGTGGTGGTGCGGTTGTTGGCACAGTGCCTAAAGGCGTCCCTTCACTTGGTATTCCTAAAATTGAATTGAAGGTTGTTATGAAACTTCTTCCCTTTGCAGCCATAATATCTCTGCTCGGCTTTATGGAGGCAATATCCATAGCCAAGGCAATGGCAGCTAAAACGGGTCATAGGATTGATCCGAATCAGGAACTCATTGGACAGGGAATTGCCAATATTATCGGGGCAATTGGCAAGAGCTATCCAACTTCCGGTTCATTTTCCCGTTCTGCTGTAAACTTGCAGGCTGGTGCTGTATCCGGGCTTTCAAGTGTCTTTACAAGCCTTGCGGTGGTTCTTACCCTGCTGTTTTTCACGCCGCTTCTCTACCATCTGCCACAGTCAGTGCTGGCTTCAGTCATTATGATGGCTGTAATCGGACTTATAAATGTCTCAGGATTTATCCATGCTTGGAAGACACAGTGGTATGACGGGGCAATTTCAATCATCGCTTTTATCGCAACTCTTGTTTTTGCACCACACCTTGACAAGGGAATTATGGTTGGTGTAGTACTTTCTCTCAGTGTCTTCCTCTACAAAAGTATGCGTCCTACAGTTCCCTCCCTTTCCAGATACGGAGACGAGGATGTGTTCAGATGTGCTGTTACTCATGGTCTTAAAGAGTGTGAATACATGGATATGATACGTTTTGATGGCCCTCTTTTCTTTGCCAATGCAAGTTATCTTGAAGACCAGATAACTGAGCGTCTTGAAAAAAAGAAAAATCTCAAACACATCCTCATCGTGTCCAATGGCATCAATGACATAGATGCATCAGGAGAAGAGGTTCTATCACTGATGATTGACAATATAAGAAGCTCTGGCAGAGATATCTCTTTCAGTGGCGTGAATGAGTCTGTTTACAAGGTATTTGAACGGACTCACCTTCTGGCTAAAATCGGCTCAGATCATATCTATCCAACCATGGTAAAGGCGGTATGCAGCATTCATCCCAAGACACATAATGAGGGACAAGAGTTGTCATGCCCTCTGTCAACCGCCTGCTCGCTGTTATAATCGTCAAGTTGTATAATCGCCGTGGTGAGGTTGGAGCACTGTTCGCACCCGCATGGAGTAAGCGTGTCAGACTTTACATAAAATAATAAATTAAAGGAACATATCATGTCAGTGATTACAATATTCAGCGGCAACTTCTGCCATGAAGATGCCATTGTCAAAGAGGTTGTGAAGGCAACTGGCTACACTCTGATTAGCCAGCAGGAGATAGTAAAAAAGGCAAGCTCTCTTTCAAAAATTACAGATACAAAAATAGTGGAAGCCTTTATGGCAAAAACCTCTATTTTCAATAAATTCACCCACGAAAAGGAGCGCTCCATTGCCTATCTTCGCCTTGCAATTGCAACCATTCTTGAACAGGATAAACTCATTCTTACAGGATTTCCTGTTCACCTGATCCCAAGTGATATCAACCATGTGCTCAGAACCTGCCTAATTGCAGATGTGAAACAGAGAGTTGGAGCTGCAGAAGCTGAAGGGCTTCTTGAAAAGGTTGCAATAAAGCTCATTAAAGATCATGAGAAAAACAGCGCAGCCTGGGTTCAAACCATATTTTCTGTTGAAGATCCATGGAGCAGCTCACTTTATGATATGGTGATTCCTGTGGATAAAACCACGATTAAAGATGCTGTTGCACTGATTGTGGAAAAGTCAAAGAGTGGTGCTGTGGAATACAGTGAAAAATCAAAAAAGTCTGTTCAAGATTTTCATCTGGCAGCCCTTGTAGAGACATCATTGGCAGATGATGGACACAATATATGTGTGCGTGCCAAAAATGGTTCGGTGACGCTCACCATTAACAACAATGTTCTTATGCTGAAAAAATTAGAGGAAGATATAAAATCCATTGCACAGAAGGTACCGGGAGTCACCTCAGTTGAGACCGAGATTGGCAAGGAGTTCTATCAGGCAGATATTTACAGAAAGTATGACTTTCAGATTCCCTCTAAACTTCTGCTTGTTGATGATGAGAGAGAGTTTGTTCAGACCTTATCAGAGCGCCTTCTGTTGAGAGATATGGCCTCTGCTGTAGCCTATGATGGAGAGTCAGCGCTCAGCATTGTTGATGATGATGAGCCTGAGGTGATGATTCTGGATCTGAAGATGCCGGGCATTGATGGCATTGAAGTGTTGAGAAAGGTGAAAGCAACCAAACCAGGGATTGAGGTTATTATACTTACCGGTCATGGCTCTGAAGCTGACCGGAAAATCTGTATGGAGCTTGGGGCTTTTGCATATCTACAGAAGCCAGTTGATATAGATCTCTTAAGTCAAACCCTGAAACAGGCAAATCAAAAGATAAAAGAGAACTTAAGAGAGCTTAAATAGATTCAAAAGGATCATTAAAAAATTGGAGTTCAGGGAGTATGTCTATTATTCAATATTTAAAACCAGCATTTCTTGGCCATCCTTCAAAAGATAGCCAGGTATACAGACACACCTTTAATTTCCCTAAAATATGGAAGATGACTGTTATTATCACGGCTGCTGTGACACTGATTCCCCTGATTTCAATTACAATGATAGACTACAATGTCACCCAGAAGGCTCTGGAATCGGAAATCCTCCTCAGAGCTGGAAGGGTGGCATCCAACACCAAAAGATCAATTGACTTTTTTCTTGCCAAACACAAATCAGTTCTTGATTTTCTCATTAATGATAACACTTTTGATGAGCTTAACAGCCTCAATCGTCTGACAGCTATTCTCAGTCACCTTCGGACAGGTTTCGGTGGTTTTGTGGATATTGGTATTATTAATTCCAGTGGGATTCAGATTGCATATGCAGGAGATTATAAACTACAAGGAAAAGATTACAGCAGGCAACCATGGTTCCAAAAGGTGGTTGAACAGGGGGTGTATATAAGTGATGTATTCTTAGGTTTTAGAAATAAACCGCACTTTGTCATTGCACTGAAAAAAGTTTACCCTGGAAAAACTTCTGAATCTGAGAAAACTGTTCACTCCAATAGCGCTATTGATTCGGAAAAGGCTGTTGAGCCAAAAAGCGGTTTCTACATATTAAGAGCAACTATTGAGACAGAACATTTCAACGACCTTCTCTCTGGTCTGGCCTTAAGCGGCATGGGAGATGCCTTTATCATCAACTATGAAGGGGTAATCCAGACTCACAGTCGGCTCCACGGAGATGTTCTGACAAAAACAGATATTCCTGTACCTGAATTTTCCAGCTATACTGAGGTAAAAGAGTATCAAGATTCCAGAGGCAATATCAACATATTGGGATATGCATACATACCAGAGACAAATTTTATCCTTATGATCGTTAAAAAAAAGGCTGAACTGATGAGATCATGGTACAGTACCAGATCAATTCTGATCCTCTTTCTTGCAGGAAGCATCACCATTATCCTTGGGGCGATACTCTCTTTGACCACATATCTTGTAAACAACCTCTATATTGCTGACAAGAAAAGTGCAATGGCAATGCACCGTATAGAATACGACAACAAGTTAGCCACCATAGGGCGGCTGGCTGCAGGAGTTGCCCATGAGATCAATAACCCCCTGGCAGTGATCAATGAAAAGGCCGGACTTATCAAGGATATGTTTACATATCAGAACAAGTATGAAACAGATGAGAAGCTTATTGGCCTTGCAGATTCTGTTATCTCCTCTGTTAAGCGTTGCGGAAGCATCACCCATAGGCTTCTCAATTTTGCAAGACATCTTGAGGTATCTGTAGAGTCTGTAAATATAAAAAAACTGATTCAGGATGTTTTAGGTTTTCTTGGTAAGGAGGCAGAGTACCGGAGTATCAGAATTGTTGTTGATATCCCTGATAATCTTCCAGACATGATGTGTGACCGTGGTAAAATGCAGCAGATATTTTTAAATCTTGTTAACAACTCATTTTCTGCAATATCCTCTGATGGCACTCTGAAAATAGAGGCAAAAGAGAAGAACAGTGAGTTCTGTATCATTACTGTAAGCGATACTGGCTGCGGCATCAAGCCCTCTGATCTGGAGCTGATTTTCGAGCCTTTTTATACAACAAAATCCTCACAGGGAGGGACTGGTCTCGGGCTTTCCATTACATATGGTTTGGTGCATGAAGCTGGCGGATATATCAATGTAGAGAGCGAATTGAGCAAAGGAACACGCTTCATTGTAACGCTGCCTTATAAACACAATATAGTGAAAAAGGAGGAGAAAGCTTGCGAGTACTCTTAGTGGATGATGAGATAGACTACGTTTCAACCCTGGCAGAACGGCTTTCCTTCAGAGGAATTGAGGCGCAATGGGCATCATGTGGGCAGGATGCTATGAAATACCTTGAAACAAACCAGTATGATCTGGCGGTTCTGGATGTAAAGATGCCCAAAATAGGCGGCATTGAGCTAAAAAAAGAGATTGAAAAAAAATATCCGTACATGAAATTCATCTATCTGACAGGTCATGGGTCTGAAGATGACTATCAAAAGGGGGTTGCTGATTCTGTCTATTACCTTATCAAACCTGTTAATATTGAAGAGCTTGTGAA
>Ga0209373_10005103_pt1 | contig 10908 bp, 9 predicted proteins | sample Higcelweek5metaG_FD_187173 | JGI IMG/M metagenome (GOLD analysis project Ga0209373, IMG submission 187173) | Freshwater pond sediment microbial communities from the University of Edinburgh, under environmental carbon perturbations - High... | ecosystem: Environmental > Aquatic > Freshwater >... | reverse complement strand
CTGTTCGACTATGCATTTCGGGCAATACGGGTGCTCGCCTTCAAGATATCCATGAACGGGGCAGATGCTGAAAGTCGGGGTGAGAGTGAAATATGGAAGGGCATAATTCTCAGCTATCTTTCTCACAAGGTTCTTGGTCGTTTCAATATCCCAAAGGCGTTCTCCCAGGAATCCATGAAGGACCGTTCCTCCGGTATACTTCGTCTGGAGCTTGTCCTGAAGATCAAGAGCTTCGAAAATATCTTCCGTGAAACTGACCGGCAACTGGGACGAATTGGTATAATACGGCTCTACACCTTGTCCCTTGACCACCTTATCATTAGCGAAGATTATTTCCGGGTGCTGTTCCCGGTCAAGTCGCGCCAAGCGATATGAGGTTCCCTCTGCCGGAGTCGCTTCAAGATTATACAGGTTCCCGGTTTCTTTCTGATATCTTATGATCCTGTCCCGCATGTGGACCAATATATCTTCCGCCAATTTTTGTCCCGCTTTCGTAGTGACGTCCTTTCCGATAAGATTCATGAGCGCTTCATTCATTCCAAGAAGTCCGATAGTTGAGAAATGATTCGCCCAATATTGTCCGCGACGCATCTTGATGGCGCTCAAATAGAACCTGGTATACGGATAAAGCCCGCCTTCAGTGAATTTTTCAACCAATTCCCTTTTGACCTCCAGGCTTTCCTTGGCCAAATCCATCAGCGCGTCTAGTTTCTTGAGAAATTCACCTTTGTTTTTGGAAATATGCCCGATGCGAGGAAGATTGATCGTCACCACGCCGATCGAACCAGTCAATGGATTGGCTCCGAAAAGTCCGCCGCCGCGCTTATGAAGTTCACGATTGTCCAATCTCAAGCGGCAGCACATCGAACGGGCATCATCAGGATCCATATCGGAATTGACGAAGTTGGCGAAATACGGGATACCGTATTTGGCTGTCATTTCCCAAATCGGGTTGAAACGCTCATCGCTCCAATCGAAATCCTTGCCGATGTTGTATGTCGGGATCGGAAAAGTGAATATCCTCCCGTTGGAATCCCCTTCCGTCATCACTTCCGCGAAAGCCCGGTTGATCATATTCATCTCTTCCTGGAATTCGCCATAGGTCTCTTTCTGAGGAACGCCGCCAAGGATGACCGCCTCGTTCTTGAGATTCTTGGGGCAAGTTATATCGAGAGTTATATTGGAAAACGGAGTCTGGAATCCCACGCGAGTCGAAACGTTCATATTGAAGACATAGGACTGGATTTCCTGTTTCACCTCATCGAATGTCAGATTGTCATATCGGACGAACGGCGCAAGCAAAGTGTCGAAATTCGAGAAAGCCTGAGCCCCCGCGACTTCTCCCTGGGTCGTGTATGTGAAGTTGACCATCTGCCCCAGGATCGATCCGAGATGCTTGGCAGGCTTGCAGGCGACCTTCCCAGGAACGCCAGTGAATCCGCGGCGAAGAAGGTCCTGAAGATCCCAACCGCAGCAATAGGCCGCCAGAAGCTGGAGATCATGGATGTGGAAATCGCCGCCCTCATGAGCCTCGCGAATCTGCTTGGAATACACTCGGTTCATCCAATATTTCGAGGTAACGATAGAAGATATATAGTTGTTCAATCCTTGAAGGGAATATGCCATATTGGCATTCTCTTTCACTTTCCAATCTATTTCCTGGATATATTTTTCAACCAGATTGACTGCGTCATCTATGGATTCATTGGTTTCGCGAATCTTCCTGTGCTGTTCACGATAAAGGATATAGTCCTTGGCAGTTTCCTCGAAATCCAGAATCATGAGAACCCTTTCGACCAAATCCTGCACTTCCTCAATTTCAGGAATATACCCTTCCTTATGATTCTTATTAAGAATCTGCACTATCTTGTCGCTCACTCGCTTGGCATCATTCAAATTTCCCTCTTTCGTAGATTGGAACGCCTTCTGAACAGCCTTGGTTATTTTGTTCCTATCGAAAGGAACCACCTGTCCGCTTCTTTTTATGACTTTCTGAATCTTGCTCGCGACTTCTTTGCGATCCGGCGCCGGCTTCTTAGCCACCACCTTCTTTGCAATAGTTTTTTTCACAACAGCTTTTTTTACAGCAACGCTTTTGGCTTTTGATCTTTCGCCTTTGACTTTCTTTGCCCCCCTTGCTTTCTTTTTGTTTTGCATATCCGTTTTCCCCTGTTTGATTAATGGTAATTATGAAAATAAACTTGCTTTCTTTTTTATTTGTCGAACGTGTCCAATTCTTTCTTGAAGCTTTCCACGCTCGCAAACGATTTGTATACGCTTGCGAACCGGACATATGCCACCTCATCGAACGGCCGGAGCTTTTTGAGGATTATCTTTCCGATTTCCCTGGATGTTATTTCTGACTTCTCGCGCGAACGGATCTCATATTCTATTTCACCGACCAGCTTCGCGATTTTTTCCTCGGAGATCGGACGCTTCTCAAGCGCCTTCCTGATTCCCGCCTCGACCTTCCTCTTGTCATAATCCGCCCGCGTCCCATCGCGCTTGATCACCGTGACATTAAGAAGCTCGACTTCCTCATAGGTGCTGAATCTCGAACTGCATTTCGAGCATTCGCGCCTTCTTCTGGTTATCTTCCCTTCATTGGTTTCGCGCGAATCCACGACTTTGGTTTCACTGTTGCTGCAAAATGGACAATTCATAGTTTTTTTGATATTTACACAACATGTTGTGTGTCTATAGACAATTATACTACTATTCGGTTTCCCCGCAAGTGTCCCGTTTCAAGCCAAAAAAAGGACTTATCCACAGACAGCAACGAGTGAAAATAAAAAAATCCTGGCTCATGCCAGGAACGATATGATCCGATTACGCAATCCTCACAAAAAAGCCTACGCTCTCTTGCCGGTCGCGTCATCATCGAACCCGATCCTGCTCGATACTATATACAAAGGCCGATTCTTGCTTTCATCATATATCCGCCCTATATACTCGCCTATGGCGCCAAGAATAACGAGGACGATGCCGTTGAAGAACAAGTTGACCGCCACTATGGATGTCCAGCCCACGACAGTCTTTTCAGTGAAAACCCTTTCATACAAAACCACCAGGAGATAGACGAAACTGACTCCGGAAAAAAACACGCCCAGATACGATGCGATTTTGAGCGGCTTATGTGAAAAAGACGTTGCGGCATCAATAGCGAACTTGATCATTTTCCCGAGCGAATATTTGGTCTTTCCGGCAAACCGCTCATCCCTTTCATATTCGACAGCTGCCTGCCTGAATCCGACCCAGCTGACAAGTCCGCGCACATAGCGGTTCTTTTCCGTGAAACCCTTCATGACATCGCACACTCGGCGATCAATCAATCTGAAATCACCAACATCGACAGGAATATCGCTATCAGTCATGCTTCTTAGCGCCCTATAGAATATGGCAGCGGTAGCTTTCTTGAATAACGATTTCTCCTTCCTTCGGATGCGTTTCCCATAAACCACATCATAGCCCTCTTTCCACTTCTTTATCATCTCCAAAATCACTTCCGGAGGGTCCTGAAGATCAGAGTCGATGACAATCACTGCCTGACCGGATGCCGAGTCCATCCCGGCAGTTATCGCAACCTGGTGACCGAAATTGCGTGAAAAACTCAAAAGCTTCACCGAATGATCTTTTTCATGAAGCGACTCGATAATTGCGGAGGTCTTGTCTTGGCTGCCGTCGTTTATGAAAATCAACTCATATTCTTCATGAGTCGACCGCATGACTGAATCGATTCTTCTGTGAAATTCCTCCAATACCTGTTCCTCATTGAACACAGGAACAACGATCGAGTATTTCATCATGCTTTCCATCCGGTTATATTTATTGCTTGTTTACCTTCATTCATGCTAACACAAGCCGTTTGCCAAGTAAAACGGCATGGCTATTTATTATGAAAGTTATTATAATATTCAATATAATGTATCCAAGCAAGAAAAATGAAACAGAAAATAGCAGCAGTGCTGGCTTCGGAAAAATCAGTCAAAATAATCATCTGCCTGATTATTTTTTTCATATCATATTTCATATATTTCAGGGGATATGAAAATCCCAGGGCACCGTTTTGGGATGAAAACTATCATATCGCTTCGGCTCAGAAATATCTCGACGGAGTCATGTTCATGGAGCCCCATCCTCCCCTTGGCAAGATGTTTATTGCGCTAGGAGAATATATCTTGAAACCCAACAAACAGCTTGACACTTCTTCATTCGACCGTTCTGACTTTTTGAAGAATGATGACATCCCGGAGGGATATTCATGGCAAGGCGTACGGTTTTTCCCGGCGCTTTTCGGATGTTTGAGCGCAGTCGTTTTCTTTCTTATCCTAGTGGAAATATCCGGAAACTATCTGACTGCATTCTCTTTTTCTTCGCTCTACATTTTCGAAAACTCGCTCGTTCTCCAATCAAGAAGCGCCATGCTCGACAGTGTGCAGATATTTTTCATGCTTCTCGCTGTCCTTTACTTCTTCATCCTGATCAATAAAAAAAGCGCAAGGCCATACCAATACCTTGTTTTCGGACTGCTTGCCGGCTTATCCATTTCCGTGAAAGTGAACTCGGCGATCCTGGTGCTTCTGTTTCCTTTCCTTTTCTTTTCGAAAGAAAAGATCAAGGCAGCCACTGCGAAAGAGCTACTTTCCAACGCAAAAAATTTGTTCATAAAAGGAACTTTTTTCGCGCTTGGAATACTGTTCGTTTTTTCAAGCGTATTCTATATCCATTTCATTATCGGAAAAAGAATAATAGACAACCGCGTTTACGGAGCATCGGAAAAATATCAGGACATAGTGAGAAGCGGAAAAGCATATCTCCCATCCAATTTTCCTCGTATGATCGCCGAAAATCTGATCTATTCGAAAACCTATGAAGCGAACGTTCCTGCCTATGACAGTTGCAAACCTGAAGAAAACGGAAGCCTGCCGCTCGGCTGGCCATTCGGAAACAGCAGCATTAATTATCGCTGGGCAAAAACGGCTGAAACTGCCCGCTATCTGTATTTTCAGGGAAATCCCATAGTCTGGGCAAGCGGACTCGTGGGTGTCTTTCTGAGCTTTGCGCTCATCCTATCTGTCTCCGCTTTCAGGCTTCCGATCAAGAATAAGAAACTTTTTTTTCTGATTTCAACATTTTCAACTCTCTATGCAGCATATATGGCTGTAATGTATAATGCCACTCGGGTCATGTATCTCTATCACTATCTTATACCGCTTATCTTCTCGCTCCTTATGTTTTACATGCTATTCCATTACATCTTTGAGGATAGGATAAAAAACGAAGACGTGGCGCTTCTACGAGCCATGACGATATTCATCGCAATCATAATAGTCTCATTCATATTTTTCGCTCCGTTCACCTATTATATGCCTCTCACTCCCCACGAATTCCATCTGCGGCAATGGTTCGATTTCTGGAAGTTGAAATCGGTCATGTAAAAACAAAAAGTCCGGATCTGCATCCGGACTTTTATTATCTATAAGATATTCTGTTTCCTATTTTCCCATCTTCCTCCTGATGAAGGCTGGGATTTCCAGATCGTCATCCTCTTCCTCAAGCTGCTTTTCCTTCTGAGTGAAAACAGCGGGACGCTGGATTTTCGGCGGAACTTTTTCTTCGATTATCATGCGGGATTCTTCCTTCTGAGGAAAAGTCATCTTGGGCTTTGGCTGTTTCTCTTCAAAGATGGATTCCTGTTCCTCCTCTTGCTGGACTTGCTGGCGACCGCGAAGAATCTTGTCGATCGGATTCTCTTTAGAAATGCGATCTTCATCGAAACCGGTCGCAACGACCGTGATCTGAACTTCGCCCTTCTTGATCGAATCATCCACGACAGCTCCGAAGATGACCTTGGCATTCGGATCAACTGATTCAGTGATGATGTTGGCCGCTTCATTGATTTCAAGCATGGTGAGATCGGATGATCCGCTGACATTGAAGAGGACGCCTCTCGCTCCGTCGATCGAAAGCTCGAGAAGCGGGCTGTTGATCGCCGCCTTGGCAGCTTCAGCCGCCCTATTCTCGCCTGATCCGACTCCGATTCCCATAAGAGCAGAACCGCTGTTATTCATGATTGCTCTTACGTCCGCGAAGTCGACATTGACGATTCCAGGCTTGGTTATGAGATCGGATATCCCCTGAACGCCCTGACGAAGAACATCATCCACTATGCTGAAAGAATTGAGAAGGGTCGTTTTCTTGTCTATTATCTGAAGCAGCTTGTCATTATGGATGGTTATGATAGCATCAACCCTCTCACGCAAGTTCTCAAGCGCATCATCCGCAATCGTGCGTCTTTGCACTCCTTCGAAAGTGAATGGTCTGGTGACGACAGCAACCGTGAGCGCCCCTATTTCCTTGGCAGTTTCCGCTACGATCGGAGCTGCTCCGGATCCGGTTCCTCCACCCAAACCGCAAGTGACGAAAACCATGTCGCTTCCCTTGAGGACTTCCTGGATCTCATCTCGGTTCTCCTCAGCTGCTTGGCGTCCCACATCAGGATTCATTCCTGCTCCCAATCCCTTAGTGAGATTCTTTCCGATGTGCACTTTTTCAGGAGCCTTGTTGTGATGAAGGTCTTGAGCATCTGTGTTTATAGCAACGAACTCAACGCCCTTGAGCTTCGATTCAATCATGCGGCTTATCGCATGACCTCCGGATCCTCCGACACCGACAACTTTGATACGTGCGAATGTTTCTACCGGTGGTTTTATTTCTGCCATATGGTTTTATTTATTAAGCTGATGCGGCATTGATTTTTTCAAAAAAATCATCACCCGTCCATTAAATAATTTATCTAATAAAAAATCCAAATCAAGCTCCGAAACTCATGCGCCATAAGATGCTGAACACCCTGCTCGCGCGGAAAGGCTCGGTTTTTGAACTTTGGATAGATTTCTTTTTATTTTTCCCCAATATTCCTCAGTAATTCAATCTAGCATACCGAGCATTAAAATGTCAAATTGGCAAACATGCACAAAAATGCCATAAATAAGCTTATTTATGGCAAAAATTTGCCGAACCACTTTCTTATGTTGTTGACCGTCTCATCCATATTTCCTGGCAGCATATTTCTCGCATTTAAGCCTGAATTCTCTCTTTTTAGCGGAGCATCCTCATTTTCAATAGCCCATAAAAGCAGTCCCACAGCTGTAGCGAAAGACGGATCATCCACTTTATCCACAAGCCCTCCAAGCGGCAGCGGGAATCCGGTTTGAGCTGGAAGTCCCAGCATATCCTTGGCGAGATCGACGCATCCCGGGAGTTTCGAGGTTCCGCCAGTGATCACGATTCCGGCCGGAAGCAAGCGATCGCGCCCGATAGCGCGCAATTCTTTGTTTATCAGATTGAAGATCTCCTCAAGCCTCGCTTGGATTATTTCAGCCACATGATGACGCGACACTGTTCCTTCCTCTGCACTATCCAGCTGAGACAGATCTATATTCTCCTTTTTGCTGATTTCTTCCGGGTTAGCATTGCCGAACTCGAGCTTGACCTTTTCGGCCACGTCGATAGAGGTCCGAAGACCAATAGCGATATCATTGGTGATATGGTTTCCGCCGACAGGGATTATGGTCACATGCAGCAAATCGTTTTCTTCGAAGACCGTGACGGAAGTGGATCCTCCTCCGATATCGACAAGAACGACCCCCAGTTCCTTCTGTCTTTTCGAAAGCACCGATTTGGCCGCAGCAAGAGGAGAAAGGACGAAGTTATCAACTTCGATTCCAGTCTGTTCAGCACATTTAGCAAGATTCCTCATGTGCTGGGTCGGACCTTCGATTATGGCAGCCTCGACTTCCAACCGTACCCCGTTCATGCCCAATGGATCCTTGATGTTTTTCTGATCATCAAGCGAATATCCCCTCGGAACGATATGGATGATTTCCTTGTTCGGCGGAATGGATATTGCTTGAGCTGCTCCAATCACGCGCATGATATCATCGGGCGTCACTTCCCCATCAGCTCGCCCGACTGCTATCACGCCCTTCGTATATTGGGATGATATGTGACTGCCGCCCACCCCTAAGGTAGCATGGCTTATCTGAACGCCGGCAATCCTTTCGGCTATCTCAATCGACTCGCTAAGCGCGCGGGCCACTTCTTCAAGATCGACGATAACCCCGCGCCTCACTCCGAAAGAAGGAGCCACGCCGACTCCGATGACACGCGGCTTCTCATCCTTAGTCAGACGATTGGCAATTACGGTCCTTATGCTTGAGGATCCGATATCGATACCGACGATAATATCTTTCTTTGACATAGCGGGATTATATAGCTAAATCTTATTTTTGTTTATTTCCTTATTATGTATGGAACGAATATTATGAGCCCTATAATAATCGCGAAAATAGATGCGACAAGGACTGAAGCCGCCATCAGATCCTTGATGAGACGCACATAAGGATGAACTCTCGGCTTCAATATGTCAGCAACCCTCTCGACCACGGTATTCATGAGTTCCATAATGAGAACGACCATGATTACCATGAACAGGACTATCATCTCGGACCGCGTCACATGATAATAGATCATCGCCAAAATGACAGCCGCGGCGAAAATCAATTCATTCTGAAAATTATTCTCATGCCTCAAGGCATAAGCAAGGCCTCTCACGGCGCAAGAAAGACTTTTTATGAATTGGCGAATCCTGTTCATTATCAGTTTTTATCGTTATAAATGGACCGTACGACTTCCTCTTGCACTCCGAACATCCTTGCTCCATGCTTGAATCCGAGCAAATGCAAAACACCATGAGCTATGACGCCCGCAAGTTCCCTCCCGACTGCATCCGGAAACTTCCTCTCCTCGGCATATTCTTTTATATAATTATAGCACAGAATCAATTCTCCCAAAAACATATCGCCTGATACGCTGTCGATTTCCTCCTTGTTGCTGAATTCAGGGAAGGACAGGATATCAGTAACGCTGTCTTTCTTGCGATAATCTCTATTGAGCCTCCTTATCTCATCTTCTGAAACCCAAGCAAAACTCAATGCTATTTCTTTTTTTCCCGAAAAATCGAACCCGGAAAGATCAAGGGCATGAAGCATAGCTTTTTCCACGAAAAGATTCTTGACTGGCGCTTCGGTCCGATTGTTTATTTCAAGTTTGAGATTCATGCTGATAATATCGAAACTATTTATACCTCAATGCGTCCAATGGATCTATGCGGCTGGCTCGACGCGCCGGAATCACCCCAGTCACGAATCCGACAAATGCAGAAAAAATAAGAATCGACATGACAAACCAGAGAGGGCTATAGAAAAGATTGACTCTTTCACCTCCGAAATAATGAGCAAGTATGTTGACTGCGCCATTGAAGATCTGCCCTTCGATCCATCCTATGGCAACTCCGACGATCCCGCCAAGGAATCCCATCATGGTCGACTCCATGATGAATATCATGGAAACCATAGAGTCGGACGCTCCGATCGATTTCATGATGCCGATTTCTTCTGTCCTCTCAAGAAGAGCGATGGTCATGGTGTTGAACATCCCGATAGCACTGACTATGAGAGCGATGATTCCGAAAAGCATCAGGACGAATTTGACGATTCCGAAAATCTTGTTGGCCTGATCGACTGTCTCGGAAATCGAAGACACCAGGAACCCCTTTCCGATTATCTGCTCCCTGACGAAAGTCATGTCCTTGCTATTGTTGCATTTTATTTTGACCTGATCGAAATGACTCGCAACCACATCCCCAAGCGCGCCTGAATTGACATACACGGAATTATCCTCTCCCTCGGTAGTTCCGATTATCACGAAGTTCTTGCTTTCATAATCCATTGTCCCGGAACCTGCCTTTTCCGAACCGCTATCTCCAGAACCGGACATCTTGGAAATATTGACAACAAGATCCTTGCCGATGAGCTCGTCTTCGTTCTTTCCGAAAATCCTCGCCACCATAGAAGAGATGACCACTCCCTGATAGTTGTTATCATTGATGGACACTCCTTGGTTCATTTTTATACCGCTCAGCCTTATGAAAGTCGGATCAGTGACCGTTAATGAAAGATCTGCCGTCAATCCGTCCATCTTTCCTTTGCCGCCTAGCTGGAAAGACGGGCTTATCTCGCCGACGCCGGAAATATTCTTCAGCGCTTCCAATGACTCCCCATCAAGAATCGCTCCCGAAGATTTGTCTTCCGTGACATCCAGTGTCAGAAGGGAGTCTGAAGTCGTTATCCTTTCAAGGATGGTTTTTTGAAGACCATACCCCATCGAGACCAGAAAAAGAATAGCCCCGATTCCGATGCTCATGCCGAGAATAGTCAAAATCGTCCGCGAAGTGCGAGCCTTGAACATCCTAGTTGAAAGAATCAATAAATCACTGAATCTCATTGTTTTTATGAAAAAAATATAATCAGACAGTGTAGCGTAGCAGCATGACCATCTCGACTTCCCGTGAGACCTTCTCCGCCGTGCGGCTATACATGCCAACGCCTCCTCGAGACATCGGAAGATCGAAATTTTTCTCCAGCTCCAGCCTATCTATTTCATTGCCAATCCGTTTTCCAAGAAACGATTTGAAGAAGAAAAGGCTGTCCTCCTTCAGATTGAGCTTGAATTGCTCGATAAGATATTTCGCCAGAAAATCGATCTTGTCGCCATTAGGCCTGTTTTCTCCAAGGACTTTCACACACTCGGCAAGATCAGATACCCTTTTGGAAAATTTCTCAGCCCTTGTCCTGTTCCAGCCCGCCCCGCCTTTCTTATAATCCAAATCCAGCTTTTTCGCGAAATCATCAAGCTCGATATTCCCGAAAAGGAATTCCTTCAGATACGCTCCGGCAACGGTCAGCTGCTCTTCCATCATGTCTGACGTTATATATGAAAGTAGCTGATTAGCCTTGAAAGGAACCAGGAGCGATCCGATCTGCTGAGGCTATAGGTTCTTGAATG
>Ga0209373_10005102_pt1 | contig 10914 bp, 12 predicted proteins | sample Higcelweek5metaG_FD_187173 | JGI IMG/M metagenome (GOLD analysis project Ga0209373, IMG submission 187173) | Freshwater pond sediment microbial communities from the University of Edinburgh, under environmental carbon perturbations - High... | ecosystem: Environmental > Aquatic > Freshwater >... | reverse complement strand
AGATACGACGATGACCGCAGAATATTACTCACGAAACGCCGTTTGCCTTAAGTGGCAAGTGGCGGAGGGATATGGTCATTGTCAGCTGGTCGACCCTGAGCAATCAGGGAACAGCAAAGGCAAGCCGAGCCAAATAAAAACGGCAGTCGTGGGTTTTGTACAGCTCACGCATACGATTCTATATTCTCAGGACTAATCACAAAGAATTACGAACTTGTTGCTCAAGAAAATAAAGACACTCATTGGATGGGTGTTTTTTTGATTGGCATTGACAGTTATGGGAGTGTTATTATATAATAGAACACAATAAAGTAATCAGATTAAACGAGGACAAAGCATGATTGAAATGAATAAAAAACAGAAGATAGTTTTTGATGCCCTGAAGAAATTTTACTCAGAAACTGGCAAGATGCCTTCGATCAGGGAGCTTCAAAGTGCTATCGAATTTTTCGGATTGAAATTTAAGAGTTCCAGAAGCGTCTTCATGTATATTGATGATTTGGAAAAGGTTGGGCTGATAAGAAGACATCCGGAAACCAGGATTATCGAGATACTGGATAAAAGTAAGATGCAATTTGTGGACGTGCCTGTATATGGAAGCGCTAATTGCGGAGTGGCGAGCATAATCGCTGACCAATATAAGCAAGGGGTCATAAAGGTGTCGAAAAATATTGTCGGTAGCAAGAACATAAGAGAAATATTCGCTATCCAGGCTTCAGGAAAATCAATGAATAAGTATGAGCTTAATGGAAAGGCAATAGAGGACGGCAGTTTTGTTTTGGTTGACGGAAGTTATAAGCCTGTTTTCGGAGAAAAGAATATCCCAGTGCTGGCTATCATAGATGGGCTAGCCGCTATAAAGCTATTGAGGTATGTGGATAATAACAGAATAGGGCTTTTCCCCTGTTCTACTGAAGATGGATTCTCTCCCGTATATCTGACCGAAGATGATGATTTGGTTATCAATGGAAAAATCATCGACGTGCTCAAATTGTAAGCGGGCAGGGATTATATCCCTGCTTTTTTAATAGCTAATCATTAACAAATACCAAAATGACTGAAAGAAAAAACAAGACTATCTTCAGGAGGTCAGACAATGGTCGACTTACGACCGAGGAGTATGCGAAAAAGCATCCCAAGACGACTGAAAAAGAAAGAGTCAGAGTGCCGAAAAAGCACAAATAAAAAGAACGGCCGAGATTGCCTGGAAAGTGGTCTCGGTCGCCCTTCCTAAGTAATTTAATTGTAACATGAAGTATGGAAAGCGAGAAACATAAGTCCCTTGTTCGAGAATTGGCAAATCTTTTTACTGATAAAGGGTTTAAGGTGCAAGCCATTGACGGAGTTACTGTGGATAGTCCTGATATTGTAGAGAATAACAAAAATATTGGTGATGGCGAGAATAAAATACCGGATATTTTGGCGTATGATCCACAAAACAAAAGATTTATAAGAGGTGAGGCAAAAATAGGTAATGGGGACATAGAGTCTGATCACTCAATTACTCAATACAGGCTATTTTCTAGTAGGAATCTGAAAGGTGTTGCTTCATTGCTTTATATCATTGTACCTAAGATAGAGAAGGTATGCCTGAATGATGTCATTATTCGCAATTTACCAAAAGAATCATGGGAGAATATTTTTTTGGTTGAGTCAAGTAATTATTAATAATCACCTAAAAATTATGCCAAACCCCAAAAGAATTCATCTTACGTTCAACAAAGAAAAGGATATGTGGCAAGCCAAGAGAGAAGGTGCTGAAAGGGTGTCTGTTCAATCTGAAACAAAAGCTGAAACGGAGGGACTTGCCAGACAGATAGCGCTGAATAATAAATTAGAATTGGTTATTCACAATAAGGACGGTCGCATAAGTGACAGTGACAGTTTCGGAAATGACCCAAAAGAATCAAAAGATAGTGTTCATTAAGATCGAGACCGGATATCGTGACCAATTAAAAGAAAACAGAGCCTCGCTCTGTTTTCTTTGCTCACTTGAGATTTGTTTGTGCTATAATTCAAAACAATTATAAAATTAGTAACAGTATGAACCTGTATATCGTCCGTCATGGCGAGACGGACTACAATGCCAACGGAATAGTGCAGGGTCATCTGGATTCCAAGTTGACCGAGAAAGGAAGGCGGCAGGTCGAGCTTTTGGCTGAGCGCCTCAAGGATGTGAGATTCGACCATGTCTATTCTTCCGACATGCTGAGGACGCGCCAGACTACCGAAATCATTATGAAATATCAGGATTGTCCAATGACATATGCCGAATCAATCAGGGAAAGAAATATGGGAACTTTTTCGGGAAAGACAAGGGAAGAACTGCATGACTACATGGAAAAGAATAACTATTACAATGATTTCCATAAGAGGATTCCCGAAGGAGAGTCGGTATATGAAGTAAGGAAAAGAACAGTGGAATTCCTGGAAGAGATAACCAAAAAGCATAAAGGAGAGACTATCCTGATCTCCACGCATGGAGGACCGAAACTTTCCATGATGATGCATCTGAATGGCTTACCCATTGAGAAGATAGTCGAATATCCCATAAGATTCAATAATGCCAGTCTATCAATGATAAAGTTTCATGAAAATAATAATTATGAAATTATTCTGGAAAATGATATAGAGCATTTATCTTCACTGTAAGTTGCCTTTATTCAATTATTATTTTTATCAAAAGCACTAAATGAATGGGTGTTTTGCATTCAACTGTCGCTATATTTTATTTTCTGATAGTATGGATTCATGGAAAACGATAGAAAAGCAAAAATCCATCTTGGCGCGTATTGCCTGGTGATAAAAGGCCATGATATCTTAATTATCAAGAAAGCTAGAGGACCGTATATGGGAAAATATGATCTTCCCGGAGGGAAAATAGAATTCGGCGAAAGCATCGAGGAATGTCTGAGGAGGGAACTCAAAGAGGAGACCGGTCTCGACATGGCCGATGCGTCTTTTTCAAGCATCGAAGAATCCGTTTTCGATTATGTAGACGAGGGCGGGGTTGATAAAAAATTTCATCATGTAGGGATGTATTATCGGGTCAACGTTGGGGAGGGAGACTTGAAAACCGATTCCGATGGGCATGATTCCGAAGGCGCTTCGTTTGTGGATATGGATAGCATTAGGCCTGATGAATTTTCTCCTATCGCATATAAGGCGGTCAAACATGGTGGTTTTTAAGCTAGAAAAATATAAAACGTATGAAACGAGCTATTATCGTTCACTGTTGGGAGGGATATCCTGAATACTGCTGGTATCCCTGGGTCAAAAAAGAACTTGAGGCAAAAGGATTCCAAGTCGGAGTTCCAGCTTTGCCCAACACTGAAAAACCGAAACTGGACGAATGGCTGCCAATGCTTAAAGAGGTCATAGGCCAGGCAGATGAAGATCTATATCTGATCGGGCATAGTTTGGGCTGCATAACCATTATGCGATATCTGGAATCCTTGGAGGAAAAGCAGAAAATCGGAGGCGCGGTGTTCGTGGCGGGATTTACGGAAAATGTCGGTTACGATGAGATCAAAACCTTCTTCGAAACTCCGGTTGATCTGGACAGAATAAAGAGCAAAGCGGAAAACGGTTTCGTGGCAATCCATTCCGATGACGACCCTTACGTGGATTTGAAATATGCCGACCTGTTCAAGGAGAAACTAGGGGCGGAGATAATCATCAAGCACAATGCCAAGCACTTCTCCGGAGCGATAGAAGGAGAAGAATCCTGTCTGGAATTGCCTGATGTGGTTCAGAGTATTGGAAAATTGGCTGGCATATAGAATTATAAAAAAGTCACTATGACAAAATATTTTTTGAATTCCGGAGCAGTCGGAAGATCTAAGGATAAAGGAAGGGCATTTTTCAATGATGTTTTGAATGGATTCGGCCAGAATCCTGAGCTTCTGATATGCGTATTCGCTCAGCCAAGAGAGGATTGGGAAGACAAATTCAATCAGGACATCGAGCTTTTCAAGGAGATATTCGATGGAGATGTGAAACCGGTCCTTACCCTTGCTTTTCCTGAAAAATTCGAAGAGCAGATAAAACGATCCGATGCCGTGTATATTCATGGGGGAGATGACCACTTGATCCAATACTGGCTTAGGCAATTCGATTTGCCGAGGATTTGGGATGGAAAAGCAATAGCTACGAATTCGGCAAGTTCGCACGCTTTGTCAGAATGTTTCTGGACATGCGATTGGCGAATGTGCATGAAGGGGCTCGGAGTTCTGTCCATAAAGTTCATGTCTCATTTCAAATCGGCATACGGAGAAAATGATCCCCGCGGCCCGATAGATTGGGATGAGTCTTATAAAGAACTTGAAAATTATGGAGACGCGAATCTGCCGATCTATGCTTTGGAAGAGGGGGAATATAAGATATTTGAGATATGATCAATGAATAACATCAAAGCGCTCATATTCGATATGGACGGGGTGATCGTTGACTCGGAGCCTATCCATGAGAAAGTGGAAATAGAAGTATTTCGTGAATTCGGCATGGAAGTCCCGAAAGGCGAGTGGGATGATTTCAGAGGCAAGAAATTGGAGGATATCTTTTCCTGTGCCAGTCGGAAATACGGTTCAGGAAACGAGCCGATTGAAAGAATGATCGAACGCAAAATCGAGCTATATCTCTCATATGCCTTGAATGATATGCAATTAGTATCTGGCGTTTATGAATTCCTGCAAGAATTGAAGCAGAATGGGAAATATCGCTATGCGCTCACGACGTCGGGACGAAAATCCCAACAGGAGAAGATTTTGGCGAAATTCGGTCTGGCTGATTTTTTCGACATCATGATTACAGCGGAAGACGTGAAGAACGGAAAACCGGATCCGGAGCCATATACTGTCACGGCGCGAAGGCTGGATGAGAAGCTGGACGAGTGCCTAGTTGTAGAGGATTCAATAAACGGCATTATTTCCGCCAAAGCAGCCGGCTGCCAGGCGTGCGGCATCACGACGACTTTTTCCAAGGAACGTCTGGAGTCGGTCGGAGCCGACATGGTGGTGTCTGATTTTTTCGAGCTGTCGAAGATTCTGTTTGAATGAAATAGCGAAAGCCTAAATAATCATGCTTCTGTCATGAAAATGCCTATGGAAAATCATGCTGCTCGACTCATAGGCGATGAGACGGGAATCATGATAGATTGCTTGGTTATCCAGAAACATCAAAAACAGGGATAAAACCCTGTTTTTATGCTACAATGCTTTTAATGGACGAAAAGACGATGAAAATCGAAGATTTGGGCTATGACGGCTTTTTCGAATCCAACCGGACGGAGCTCGGGCTGGGAGATTTCGAAGTGGCCAGGGTGGTCGCCGAGCATAGGGGCGGTTATCGGGTCAGGAATGCAAATGGGGAATATCCGGCCAAGATTACCGGAAAGCAGATATGGAAGGCCGCATCCAGAGAGGATTATCCGGCCGTGGGCGATTGGGTGGCGATCTCAGAGGCTGATAAGGAACAGGCGGTGATAAGAGGCGTATTGCCCAGGAAAACGATAATCAAAAGGAAATATGGGGACAAAAACAGGATCGGCGAGAAAAGCGAAGTCCAGGTCATAGCTGCCAATGTCGACGTGGCCTTCATCGTCGAATCCACCGGCAGGGATTTCAATCTGAACCGGTTCGAACGGTATTTCGCCATCGCGAAAGACGGCGGAGTGAAGCCTGCCATAATCCTCAATAAGACGGACCTGATTTCGCCGGAAGAACTGGAGCAGAAACTGGAATCGATCAGGGATCGGTTCGGCGATGCCGATGTGATCGCGACCAGCACCCTGAATCGCGAAGGGCTGGAGGAATTGAAGAAGCATATCATTGCAGGGAAAACATACTGTTTCCTGGGCTCATCAGGCGTCGGGAAATCGACTTTGATCAACGGCTTGCTCGGCACGGAAGCTGCGAAGACGGGGGAAATCGGATCGCTTTCAGGAAGAGGCACTCATGTCACCACCAGTCGTGAAATGTATTTCCTTGATTCTGGCGGCATTGTTATAGACAATCCCGGCGTGCGAGAGGTGGGGATGACGGATGCGTCAGAAGGCATAGGCGAGCTGTTCGATGAGATCGAATTGTTAGCCAAGAACTGCAAATATGCCGACTGCACGCACACCCAGGAGCCGGGCTGCAACGTGCTTTCGGAATTGGAGTCGGGGAAACTGGACAAGGAAAAATATTCCAACTATATCAGCCTGAAAAAAGAAGCCGAACATCATGAGATGAGCAGGAAGGAAAAAAAGGAAAAAGACCGCCAGTTCGGAAAATTCATTAAGAAAGCGAAGAAAAAGCTGAATATTTCAAAGCATAAGGATTATTAGCGCTTCCCTGTCCCGTCATTTTGGGGCATGCTTGCGCATCGGTTGCGGATATAGCAGAATGGAAAGGATAATGTCTTCGTAGCTCAGTGGATAGAGCGTCTGGTTCCGGTCCAGAAGGCCGCAGGTCCGATTCCTGCCGAGGACACAACGATTCGACTGATTGGAAAAATCAGTCTTTTTTTATTTTTCTTTTAACCTTCTTTTATTTTTCCTTATCTTGGAAATGCTATCGTGATTATTGTTGGATCGATAATGAAAGATATTGAAAGGAAAAATGAAAAGAAAAATAATCGGCGGTATCGTCTTTTCGGTCATGATGTTTTTCGGATTGCTAATTTTTTCGGAAGCCAGCAGAGCTGATAGTGGACATGTAATCATAAACCAAATCATGACCGGTTCGGCATATTTCATTGAGCTATATAACCCGACTGATTCGGCGGTGAGCCTTGAAGACTGGTCACTGCAATACCGCGGAGGCACCGCCTCTTCTTTTTCTAGGAAGAACTTCGTTTCCGGGAACAGGATCCCAGCGCAGGGATATTTCCTTATCGGTTATGATAAGCAGTATGGCGGAGAAGTCCCGCTCGATATGTCATGGAGTCAGACGCTTTCCAGCGCCGGAGCGACCATTTTCTTGGTCGGTGATCAATCATATCTCACCGATGACACTGCTAGCGGGTCATCCGTGGTCGACCGCGTCGCATATGGCGCAGGCATTCATCTCTTTCCCGAGATTTCTCCTGCGCCTAAACCCTCTGCAGCTGAGAGCATCGAAAGGATTTATTTTCAAGATTCCGATGACAATTCGGCGGATTTCACTGTGAACGATTCGCCGCTTCCGAGAAACAGTAGCGGCGTCGAAGAGGAGGATGAGGATGATCCGGAAGACGAGGAAGGGTCGGAAGATGAGAAGGAACTGGAAGACGAAGAATCTGAAGCATCCGGAGTGAGCGAATACGATATCCGGCTCAATGAGCTGCTGCCGTATCCGAAAGGGGATAAGAACAAGGATTCATATATCGAAATATATAACGGAGAAGATTTCGAAATAAACCTCGAAGGCTGGATGATCAAGAACAACGCCAAGACGACCAAATTCGTTTTTCCGGAAGGATATGTTTTAAAACCGGGCGGATATTTGAGCGTTTATCGGATCCTTTTCAAGTTCGCCCTGAAAACGTCCGATATTATATATCTCATCGATCCCGATGGCAACACGATTTCTTCCGTGAACTATGCCAGTGCCAAGAAAGATATCTCTTTGAGTTTCGACGGCGATGATTGGAAATGGAGCAGTTCGAAAACCCCAGGCAAGAAAAACAAATTCGATCCGTCTCTGAAGATAAAGATCGGGAAAATCAAGGATGCATATGTCGGGATGCCCGTCTTCTTTTCGGCGGAAGTGAAAGACAAGCACAAGGACGAACTCAAATATGTCTGGGACTTCGGCGATGGCAAAAGAAGCTATCTTGAAGAAGTGAATCACATCTATTTGAAAAAGGGGAAATATGAGGTCACGTTTTCCGTCGATAACGGGATCGAAAAGACAATCAAGAATGTGAAAGTCGAGGTTGAAAAATATCCGGCTTTCAAGGTTGAGATAGTAGGGATTTCTCCCAATCCTTCCGAATCCGATGCGGATGGGGAATGGGTGGAGATAAGAAACAATTCCAAGAAGAAAATTAATCTTATCGGCTGGAAGATGGCGACGGGCCAAAGCGTTCTTCTCAATCACGACATCCTTTCCGATTTCTCGATCGAAGCTGGTAAATCGAAAAAACTGACGCGCGAATATTCCCTTTTTTCTCTGGGCAACAAAGCCGGGAAATTGGAACTCAGATATCCGGACGGCAAAACCGCTGCCAAGCTTGCATATTCCAAGGACAAGATCGAGAAAGGGGAAATATACCAGAAAATCAACGGACAGTGGAACTGGGTGAAAACAGCAATCAATGATGAACCGGCAGCTGTTCCTGAAGAAGTGAATCCGGAAAGGGAACTTGCAGCTGCTCAAGAAGAACCGACTGGCTCTCAAGAAGAGGAACAAATCGCGGAAGTTCGAGGAAATGAAAACGGCGGCAATGAAACGAACAGGGAAAACAATGATCTTGAAACTTTGGAGATTGCCGGAAAGGTTTCTCCTTTCGATTTCGATCAGGAAACGAAAAGGATCGCGCTTTTGAATTATGGGACATCTATAGTTCCGGAAGATGACATCGTTGAGGATCTCAAAAAGACCTTGGAAATCCAAGCTAAGAAAAGCATCTCTATGCCAGTCGGCGCCGGATACAGCTTCATTGGCAATGCCGGCAGGAGGCATTGGATGGCGGAATTCCTGGAAAACAGCCTGACTTCGATCAATTCGCTCGCGGCAAGAGTGGTCATCGGATATATCTGAAAGGTCGATTTCATGCTAATATAGTGGAATAAGAGGCGCTAATGAGGCACCGGTTTTTCCGCCGGAAGCTGCCAGTCGGCATATATGAAAAACATGAATATGAGAAAGAATATCGCGATCATCGTCGTGCTTGCAGTTGTCCTGGGAGGGGCAGGATATTATACACTCAAGAATTCCAGGCAGGCTTCCAGGGATTCCCAATCCGCAAAGTTCAAAGTCTTAGCTAGCTTCTATCCTCTATATTTCTTCGCGACCCAAATCGGCGGAGACAAGGCGGATGTTTCGAATATAATCCCGTATGGCGCCGAGCCGCATGACTATGAGCCGACAGCCAAGGATATGGCCGAAATGGAAAAAAGCGATCTCATAATTCTAAACGGTGGAGGGCTGGAGTCATGGAGTGAAAACATTCAAAAGAACATCAACCCTGACAAGACATTGATAGTCTCTGCTAGCGAAGGGTTGGCAACCAAGCAGATGACGGAGGATGGGGAAACCGAAACCGATCCGCATGTCTGGCTCGCTCCGAAATTGGCGGAAGGGATGGTTGATAATATCGAACAGGGTTTTGGAAATGCCGACCCCAAGAACAAGGACTATTACAAATCGAATGCCGATTCGCTGAAGGCCAAGCTTGCGGCTCTCGACGAATCATATAGACATAGCCTTTCCAACTGCGCAAAAAATAACATCGTCACTTCCCATGACGCGTTCGGATATCTTGCCGCCGCATATGGATTCGAGCAGGTTCCGATCGCCGGGCTTTCCCCTGATGCCGAACCGTCGCCCAAACAGCTTGCCGGCATCGCCGAATTTGCAATGAAAAACGGCGTCAGGTATATTTTCTTTGAAAGCCTGGCGAGTCCCAAGCTCTCAGAAACCATCGCCTCGGAAATCGGAGCCAAGACTCTCGTTCTCAATCCTCTTGAAGGATTGAGCAAGGAAGAAGCGGCGCGCGGGAAGAACTATCTGACCGTCATGCAGGACAATCTCATAAACCTTAAAACCGCACTGGAATGCCAGTAGACCATACCAAAAACATCATCGAAGTCGAAGGCGTTTCTTTTTCCTATGACGGGACCAGGAATGTCTTGGAGGATATCACTTTGGCAATCCACCAGGGCGACTATATCGGTCTGGTCGGTCCCAATGGCGCCGGGAAAACGACGCTTCTCAAAGTGATGCTCGATCTCGTTTCCCCTCAGGAAGGAACGGTGAAGCTTTTCGGAACAGGCATCAAGAGTTTCAAGGATTGGAAAAAGATCGGATATGTCCCGCAAAAAGCCGTCAATTTCGATGCCAATTTCCCAGCCAGCGCCTATGAGGTCGTCATGATGGGGCGATATGGCAATGGCGGATTATTCCATAGCACTTCCAAGGAAGACAAGGAAGCAGTCGAAGGCGCGCTCCATCAAGTTGGGATGTGGGAACACAAGGACGCCTTGATCGGGGATCTCTCCGGCGGGCAGCAGCAGCGGATCTTCATCGCCAGGGCGTTGGCGAACCATCCCGAAGTCATTTTTCTCGATGAGCCGACAACCGGAGTGGACACGAAAAACCAGGACAGTTTCTATGCATTGCTTCAGAAGTTGAACAAGGATCTCGGAATAACGCTCGTTTTGGTGTCCCATGACATCGAGCGGCTGACGCGCGAAGTCATGCATATCGCCTGCGTCGACAAGACGCTCACCTGCCATGTTTCACCTGAAGAATACCTCTTAGAAAGCGGCGAGATTTCCGATATTTCCGGAAACAAGGTCAAGATCATAACCCATCACCATCATCACAACTAGATGTTCCAAGACATTTTCCAATATGCTTTCATAACAAGAGGCCTCGAGGCCGGCATCATCGTTGCCATAATCGCGCCGGCGATCGGGATATTCCTGGTCCTGAGACGCTATTCGCTCATCGCCGACACATTGGCGCATGTCTCTTTGGCGGGCATCGCGTTTGGGCTTCTTTTGGGCATAAATCCGGTTCTCACTGCTCTTGGAGCGGCTGTCGCGGCATCTCTTGGCGTCGAGCGGCTGAGGATTTCCAAAAAAGTATATGGCGAATCAGCGCTGGCTCTTTTCCTTTCCGGATCGCTTGCGCTCGCGATTGTCATCCTGAGCCTGGGTCATGGATTCAATTCCGGACTTTTCAGCTATCTTTTCGGAAGCATAGTGACGGTGACAGCGAACGA
>Ga0209373_10005101_pt1 | contig 10919 bp, 9 predicted proteins | sample Higcelweek5metaG_FD_187173 | JGI IMG/M metagenome (GOLD analysis project Ga0209373, IMG submission 187173) | Freshwater pond sediment microbial communities from the University of Edinburgh, under environmental carbon perturbations - High... | ecosystem: Environmental > Aquatic > Freshwater >... | reverse complement strand
TGGCTGTGGTGATGATCATGTGGGTGAGAGTGTGCCTGATCGTCATGCAGATGTGGGTGGTCGTGGTTGTGGCTGTGGTCATGACCGTGGCTGTGTTCATGTTTCTTTTTAATTTCCATGGAATCCTCCTTTTGAATCTGTTAATATCATATGCACTGCGTAAATATCTCCTCTTCTCACTTACTGGAGCAAGTGAACGGATCAAGTGAATGACTCCCCTCCCCTCTGGAGAGTGCTAAGGGGTGAGGCTGGCAGGTAACTTAACAAAGTATAAGTAGAATACTATGATAGAGGATCTTTAAAAAGCAAATTATTTCAATATTCATAAACATGAGATCATCTGACAAGAGCAGAAAAAAAGGAGCCTGGAATGTTTTACAGAGCAGATGAAAGTGGTTACAAAGAGGTATTACCGGGAATAAAGTTAAAAACTCTGGTATATGGAGAGAAGACTCTCTTTGCAGAGTTCATAATGAAGTCAGAAAGCGTACTGCCAAGTCACTCTCACCCTCATGAGCAGACAGGCTACCTTGTAAAGGGAAGAATCAGGCTCGCAATAGGGGAGGAGAAGTTTGAGGCTGAGCCGGGAGATGGCTGGTCTATCCCCGGCAACACTTACCATAGTGCGGAGATACTTGAAGATTCTGTGGCAATTGAGGTATTTTCTCCGGTGCGGGAAGATTATCTGCCCTGATCCACAGCTCTTCAGATCTGAAAGAGAGCCTGCAAAAGCTTCTCTCTCCAATTGCCAGAGCCAGAAGCCTTGCTGCTTATTTTTTAAGGATATACAAATTTAAGGAATTTACTATAAAATGATAAACGTAATTGCATCAATAGAGATTAAAGAAGGTAAGCTGGCAGAGTTCATTGAGATTTTCAAAGCCAATATTCCAAATGTATTTAAAGAGCAGGGTTGTATAGATTATATGCCAACCATTGATGTCCCTACAGGGCTGCCCCCTCAGGAGCTGAACAGTAATGTGGTCACAATAATTGAAAAGTGGAACAGCGTGGGGGATCTACAGAGCCATCTGTCAGCACCACACATGGTTGCATATCAGAAAAAAGTAAGGAATATTGTTGAGAAGGTCTCTATCAAAGTGCTCAAAGAGGCGTAAGATAAAGTGCTCTGATAGCCATCGGAGCATTTACCCCACTGTTTTATATCTCTCTTGAAACTCAGGAGAGATAAGGTTGTATCGGTATTTTGAAATATGAAATTTAATAGAACACTCAGGATTATATATGTCATTTGATCAACTTGGCCTTCAGGTCGAACTGCTTAAAGCTGTTAAAGCAAAAGGTTACACACTCCCCACCCCCATACAGGCCAGAGCTATCCCTGTAATTCTAAACGGCCAGGACATCCTTGCCCGTGCTCAGACAGGCACTGGTAAAACAGACGCATTTGCACTCCCCTTAGTGGAAATTCTTAGCAGAGAGCGCACCAACGGACGACACCCCAGAGCACTGGTACTGACTCCAACACGGGAACTGGCACTTCAGGTGGGAGAGTGCATCAAGTCCTATGCCAGGAGAGTCTCCATGCGCTGCACGGTAGTTCATGGCGGAGTTAACATCACACCTCAGATTGACCGGCTCAGACGTGGTGTTGATATTCTTGTGGCCACACCTGGCAGGCTGCTGGATCTTGCAGGCCAGAGGTATCTTAACCTCTCCCATATAGAGTTTCTGGTTTTTGATGAGGCAGACAGGATGCTGGACTTGGGATTCAGTGAAGAGATCTCCGCTATTCTGGAGCTTGTTCCATCTCAACGCAGAACAATGCTATTTTCTGCCACCTACACCCAGCAGATCAGAACGCTTGCAGCAAAGATGCTCAAGAATCCAGAACAGATTGAGGTTACGCCAGGCAACAGGGCGGCAGAGTCGATTAACCAAAAGGTTCATCTGGTGGATCAGTTGAATAAACGGCCTCTTCTTATTCACCTTATCAGAAGTAGAGGGTGGAGCCGGATACTGGTATTTGCTAGGACAAAACATGGAGCAAACAAGCTTACCGACAGGCTTGCGGCAAAAGGGTTAAGTGTTGCTGCACTTCACGGCAACAAGAGCCAGTCTTTTCGTACACGCACCCTTGAAGAGTTCAAAAGAGGAGAGATAAGCATCCTTGTGGCAACAGATGTGGCTGCAAGGGGCCTTGATATCAGCAATCTACCCTATGTGATCAACTACGATATGCCTGGTGTACCTGAAGATTATGTTCACCGCATCGGTAGAACTGGCCGTGCTGGTGTAAGCGGCATTGCCATCTCCCTTGTGAGCAAGGATGAAAAATTATACCTCAAGGCCATTGAAAAACTGCTCAATCAGAAAATTCCAGTAGAAAAAGTTGAGGGTTATACAGAGGATAGCCACGTCCCGGAGTTTGTACTATTGCGCCCGAACAGTCCATCCAGTGAGAAGAAAGCAGAGAGGGGAATAAAGGAGATGGTCGTTAAAAGAGATGCTTCAAGAAAACCTTCGCAACCCCATAATAATAAAACGACCAGTTCAGGTAGCAGCTCTGGAACAGAGTCAAGATTCAGATCAGGCAGAAGCTCTGGGACAGAATCAAAATCCAGAGATGGAAGAAGCTCTGAACCGGAGTCAAGGTACAGACCAGGCAAAAACTCTGCACCGGAGTCAAGATCCAGATCAGGCAAAAACTCTGCACCGGAATCCAGATCCAGATCAGACAAAAACTCTGGGACAGAATCAAAATCCAGAGCTGGAAGAAGAGATATATAATGGATATATGGGTAGATGCAGATGCATGCCCTTTTGCGGTTAAAGAGATTCTATACAGAGCAGCCGAGCGGACAGGGACATTGACAACTCTTGTTGCAAACAGATATCTCCAGATACCTAAATCTTGCTTCATAAAGTTTCTTATAGTGGGTTCAGGTTCTGACGTAGCTGACAACGAGATAGTAAAACGGATGAGAGCAGATGATCTGGTGATCACAGCTGACATACCACTTGCATCTCAGGTGGTTGGTAAAGGTGGCCTGGCTCTCAACCCCCGTGGGGAACTCTATACAGAGGAGAATATCGGCTCCATCCTCTCAATGAGAAATTTCATGGATAACTTAAGATCAAGCGGGATAGAGACAGGAGGCCCACCACCCATGGGACAGAAGGAGCGACAGCTCTTTGCCAATAACCTGGATAAAATACTTGTAAAGAGAATTTAAGAGATCACCTCTTCTGTTGAACAACTATTCAGCTCAGTAGAACATTTTGCAGAGCAGCTCTGATATCTCCGTATTGGAACGAAAATCCACTTCTGTTCAACAGATCAGGAGTGGCTCTCTGGCTGCTCAGAAATGTCTGCCCCAGCTCCCCTATGATCGCTTTGATCATAAAGCCCGGTGCTGGTATGAAACTTGGTCTGTTCAAAACACGTCCAAGTTCAGATGCAAACTCACGATGCCTGACAGTGCCAGGAGCGACAAAGTTAACCGGTCCCGATATACTACTGTTCTCCATGCATAGAAGAGCCGCGTTCAGAAGATCATCCATATGAATCCATGGAAACCAGTGAAGTCCACTGCCCAAAGGCCCTCCAACAAAGAGCTTGAATGCCGGAACCATCTTTTCAAGAGCACCGCCATCTTTTCCAAGCACCACACCAAACCGCATAAGCACAACCCTTGCCCCCTTATCCTGAGCTTTAAGTGCAGCATCTTCCCAGTCAATGCAGACCTTTGCAAGAAAGTCGTCTCCAGCACTATCTGCTTCAGTAAGCGGTTTATCCCCTCTGTCACCATAATATCCGATGGCAGATGCGTTCAAGAGAACTGCTTTTCTGCCATCAGCCAGAGCTGATACAATATTACTGGTGGTCAATACCCTGCTCTGGTATATCTGTGATCTGTATTTTTCTGTCCAGTACCCAAAGATATTTTTTCCTGCAAGGTTTATGATAACATCAGCATCTCTGACACTCTCCTGCCACCTGCCCTCAACTGTTGTATCTGCACTTATCCACTTGAACTGCTCATGACTTTGGAGTCTGTGCCGCTCTGATCTACCTACGCCTGTCACATCATCACCTCTGCTCACAAGCAGACGGCAGAGATTAGTTCCAACAAAACCAGATGCCCCTGTTACTATTACGTTCATAACTATTTGTCTCCGATATGGTATTTGTTCAGTTGATTAAAGCCTCCCCAAATCCGTTATAATCATAAAAAATCGCAACATCAAGTTACAATCCATCCCTAGGGTTACCTTTAGCAAGACCATAGGGTAAGTCACAGGTTCTACAATATGATGTATGTGCTCCTGTCTTCATTGATAATCTCCGAATACGATACTGAAAGTTATTCCATATGGTACTTATAGAATGGGGCTTAACATCACCAAACTCCTTATGCCAGGATGCGCAACAGAAACTGGTCTTCCCATCAGCACGGATATACATGCTATTGTATGGAAGATGGCATTCACATTCCTCAAATCGTGGAAATCCTCCCTGTGTCGCCTCTGTTGGAATAAAGTGTGATAAAAACTGCTCTCTTCTTGGAGAAGTACTCTTTAAAGAACTGAGAGAGCTTCTCTGCTCTGAAACAGAGATATTGGGAGTTATATAAGGCAGAATTATATTCACCCCTATCGCTTTGGCTATCTCCCGGGCTTCATGAAAGATTTTAATCAGCTCTTCACGATAATTTAATGGATTCTGTTCAATCCAGAAATCTTCTGGGCAACCCCAGTTATTAAAAAGGCTGAAAATCAATAGTGCAACATTATATTCCTTGGCAAGCAAGACCATCTCTTTAATCTGATGCATATTAAATCTCATTATGAGAAAATTTATCCTACGCTTAAGTGGGAAAGCATTCTGATCAGGAGATGCAACCTCAAGTTGCCTTATCTGCCTCAAGCACCAGTCAATGTGCTCAAAATCTCCATTTGGCCTGTTCAATTTATATATGTCTTTATCAGCACCATCAATGGAAAATGTAATATGGCAGTTGATCTTAGAAAATTTCTGGATATATTTTTCATCAAAGAGCTTGCCATTAGAAGTAAATTCCAGCCTAAAGTTTGAATACTGCGACAGGAGATCAAAGATCTCAGGGGCATTTTTATGATACAAAGCTTCACCAATACCTGTAAGCACTATGACCTTTGCGTAAATACCCACTTGACTTAGTATCTTTTTAAACAGATCAAGCTCCATATCTGTATTTGAATCACCTAATCCGTAAAATTTAGAACAGGAACGACATCTCATATTACACCGGTTGGTTGTTTCTATCCAGATAATTTCAGGCATATTCTTCAATGGTAAAAGAGCTTTATATGCTCCACACTTTTTCATTAAACGCCATAATAGATATGGATAGTTCTCAGATATGGGTACATTAAAATTCATTATAAAACTTCCTTAGCCTAATCATTTGTGAATTCTCAGTTTCACTCTTCGTTGTGCCCGACAGGGCATGGCCGTTATATTCAACTCTCCAGAATCTAACGTGTATCCCTGAATTAAGACAAAAAGCCACTGAGGTCAATTAACTCGTGAGTCATAAGTTTTTTGGGGAAATTGAGTAACATCTTAAAAAAAGTAGCATTTTGAATGCTTTCAATATTTTGAGCAACCAGCTCAATAAGGAAAGAATCAAAATGCTGAAGTACATTTATCAAAGTCTGATGTTTTTCCGCAAGGCTTTTTCACTAAACTTTAAATGGCTGATGTTTTGCAGAAAAAAGGCTATTAACGACCACCAGCTTTAGTGGATGGTCGTTAAGTTAATGGCGAGTCTCTTGACACTCACCGTCTTTAACCAGCATTCAAGATATATGAAGTCTCATAGGCAATAGCATGTTTATGGCTATTCTCTCCACGGAAATCCAGAGAATTGTATTCAGAGTTGTATTTAACAGTGCAATCATATTGTGTTGCATAGCTGTTCATGATTTTTGCCAGAACCTCCAATGTTCTATTGGTGTGGTTAACTTTTAAGATCTCCATGGTGATACTCCTGTTCCATATCGGCATTATGATAAATATTAATTCTATTAAAGACGATGGTGCTATAACAACCTCTTTAGCCGTCTTTATGACACATTGTATTATACAAATCGACACCTCAAAAATTTTCTGAACAAAAAAATCACTCTGTTTTTTGTCAATTGTGCCTCTGTCTGCTGCAATAGAAGAGTTGGTAGTCCTTCAACCAAATGATGAATTTATGCTCATCATCATTATCAATCCCGCCTCTGGAAATGCGATCATCATAGAATTGCAGGGCTACCGAATAGTTTACACTCATCAAAAATATAACAGCCTCACTTAACTACCGTAACCACGACAACATTCTTCTTTTTTACTGATCAGGTGGTCGAAGTCTCTTAAAATCTCTGGTTGTTTTTCAATCAGATGCTTTGATAGTTGTTGAGAGCAGGCTGTATCTCTCTTTTGTGCAGTTGTGTTGTATCCACTTCACCACTGACTGCCGAACGATTCATCTTACCCATCATCCCCATGCCCTTACCCATCATGGACATACCTTTACCACCCATACCGCACTTCATTCCGTTACCCATCATTCCATGCTTGCCAGCTCCGAGAAATCCCATTGGCATGTTAATAGTGGGAGCTATCTTTTTTGCTTCAAGTACCAGGTCTATCTCTTTTGCTGTTACCTGTTTCTGTAATTCAGCCAACTCATTTGAAAGAGCTTTCAACTTCGCTTTGTCAGGTGATGTGGTCCCCATAAGAATTTTGATCTCTTCATGTTTGGCAATTATGGATGCCCTTGCAGTGGCTGTTTCATCGGTAAACTGCTGATGCAGTGCATTGAGTCCGCTTTTCTGGTCATCTGTCAGTTGTGCCCACTCCTGTGCATATCCCTGTGTATAATTTGCAGAATTCATTCTGTGACCATTTTTGACGGCTTTATCCATTGCAAAAGCTGTCCCTGCCATTGTGATCATCGTAAAAACTACCGCGGTTTTAACTATCGCCTGCTTTTTCATATTACCTCCTTAATGGATAGTTTAATCCATCTTTTAAATGATTGTTTTTATATCTATAAAACCTAACCTTACCAATATCTGTAACATGCTGATATGTGTGGATTAGTTATTTAAAACATTACAGAAGCAATCAACATGCCAAGGATATAAAAACATATTTAACAGTATAGACAATATGATATAACAGTTTGAATTATCTGCTTTTTTATTAATGATCGTAATGGATTTTTATGGATAGTGCTGTTTTTAACAGGATTGAATGCAGACATCAGAATAACAACCTGACTATTTTATATCCAGACACCTGACCATATGGATATTAACTACCCAGGCAAATGAGAGATGGGTTACGCCACATATAATGTACTGATCAAGAGTCATGACTCTGTAAGGGGGGCGAATATCAATAGATCTGTCATGGCTTACAGGGTCATGAGGATGAGCAGTGTCACCCTGTTAATTCAATTGGCAGGTACTCTATACCACTTATCCGGCAGATACAAACCACCCTTTCCGGTCAGAGCGATATATATTCCATAGCCAGGATTGTGGCTGTAACTGTCAAAGTGGTCATACATATACCTCAACTCAGCATCCCCTCCCCCATTTACTGACAGATCACCATATCTGAAAGCCATACGCATCAGGAGGATATTATTGCGCAATTTTTCATCCTGCTCTGCGCTGTATGCTCTTTCAAACCAGTCATATATTCTGCCCTTATCTGCATGCAGAGCAAGATAGCTGCCTGCCTGGTCGTAGGTTGTCTGGCCGTCAATGATCTTCTCAACATATTTGATGTACGATCTGATAAAAGGTGCTCCAGCTCCGAATATTTTACAGAACCTCTCAATATGGCTCTCAAAACTGACAGAGAGATCATAGCTTGTCCGTCCGTGGGTATAAAAGTTGAAGAGGCAGTTCCAGATATTAAAGACCTCGATCTGTGTGCCAGAACCCTGATAGTAACCGCTCTCTTTAAAATAGCTGAAGATCGCGCCCATCTCATCAGCCATTGGCAGGTATCTCTGTTTGGCACCGAAATTGCCCATGAAATATTCATAAAAGACAACTGTCGCTCCTGAGTCACGCCATTTTTTTGCATTAATTTCGTATGGTGTTCCAATAAGTGATCTTCCGTCAACCCTTCCAACCGCTCTTAGTCCTCTGTTGCTCCAGGTCGATTCATCAATAAGAACAGCAGGATCAAGCTTAACTCCAGGTGGACAGTTGAAAAGATCTGAATATACCAGCATATCAATTTTAATATCAGGATAGGCTCTCTTCACCCTTTGAGTTACCTCATTGACAAACCATGCATAGTTCTCCCCTTTACTGTAAGGAGCGCACAGAGGATCAGTGCATTGTGCTCCACCGTGGTCATTCGGCCAGATGCAGACAGTGTCAACATAGGGATTCTGAGCAAGCCACGATTTGACATTATCTGCAAACTGCTCTATTGCGTTCCTGTTTCTACTGCAAAAGATCCATGAGTCTGACCACGCTGACGTGTTGTGCAGCCTTGTTCCATCGCTCTTCAATCTGTAATATTCAGGGTGGGTAAAATAGTATCTCTCTTTGAAAAAGCTGTTTCCGTCAGGGGGTAGAAAAAACCTTGAAGATTCATGGTGGCCCACAGTAAAAAGCACCCCTCTCTTCTTAGCCTCTTCAAACATGCCGTTACTTTTAAAGGCTGTGTAGATACTCTCCATAGTGAGGATGCGGTTATACCTGTTCTTAACCGCCCAGTCTATAAATGGGATATTGAGGCTGTGGTCAGCAGAGATGGTGGTGTTGTGATACTGTAAGATAGCTGTGCGATAAGAGTTATCTGCAGAGCTTTTTAAATAGCTGATAGCACCTATACTGATTGTTGGAATTTCTGGAACATACTCACCAATCTCCATGCCTGGCATGCCATAAGCTGCAAAGCTGCAACCAAGAGCTGCCTCAAGAAAGTGATAAACAGCGTACAGGGTTCCCCGTTCATACTCAAAGGCGTTTTTACTGCTCCCAGCAAGCAGAACTGCTGTTGTGCCAAAACTTTTTATCATCACCCCTTCAGGCCCTGGAACCAGAGAATCAAACTCACTCTGTGAGATAAGAGCCGCGCTCCTTGAATTTCTCTCAGGTCCCCCTATGAGAAGAAGTGTGCCGGATAGGATTTCAGCATCACTCTTTACCGGAAGGGTGGCACCTGAGATCTTTTTGATGTACTTTTGAAGTTCATCTGCTGCAAAACTCTCCCTCAGTGTTGGATTCAGAGGTTTAACTATTGTCGCATCCGGTTTACCGTCTCTGGTTATGAAGATAGGGGCTGAAACAGAACTCTTCTCTCTGAATGAACTACCCTCATCCCTGAATGAAGTACCCTCTGCCACTACAGCACCTCTGTTCGAAAACAGCAGTTGTGCTAAAATCCATATGACAACAGATAAAAAGCTCTTACTGATAGGTTTCATTTTATGATGTCTCTTAAAATGCACGTTAAAGAGTCTGCACAACTATCGACATGAAAAATCAATTCAATGCAATATAGTTGCATTGACTTATCTTCTTATTGATCCTATTATATATGACTATAAAGAGTTTATAGCCAATGCAAGTAAATTGCACAATTCATACCCACTTGCACTCTTCATACCTGCACAGGTTGAATAGATCTACTCTTTATGGTGTTGAGGTTCTGATATCAGTCATCTCTCTGAATCAGAGAACGCTTCCATTTCTGGCTTGTCCAGGTTAAGCAAAGGAGAATATTGAAAAATGAAAATCATGTCAAGAGTAACTATCTGGGCTCTTCTGGTCTTTGCCTTTACAGTGTTGATCTTCACCTCTTCCAGAGTGGAGGCAGCAGAGGGGAAAATTCCCGTTTTTGTAAGTATCGTGCCACAGAAATTCTTTGTAGAGCAGATCGGCAGAGATCGGGTGGATGTTCAGGTGATGGTGGAGCCTGGAGCAAGTCCTCACACCTATGAACCTAAACCTCAGCAGATGAGAGCGCTCTCAAAAGCCAGAGTCTATTTTGCAATTGGATTGCCATTTGAGCATGTATGGCTTGGAAAGATCGCTGCTGCAAACAGGGATATGAAGATTGTCCATACAGATGAGGGAATTGAGAAGATCCAGATGGTTGGAGAGCACCACCATGAAGGTGAGGCTGGAGAGCAACATAGAGCAGAACCGCCGCATAAATCAGATGGAGCAAAACATACAGCAGAACCTCCGCATAAACCAGATGGAGAGAGAGACAGCGCAGAAGAGCACCACAGACCGGATGGAGAGCCGGGTGAATTGCATGGAGAGCCTGATCCACACATATGGCTCTCTCCTGGCCTTGTAGCTATTCAGGCGGAACAGATATTAAATGGGCTCAAAGCTGTTGACCCCTCTTCTGCTGCTCTATATGAGTCAAATTACAGAACCTTTATCTCACAGATCACTGCGCTGGATGGAGAACTCAAAAAGATCTTTGCAGGGAAACAAGGGGTTCAATTCATGGTGTTCCACCCTTCATGGGGCTATTTTGCAAGAGACTACAAGCTTAAGGAGCTGCCTATAGAGATGGAGGGAAAAGATCCTAAACCTGCACAGATTCAGGAGCTTATCAGCCACGCAAGGGAGCATAAGATATCCGTGATCTTTGTACAGCCGCAGTTTTCAGTCAAAAGCGCACAACAGATAGCAAGAGAGATCAACGGAGAGGTTGTCTTTGCAGACCCTCTTGCCTATGACTGGTTTAAAAATCTCCGCGAGGTTGCAGATAAGTTCAAAGCAGCGCTCAGATAGAGAAAACAAGAGATAAATCTTAAGTGGAGTTTCATGGACAGAGAGAAAAATATCACATCAGCAACCGATAAAAGAGAGGGCATCCTGACAGACTCTCCTGTTGTCAGAATACGGGATCTCTCATTTGCCTACAATGG
>Ga0209373_10005099_pt1 | contig 10921 bp, 9 predicted proteins | sample Higcelweek5metaG_FD_187173 | JGI IMG/M metagenome (GOLD analysis project Ga0209373, IMG submission 187173) | Freshwater pond sediment microbial communities from the University of Edinburgh, under environmental carbon perturbations - High... | ecosystem: Environmental > Aquatic > Freshwater >... | reverse complement strand
ATATCAACCAGATAATTTCCGTCTTGCTCTCTTACATCAGTCTTCATCATACCTTTTTCGTCCTTACCCCAAGATGGAAATCTGCTGTCCTCCCAAAAACTTTTCAAAGGAAAATTCTTCATCCAGCTATCAAATAGACTTTCTTCTAAAATACTTGGCATCATCATATGTCACTCCTCCTTAGTGATAAATTGTTTTACTTGTTCTATGTATAATATAACACCTATTATTAGCACTGTCAATCTTTGAGTGCTAATTTTTATATTTTTTTTAGAATTAAGTAATACCATCTATTTCTTTCAATAATATCTTTATACCATCAGGTGTTAATGATATAATTTGTTTGTATATATAAAAAGACAAAAGTAAATGGAGATTACTATGCTATATTTGGATAACTTTCAGTTTGCAGACAGAGATTTTGAAGACAATTTTTTCTTTGCTATGAGAAGAACATGTTATGATACATTTTATCCATTTAGGTTATTTTCAGAAATGGGTTGGGATAGAGTAGATTTTGAACCAATCACAATATTCTATGGTAGCAATGGTTCTGGTAAATCAACAGCACTTAATGTTATCGCTGAAAAGATAGGTGCAGAAAGAGAGACCGCATATAATAGATCTAATTTCTTTGAAGACTATGTTGAAAGCTGTCGTGCAAATTTTACAAATGAACGCTTTGTTAATAACTGTATCATTACTAGCGATGGCGTCTTTGACTGTATGCTTGATATTAGAAATATAAATAATCGAATCGATGGAAAAAGAGAGGACCTGTTTGACGACTATATGGAATTGAAATATAGTCACTTTCAGTTAGAGACACTGAATGATATTGAGAAGTTAAAGAAATCAAATCTGGCAAAAAGAAAGTCACAATCTAAATTTGTCAGAAACAATTTAGTAAATAATGTGCGAGAATATTCTAATGGAGAAAGTGCTTTCCAGTACTTCATTAAGAAAATTGATGAGAATGGCATTTATATCTTAGATGAACCTGAAAACAGTCTTTCTCCGGAAAGACAATTAGAATTGGTGAAATATATTGCGAATGCTGCCAGATATTTTAACTGCCAGTTTATTATCTCAACACATTCGCCTTTTATATTATCCATTGATGGCGCAAAAATATATGATTTGGATGTGAATCCGGTTGATATCAGAAAATGGACTTCGCTCGAAAACATAAAAATCTATCATGATTTTTTTAAGAAACATGAAGAAGAGTTTTGAAAGCAAAGCCATGTTCCCCTCATCCTCTCTTCAGCCAGCCCTCTTTTAATACATACCCACCAAGCTCTCCACCTTCCGGCCCCATTTCAATGATATAGTCTGCTTGTCTGATTATTCTGGGATTATGTTCTATAACAACTACGGTTGCCCCATTAGACGTAAGCTCTCGTATAATATAGCATAGTTTATCAACATCATCATCATGAAGACCTGTAGTTGGTTCATCCAAAATATAGATTGCACCTTCCGTTTTGCCGTCACAAAGCTCTTTCGCCAGCTTAATTCTCTGTGCTTCCCCACCAGACAGGGTTGCTGCGCTTTGTCCGAATTTAATATAAGAAAGCCCTACCTTACAAAGCATATCTAGTATTCTAAATATACCTGCCTCATTTTGAAAGATTTCTTTCACTTCACCAATTTCCAACATAAGCAAATCTGAAATTGAATAGTCCTTATATTTTATCTCAAGCACAGGTTTCTTATATCTCTTCCCACCGCATTTATCACAGGGGATATAAATATCCTGCATAAAATGCATGGGGATAGCTATTTCACCTGCTCCTTTACAAACTTCACACTGCCCCTTCGCGCTATTAAAACTAAAATGTTCTTTTGTGAGTTTTGCTTTTTTTGCCTCACTCAAATTAGCATAATATTCTCTAATTAAGTCAAATACTCCCGTATATGTCCCAGGCGTCGATCTGGAATTTTTACCTATCGCTTTTTGGCTAACATAATATATGTTAGAAATAAACTCAACTCCTGCTATGCTATCATATATCCCAATTTCATCAACACGATGACCAAGTTGCTTCATTATGGCCGGATACAGGGTCTTAGAAATCAAACTGCTTTTTCCGGATCCGCTTACTCCTATGACACAAATAAACTTTGAAAGTGGTATGGAAACCTCAACCTTTTTTAAATTGTTTGTCCTTGCACCTTTTAGTACCAACTCATCACATGTTTTTATCGTAGCGCTCTCGATAGAATAATCAAAGTGGTTAATTACCCGCTCTCGATCCTGATCAACTATCTCTGCTCTCAATAATTGACCTCCATAATGCCCAGCACCGGGGCCAATCTCTATCAAATAATCTGCCATTTGAATCAATTCTTTTTTATGCTCAACTACAACCACTGTGTTTTTCAACTTTTTTAAATCTAAAATAGCTTCCATCAAAAATTGATAGTCCTTTGGATGCAGTCCTTTTGAGGGTTCATCCATTATATATAAGATATTTGAAAGTCCAGAGCCAAATTGATTTGCAATTTTCAGTCTTTGCGCCTCCCCACCAGATAGAGAAGGGACGCTTCTGTCCAGATTAATATAACCCAGTCCTACCTTTTCAAGGTTTTTTAGTCTGGCAATCATTTTCTTAAAAATATCTCTGCACTTTTCCTGTTTCTTTTCCTCTAAACTGCTATACGTAAAATGACACCATCTCTTTAGTAATGATATGTTCATGGTCGTAGCTTCTGGATATCTGGTATTTCCTATCCTGACTAGTCGACCTTCCTCCAGCAAACGTTCTCCTTTACACCTACTGCATTTTTTATTTGTTACAAATCTGTCGATATGTTCTAGTGATTTGGATGCGCTATTATCGGTCAGTAGCCTTTGTAATATATTAACCACTCCTTCAACTGGTCTGGAAATTGTACCCGTTCTCCCATTTGTATTTTCATACTTCAATGTCACCGTCCGTCCATTGCTTCCATAAAATAGTTGTTGCCTAAATGCCTCTGATAAGTTACGAAATGGTACCTCAAGGTCTTCCTGCATATCCTCCGCTAATGCCAAAACCTCTCCCTTCATCCAGTTAGCATTTGGATTTTCACGATGCTTTCGAAGATTTCCCCAAAAAGGAGAGGCTCCATCCAGAATGGATAATTCGGGATTCGCCACAATCAAATCAATATTTACTTGAATTTCCTCTCCCAGTCCTTTGCAGACAGGGCACATATACTCAGGATGATTATAATTAAATAGAGCTGGGGTAAGCGTAAAAAAAATCGTACCACAACCATCGCAGACACTATTTTCTGGAATGATTTCCTTGCAGTGAGGACACACCCTCTCCCCAATTGTTGCAAACAGAAGTCTTAGGTATTCTCCGATTCGCGTGACAGATGCGACCGTTGATCTCGGATTCATCCCTAAGCTCCTCTGTTCGATCGCTATTGAGGGTTGAAGCCCCGTTATTTTTTTGACCATAGAATCCTTTAAATCAGTCTCCATGAACGTATTTGTTGCAATTAGATCCATAAACTGCTTTTGGCTTTCATGATATATTGTGTCAAAAGCAAGACTTGACTTTCCGCTCCCGCTAATACCTGTTATTACTGTAATTTTTTCTTTTGGAATCCTAACCGTAATATTTTTCAAGTTATGAATGGATGCACCCTCCACAACGATTTCATTTGAATCAATATCTTCCTGCTCTAGAATTTCTTCTTTATCTAGTCCATCTAAATAGTCATGATTCTCATCAAAAATGAAATCTGCGTTTGTATTAGTATATAAATCTATCTCTGGAATATCATGAAATACCTTATATTCGGTCCAATGACCTACCCATTCTGGAACCCTGCTATCGCTAATATTATCATCTTGATATGGCATGACCTGCATAATGACAGAATGATCAAAGCCATCAAAGCCTAAAATCGAAATACACTTGTTATAAGGATCCGCAGATTTCACTTTTACAATAGTAGATGCCAATGGATTAGGTCTTACCGGTGATCGCGTAGCAAAAACACCGCATCTTGGTGCATTTTCATAGGGAGGATTACACATTAGGTGACTTCGGTATCGCTTATCATCAAACCGATCAAACCACCATAGGATTCTCAGAAATGAATCTGCTTTTATACATTTAATTGCCTCCACGATTTCATCTGTTGCAGTATCCTCCGATTCCTGAAACTGGATTTTCCCGCCATCATGTGCATTAAGAAAATTTCCTATTGCCTTTCCCTTATATAAAAACGGTTCAAAATCTTTTTCCTGCATGATAATGTCCTTATTATATCCATCGGCTTTCTCTTCACAAGGAAAATAGGGTTTTATATCTACCAAATCACCCACAAAAGTATCATCATCAAATTCTACCAGCATTTCTCCTGTCTCTTCACATATCTCTATTATCTTTGTCGTGTAACAATGAATGCCGTAATCTTCTTTTGTAAACAAAACAAAGTGACTAAAATGACCTAATTTTATAGAAGCATCTTTTAAATTAGATTTCATAATAATGCGTATCTGCCTTTTTTCAGAATCAAATTTGCAATCTGCTATCTGTTGAAACTCAATTTCTTTCACTTGATATCCACCTTTCCTAAAGAGGAATAATCGGTATGAATATCTCGACCATCCTCCTTCCGTCACTATACTCTTTTTCCTGCGGCAGATAGTATTCAAAGCAAAGTCTGTCATCTGGCAGATAACCACTATCGGGTAGCCATTTAGAAATCATGTAATTCCATGCTCCCTGATATTCGTTTTCCTCCAGTGAGAATCTTCCAATCGCATATTTACCACCTGCAAGCTCCATACAACCAAACTCACCTTGATTTTTCATATCATTTTTAATGGACATGCATACACTCAATCGTAGCTTTTCTTCCACTGTCAAGTCGCTATAATCATGATACACGACAAACCACTTTGTTTCTTTGCTAATCAGCGCATTTTTGCTGGCAAAGCGATATAACTTTGTAAAAAGCTTTGAAAACAAGTCAGAATCGCCTTTATAAGCACCCGTATATCTTGTATATAACACCTTCACTGGAGCCACCGACTGAATCGTGAGTTCGATAGGTTCATTGTAATAAATATCTTTCGTTAATACTTTTCCATTCGTGCGATTTTTAAAAACTATTTGTTTCATTTCTGAGTCATTTATTTTACGGATCTGGCTAGCACACAGATTATATTTTTCTTTTAATGCTTTTGCAAAAGAAGCTTGATTCGAAAAGCCAACAGAAAGTGCAATATCCTGTACCGTTAGCTTCCTATTTCCTCTTAAAAGAAAAATTGCTTTTTCGAGTCGTAGCCTTTTGATATAGCTATATAAGCTTTCAGAAGAAAATTGTTTGAAAATTCTTTGAAAATGATATTCAGAAAAAGAAGCTATTTGGGATAGCTTCTGAATACTGATTTCTTCGTCCAGATGGGTTTCAATATAGTCTTGCACGATATTTATCTTTTCTATGTAGATTTGCCTTGATGAATTCATAGATGATTCCATTGCATCCTCCATTTTGATCAATTTTTTTTATAAAAACACCCCCAAATTCTAATAGATTTAGAGGTGTTTTCATAAATGATTACTTCGGAAACCAATGTGTCGTTTTATTTGCAATCCTGACAAGAATTAGCATAATAGGCACTTCCGTTAATACTCCTACGACCGTCGCCAGTGCTGCTGGTGAATCCATTCCAAACAATGCAATTGCCACCGCAACAGATAATTCAAAAAAATTAGAAGCACCAATCATGCCTGCCGGAGCTGCTATATTGTGTGGAAGCTTTAGTACTCTCGCAGCCATATAGGCAATAAAGAAAATTAAAAATGTCTGTATCGTTAACGGCACTGCTATTAACAATATATGCAAAGGATTCTTTAAAATAACTTCACCCTGGAAGGAGAATAAAAGAACTAACATTAGTAACAATCCAACTATTGTTGCATTGTCAAATTTAGGCAGAAACTGTTTTTCAAAATATTCTGTTCCCTTCTTTTTGCTAAGAAACATTCTTGTTAACACGCCTGCTGTCAGGGGAACTACGACAAATAAGATAACTGATATAATTAAAGTATCCCAAGGCACTGATACTTTACTAACCCCAAGTAAGAATTTCACAATCGGAACGAACGCTATCAGAATAATCAAATCATTGGTCGCTACCTGCACTACCGTATACGCCGGATTCCCTTTCGTCAACTGACTCCATACAAAAACCATAGCTGTACAGGGTGCGGCTCCTAATAAAACAGCGCCCGCCAAATATTCTTTCCCTAGTTCTGGCGTAATCAATCCTTTGAACACAACATAAAAAAAGAAAGATGCAATCGCAAACATAGTAAATGGTTTAATGAGCCAATTTGTAATCCAGGTTACATATAATCCCTTTGGATTTTTTCCAACATTTTTTACACTTATAAAGTTTACCTTCATCATCATGGGATAAATCATAACCCAGATTAATATTGCAGTAGGTATGGATACATTTGCATATTCAAACTGATTAAAAAATGCAGGTACTGATGGCAAAAATTTTCCGATTAATACGCCAGCAATCATACAAAGTGCAACCCATATCGTTAAGAATTTTTGAAAAAAATTAATTTCTATTGATTTCTTTTTGCTCATTCTTTTCTCCCCTTTTGACGTGCGTCATCTTAAAATAATTCTTTGGTTTTGCAATAATTTTTATACCCACCAGATAAATTATAGACATCCTCAAAGCCATGGTTTAACAAAATATTTTGTGCAGCATTTCCTGTTTACTCCTTATTACAGTATGTTATCGTCATTACCTTTGGATTAAGTTCTTTTAGCTTTTCTCTTAGTTCGCTATGTAGCATGTTCACCGCTGTTTCTACATGACCTTTTTCATACTGCGCTGCTACCCTTGCATCCACAATCTGAATTTCTTCATCAGACTTTAGCTTCTCTGAAAGCTTATCTGCAGTAATTAGCTTTCTGCCTTGATGAATGGCATTATCCAAAATCATTCCTGTATACATGACTGGATCTTTCGTCGTTGAAAATGGTGGTGCATATGCCAAATCTAGATGAAACAAATCCTCTGCTTTTGCCTGATAGGTTATCGCTGTTACAAATACATCAATTCGTTTGTCTACACCTTCGGCTCCAACGATCTGTGTCCCTAATAGCCGCCCAGTTTTTCTGTCCGCGATTCCCTTGATGGTCATTTCCTTGCCGCCCATATACTCTGGTTTGTTTGGCTTACTATTGTGACATACTTCTATATCAAAGCCTTCCTTTAACGCATCTTTCTCAGAAAGTCCTGTTAGTGCCACCGTCATTCCAAAAATCCGAAAGATTCCAGTCCCGAGTATTCCTCGAAATGACAAATTACCACCTGTAACCACATCTCCTGCAATTCTACCCGTCTTATTTGCTGTAGAACCCATAGGGCGATATACTGGCTTCCCTGTTACTACATGAAACTGCTCGCCACAGTCGCCACAAGCATAAACATCCGATAGATTAGTCATCATTTTTTCATTGACTTCTATTGCTCTAGTTTCTCCAAGTTTCACTCCCATACTCACTGCGAGCTCTGTATTTGGTTTTACCCCTACCGAAAGAAGAACAAAATCGGCTTCGATAACCTCTCCATCTTCAAGAAACACCTTACCTGCTTCTATTTTAACTGCAGACAAACTAGTATATACAGTCACACCATTTTTCTTCAAATGGTCTTCTACATAAGCTGCCATATCTGGATCAAGACCTGGTGTAACCTGTGGGAGTCTTTCTATTAGCGTAACTTCAATTCCGAGGTTTTTCAAGCTCTCACATACTTCAAGTCCAATGAAGCCGGTGCCTACAATAACAGCATTTTTAGGATGAGCCGTATCAATAAAAGTTTTGATGCGATTCATATCACCAATGTTTCGTAACGTAAATACATGTGAGTCAAGTGCTCCCTCAATGGGTGGTAGTATAGCAGATGCACCTGTTGCAAGTATCAATTTATCATAATAATCTGTAAACACTTCATTCCTTAAAAGATTCATTATCTCCATGGATTTTTTCTCTGGATTTATATTTAATACTTCATGTTGAATCTTCACATCCACATTGTATTTACTCATAAAGAATGCTGGACCCCGCGGAGTCAGCTCATCTGCTTCCTCTACTTCACCGCCGATATAGTATGGCATTCCACAACTAGAATAGGAAATAAAACTATCCTTGTCATAAATAACAATTTCAGCACTTTCGTCATTTCTTCTTGCTTTTGCTGCTGCAGATGTTCCTGCTGCAACTCCTCCAACTATGATAATCCTCATTTGTTACCTCCTCTCGTTCGTATAGGATACGCACAGACATAGTTCATCATCTATCTTTCTTATTTTCTAGAGAATCAAAAAACCGTTTCAAGTTATCTGGAAGCTCGTAAGTATTCGCTATCATTTCATGCATAGAATTCGTTTTATTTTCTGCGTAAATTTCCTTTAAAATTGCATTAATAATCAGTTCCTTTGGTGGTTCTGTATAGTCCTCACCTTCATAACTCCATACTCTACACTCAACTTCATCACCGCAGAGATCACCACAATCTTTACAGGAAGATTCTTTTACTTCTATTGCTATATCTTTTCCATTGATTCGAATGGTCGGTGAACTGACAAATTTATATTCGAATGCTAATTCTTCGGTTATGATATTCACTCTATTCACTTTAATATCAAAGCCTGCGGCCTTTAAAACAATTGATACATCTCTAATAGCTGCATCCAAATTTGATTCTGTACCCTGACATCGCTCACATACATTTAAATCAAGATATAAAAAATCAATTCTTATTTCCTTCTTACTGTTTTCACTACAGCAACAGTTTTTATCCTGACAACAGGAAGATTGATCTAACATATATTCACCACCTCTACTATACAAATTAAAATCCTAGATAAAACATATAAAATGCAATTAATAAAATCACGCCGCCCATCACTATCTTTAAAATGATGCTGAATCGCCCATATTTTTCGCTTTTTGAAAGTTTCTGAACAAAGCCAATACTAGTACCCGCTATAACAGCCAATACTGCATGACCGACTGAATATAGCAAAAGTAGTAGGATTCCCCAAATAACACTTCCCTTTCCTGCAACGATTGCGAGTAATACAATCAACACAGGTGTGGAACATGGTGATGAAAATATTCCACCAAGTATTCCTGCAATCAGCGCTCCAAGATATCCTTTTTTTGTATTTTTTGAAATCAAATAGGTAGAAGGAATAAAATGAAAGATATCCCATGTTTGGAGAGCCATCATAACCATAAGAATCCCTAATACAATATACCACCATTTTGCTGATGTTCCAATCAGATTTCCTGCCAGAGATGCCACTGTACCTAAGACTGTGAACGTAATCGCTGTTCCGATTGCAAAGGTAAGTGATAATCGGAAGGCTCTTTTTGTATCCTTTTGACCCGTTCCTCCTACCACACCAATGACAAGTGGAATAGTTGAAAGCGAACATGGTGTGACAGAAGTCAAAAGCCCTGCAAGCAAAGCCAGAACCGGTGCCAGCCAAAAGCTCTCCTTGATCATCGTCGACAAGAATTCCAAAATCTCATTCATTACTCAATCCCCATCTCTGCAAAGACTTTTCTCATCTGTTCTTCTGTAACTCCACCTTGATGAACGGTAAAGAGATGTTCATTATTGGTCTTTGAACTATAAAGAGTGAATTCAATTTCCTCTGATAGTTCCTCACTTGGTATAAAAGGTGTACCATCTGCATTATAAAAAACCTGTGTTGGTATGACTGAAATCGGAAAATCAATAGCAGCTGTTTGATTCTTCCATACGTCTACAAATTGTACAATGGCTTTCCCCTGAAATTCTTCGTGCAATGTTTCTAACACAGGAGCCATTTCTTTGCAGGGAATACAGGAATCCGAGCCAAAATCAATCACAAAAGGTACCCCATATGATTTGATTTTCTCCAAATCCACGGATGATATTTCTAAAGGAAGGCTATCCTCTCGAACTTCCTCTGCTTGAACTAAAGCATTTAGTCTGTTTTCCTCTGCTTTTTTAAAAATATAAATACCTACAACCACAAGGGCAATTAATACTGGAACTGCTACTTTAATCAGTATGCTCTTATTCATTTTCTTACCTTCCTCTGTCACAGCACGCTCTCCTGTTATCATATATTATTCTTTTTACAAGAACTAACCACCTCTGTAATTTCACAATTTCACTAGAGTTCAGACATTATTTTATCCTTCTAGGATATTAGCAGCATCCACCACCACATCCACCACCACATCCACCGCCGCATCCGCAGCTTTGGATTTCTTCTTTCTTTCCCATAGGTGGCTCCCAGCCAGTATCTTCCCCCACATATGTGATGGCTCCAACTGGACATAAATCCCCACAGCCATGGCAATGGTCAACACACTCTTCTCTCTGTATTACAATAGGCGTAGGAGCCTTTTCCTCATCATACACCCCATGAGAGCACTTACTAATACAACTTTCACACTCCGTACAAGTTATATAATCAATCACTGGATACCATTTTGATGCCATCTTTTTTCCTCCTGAATTTTTTACTTGTATTTTGACTTCTACATTTTTCAATATTTACATTCATTTTGATATAGTAATACTTATATTGAAAAGCATCGATATGTATATCATATACAACATATCGATGCTTGTCAATCTATTTTCTATAACGTGAAGTGAAAAATTACTAACATGATTACATCATAAAATATGAATTAATATCGCAACCAAAAGTATGCCTGCAATACCCTTATGAACCATTAACCATGCTTTGCTTTTTGATTTATGATACAGTCCGTATACACCTAATCCTATCTGTAATAGCATTGCCCCTGCGGCGATACAACCAGTTATACTAATTCCAAATCGACTAAACTGCAACAAGAAATGAAT
>Ga0209373_10005098_pt1 | contig 10923 bp, 9 predicted proteins | sample Higcelweek5metaG_FD_187173 | JGI IMG/M metagenome (GOLD analysis project Ga0209373, IMG submission 187173) | Freshwater pond sediment microbial communities from the University of Edinburgh, under environmental carbon perturbations - High... | ecosystem: Environmental > Aquatic > Freshwater >... | reverse complement strand
TCAACTCGAAGTTACTGAAACTCTAAAAGAAGAAACTATTCAACCTGAAGTTATTGAAACTCCAAAAGAAGAAACTATTCAACCTGAAGTTATTGAAACTCCAAAAGAAGAAACTATTCAACCTGAAGTTATTGAAACTCCAAAAGAAGAAGTTATTCAACCTGAAGTTACTGAAACTCCAAAAGAAGAAACTATTCAACCTGAAGTTATTGAAACTCTAAAAGAAGAAACTATTCAACCTGAAGTTATTGAAACTCCAAAAGAAGAAGTTATTCAACCTGAAGTTATTGAAACTACAAAAGAAGAAGTTATTCAACCTGAAGTTACTGAAACTCTAAAAGAAGAAGTTATTCAACTCGAAGTTATTGAAACTCCAAAAGAAGAAACTATTCAACCTGAAGTTATTGAAACTCTAAAAGAAGAAATTATTCAACCTGAAGTTATTGAAACTCCTAAAGAAGAAATTATTCAACCTGAAGTTATTGAAACTCCAAAAGAAGAAATTATTCAACCTGAAGTTATTGAAACTCCAAAAGAAGAAGTTATTCAACCTGAAGTTATTGAAACTCCAAAAGAAGAAGTTATTCAACCTGAAGTTACTGAAACTCCAAAAGAAGAAGTTAAAGAAGAACAAGTAAAAAAAAGTTGGTTTAGCAAAGTTGTTGATACATTAAATGCACCAATTGAAATAAAAATTGAACCTACTGATGGAGATGATTCTTTTTTATCAAAACTAAAGGGTAATATCAGTATTGGTCTTGGTCAACCTGTTATAAAAGAGACTGAAGAAGAAAAAGAAGCATGGAAAGAAAGACTTAGAGAAAAATTATCATTAACAAGAGAAGGTTTTGTTGAAAAAATACAAAGACTTGTAAAAGGTAAAACAAAAATAGATAATAATCTTCTTGATGAAATAGAAGATATTCTCATAGAAAGTGATGTTGGCGTTGAAATGACAGAAAAAATTTGTGAAAACTTGCGTCAAATGGCAAAAGAAAAAAGATTTTTACCTTCAGAAGTTATGCCTTCACTTTTTGACTATTTAAGAGAACAATTACACGAACAAGACCACAGAATAATAGTGGATGAAGACAGACTTAATATTATTCTTATGGTTGGTGTGAATGGTACAGGAAAAACTACAACTACAGGTAAGATTGCAGCAAAATTAAAAATAAGTAACTATTCAGTAGTTCTTGCTGCTGCTGATACTTTTAGAGCTGCTGCTATAGAACAGCTTGAAATATGGGCAAAAAGAGCAAATGTCCCAATCATAAAACATATAGAAGGTTCTGATGCTGCTGCTGTAGTATATGATGGAATCAAATCTGCTCAAGCAAAAAAAGCTAATGTACTTGTAATAGATACAGCTGGTAGATTGCATAATAAAGTAAATTTGATGGAAGAATTGAAAAAAATCAGAAAAATTATAGATAGAGAAGCTCCAGATGCAAAACTAGAAGTTTTACTTGTACTAGATGCAACTACAGGACAAAACGGTCTAAAACAAGCAGAAGTTTTTGGAAAAGCTGTAAGTTTGACAGGTGTTGTTTTGACAAAACTTGATGGTACTGCAAAAGGCGGTGTTATATTCTCTATAAAAGATATTTTAGGTATTCCGATAAAACTTGTTGGAGTAGGTGAAGGTATTGAAGATTTGAGAGATTTTAGCTCTGAAGTATTTGTAGATGCTTTATTTTCTGAAAATAAAGAAAATATAGAAAAATCAACAAAAATAAGTGATAATAAAGATGAATAAAAAAAATATCTTAATTATTGATGATAATTACGATATAGTAAATATGCTAAAACAAATCCTTGAAACAAGGGATTACACTATTTTCACTGCAAACGATGTTTTATCTGCAAAAGAAATTTACTTTAATAATGACTTTTACGTTGTAATTTGTGATTTAAGTCTTACCCCTTATAAATATGATGGTTTAGACTTGATAGAAGAATTTAAAAATGTAAAAACAACAAACTTTATAATATTTTCTGGTTATCCAAATAATTTGGAAAAAGAAAAATTGGAAAAGTTGGAAATAAAAGGTTTTCTAAATAAACCTTTTATTATAGATGATTTATTTAAATTATTAGATGAATTGGAGAGATGAGTGTTATGGATAAAATACATATTATTGGCGTAGCTGGTGGAACAGGTTCAGGAAAATCTACAATTGCAAGAAACGTATTAGAAGCTGTTGGACCAGGTGATGTTTCTTATATTCAACAAGATTCTTATTATCATGATTTGGGTCATTTACCTTTTGATGTAAGGGTAAAAATGAACCATGATTGTCTTGATGCAATTGATAATAACTTGCTTATAGAACATTTGAAAAAATTAAAAGTTGGGGAAAATATAGATAAACCTATATATGATTTCAAAACACATACAAGATTACAAGACAAAGAATTAGTTGCTCCTAGAAAAGTTATTCTTGTTGAAGGTATCCATGTTCTTGCACATGAAGAACTGAGAAAAATGTTAGATATTAAAATATTTGTTGATACAGATGCAGATATAAGACTTATAAGAAGAATAACAAGAGATGTAATAGAAAGAGGAAGACATCTTGAATCTGTTGTAGAACAATACCTTTCTACTGTTAGACCAATGCATGAAAAATTTGTGGAACCTTGCAAAAAATTTGCAGATATAATTATTCCAGAAGGTGGAAATAATCAAGTTGCTCTTGATATGTTGATAACAAAAATTAAGTCATTAACATTAAATAAATATGTTTATTTCTAAAAAGCATTGAAATTAATTTTTAAAATATTAACTATTTACATTAAAATTTATTTGTTTAATGTAAATTTTTAAAATATATCTCATAAATTATTATGGATATTAAATTGACTCCACATGGTAGTAAGTAAGCCAAGTGGTTTTCTCTTTATGTATTTAAGCTTAATGTTAAATAAAAATGCAAGATAAAAAAATAGCTTATGTCATAACAGGTTTATCGGCTAGTGGTAAAACAGTTTATGGTAAAAAATTGGCAACAGATTTAAATTTACCATTCTTTGATGAAGACAAAGAAAAAGGTTGTACAAATTATGAATATTTACAAAAGATGAATTTAGATTCATCTTTTGTCATATCTTCATCAAGATATGTTGTAATGGAACAATTTTTAAAATTAAAAGATGTGTTAGATAAGTATGAATGCAAATTAATCTTATTTAGTGAAAATAGATTTAATTCTCTCCAAAATCATGCTTTAAGATGTTTGGAAGGTAATAAAAAAGTAGCTATTATAGAAATAATATATAGACCTTATGATTTTGAAGAATATGTAAAAAAAGACTTATTTGAAAAAATTATCAATAATGAAAATCACCTAGAAAAACAAAAAGATATGCTAAATATTTTTTTTGATGGAGAATATAACTACATCTCTTCTTCTATTTATAATTTATCCTTAGGTTATCAAAAAAGGCTTTTAAACAATTACAAAGAAGCAATTTATTTTTATGAAAAAGGGTTAAATATAATTGAAAAACAAGAAAAACCTGAATTTAAAAGAACCCTTGGCATTGTATTATCTACAGAGTTGGGAAGATGTTATATTTCCTTAGGTGATAAATTAAAAGGACTTTCTTATTTTGAAAAAGCATATAAAATGGAACCCAATAATAGCTTTACCTATGGAGTCCTTTCTTCTCAACTTGTTAAATATTATATTTTTGAAAATAATTTGCAAAAAGCAGTTCAATATATATCAGAAAAAAATATAAAAATACCACCAGATGAAAAAATATATTTTGAAGAAATGAAAAAGTTCTCGCCATCAAGCTTAGAATATAAATATGCCATAAAAAATATTCTTAATGGCTTATTAAATCTAAAAAATTGTTGGTATAAAGATGAAAAAGAAATAGCAGAAAAATTTTTTTCTAACCTTGAATAATAAAAGATTTTCTAATATCAGATACAACTTTTTTTTGAGATTATGATTAATTTTGTTTTTTTGTTCCAATGGAGTAAAATAAATATAATGTAAAATTTCATACTAAAGTATTTAAATTAGATATATTAGCTTCTTGTAAAATAAAATTACTCAAAATTGGAGCCATAAGGTATATGGATTTGGCAGTAAAAATAATATTAGGAATAGTACAAGTAATATCATTTCTAATATTTATTAGAATTATTGTTGAAATTGTTATTGCTTATTCTACTAGAGAACAACCTCAATTAAAAAGACATCCTATAACTGGTTTCTTATATGATTTTACAGAGCCTTTTTGCAAACCGTTTAGACTTATATTACCATCAATGAACTTAGATTCTTCTCCAATTATTGCAATTGGATTACTTCAACTTCTAAGTTTTTTAGTTGTATTTTTAGACCAAAATTTCCTAAAAGTTTTGGCAAATTAAACATTCTTATTAAAGTTTAAGTTAAATATATGGATAAAAAACTTTCAATAATCAAAGAACTAGATGTAAGCAATATTGCTTTTAATTTAAAAAGTTCATCTACAGGTAGATATTCTCTTCATGATAGTTATAAAGAAAATTATGAAAATGGCTTTCTAAAAAACTTAAATGCACCTGCTGATGTAAGTATTGCTTTGAAAAATATTTATTATGCAACAGAAAAAGGTTTGGTTATAAGCTATAGAGAGTTTAATAATAAAATTATTAAATTAAGAAATCAAATACTTGAAACACAATATCATAATAGATCTATTCAAGAATTATCTATAGAAGAACGAGCAAAAATAGAACGTGAAAGCTCTAAACAAATATCAAAAAGTCTATCTATATCAGAAACAACAAAGTTAATTTATTCTCAAGAACTAACTGAATTAAGAAGAGAATTTTCAGAACAAAAGAAAAAAATAAAGCTTAAATATAAAGACCAAAAAGTTTTATTCATTGAAGTTCAAGATGAGTTAGAAATTATTGAAGAAAAAGAAATTGAACAACAAGAAGAATTATCAGAAGAAGTTGCTGAAACTTATGAAGCGTTTATAGAAAAAAATAAACCTTTAATTCAAAAAGCATTAGGTTCTTATAATCTTGATGAAATTGAATTATGCCTTGTTGCACTAAATGATAGTTATAATAATTTACCAGAATTGGCAAAAACATATAAAGTTATAAATAACTTTTATGATTTCAACAAAGAAAATCTTACAAAAGAATCTCTTGATATGAAAAAACGTCAAGATGAATATGAAAAACTAATTGATAATAGAGTTAGTCAAATTATCAAATCTCAAGCTTTTTCAAAAATCAAAGTTATTATAAATGCAATAGAAGAAGAGTTTAAAAATAATAGAACTATTCATAATGATATTAAATCAAACTCTATAAAAGAAGCAGGTATAAATAAACTTACAAGTATTGCCAAAGCATTGGCTTTAATTCCTCTAAAAGAATGGGATTCTCCAAAAATGGAAATGGCTCTTGAACTTTTGGAAGAAAATTTACCACAAGAAATATCAAACCTTTTGGAAAAAAAATATCAACAAGAACAAAAAAAATTAAAAGTAAAAGAATCCAATATTTCAAAAATAAATACAAGCGATTCAAAGCAACTTTTGGAAAAATTTAAAGAGTTTGATAAGCAAAAAGAACTTTTTGAAGCACTTTTCAAAAATATAGATGTAGAAAAGTTTCTTAGTGACTTGGAAACAGAATATATAAGCATAATAACTTTATTTGCAAAAAATCTAAATTATGAAAACTTTAAGCTATTTTGGTCAAAATTTCCAGAAAAAATAAATATAGAAATAGCATCCAAGCATTTTCCATATCAAGGTTTTGAATCAAATAAAAGAAATTTTTATTTCAATACATTAGCTTTATATGCATCAGAAAGCACTTTGGAAAGCTTTGTAAAAGATGTTGAGAGTAGATTTGTAAAAGATATTGACGCAGATACTGCAATTAATCTTCTTCTTAGAATGAGTTTTTTAGATATTGAAAACTTTGCAAAGAAAATAAGACCAGATATTCTTTTTGAAATTAGCAAAATGGAAAGAATATCAGAAAAGAATTTTGTAAAAGATACTGTTATAACTTGTCTTGTAAAATGGATACTTGCACTAGAACCATCTTCAACATTATTTGACAACATAATGAGAACATATTCAAAAGAATTTGTTTATAGAATAACAAAAGATAAAATTACAAAAATGGAATTGAAACAAATTCTTGAGCTTATAGAAATTATTCAAGATGATAGAATAACTTTGGAACACTTGATTTTGAAAACAGGTAAAGAAATTTTTGATAAAGTCTTAAAAATGAAATATCAATTTCTTGTGGAAGAAGAGCCAGAAAGTCTTGAAAATCATTATATTTTGGGTATTTCATTTGTTGAAACAGGTGAGCTTGATTTTGCTATTGAAGAATTTAATAAATGTAAAGAAATTGATTCTGATAAATCAGAAATATATTATAACCTTGGTCTTTGCTATGACAAAAAAGGTGATACAGAAAGAGCTATCATAGAATATAAAAATGCTATCAAAAGAAAATATGAATTTCCAGAAGCACATTATAATATTGCTGTAATTTATAGCAAAGAAAAAGATAAATTCTTGGCAATACAAGCATTTAAAAAAGTAATAAAATTAGACCCAAATAATTATAATGCTCATGTAAATCTTGGTATGTGTTATGACGAAATAAATGATATTGATTCTGCAATACTTGAATATGAAAGAGCTATAGAATCTAATCCGAAAAAATTTGAAGCTTATTTAAATCTTGGTGTAGATTGGACAATAAAAGGTAATGAAGAAAGAGCTATCATCTGTTATGAAAAAGCTATAGGTATTGACCCAGAAAATTCAAAAGTTCAATTTAACTTAGCATTGTTATATCAACAAAAAGGTGACTTTAATCGTGCTATTGCACATTATAAATTGGCTATAAGATATGGCTCTGAAAATAGCGATATTTATAATAATCTAGGTCTTTCATATTTTGCAAAGAAAAATTTTGAAAAAGCTATTGAAATGTGGAAAAAGAGTATTGAAATTGATGATAACATTGATGCTTATAATAATCTTGGTTGGGGATATAATACAATTGGTGATATAGATAGTGCTTTGAGAACTTATCTAAAAGCAAAAACCATTAGCCAAGATCATCAAAGCCTAAGCCTAAACTTGGGTACTGTATATTACAGAGTCAATGAGTATGAAAAAGCAATAGCAGAACTAGAAAATTATCTAAAATTATCTTCAGATTCTGATAAAAACTTTGAAGTTGCAAAAATAATTAAAAAGATAAAAGATGAACTTAATTCAACGGAAGACTAGAAAGAGCCTCCAAATTTAAGCCATCAACAAAACTTTTATTAATATATCGATAATAACCAGCACATGCTATCATTGCTGCGTTATCAGTGCAATATTTCATAGATGGAATATAAATTTCATATCCATTTTTTTCACATTTTTCTGTCATTCTAGTTCTTAATAAAGTATTGGCAGCAACTCCACCTGTAACAATGATTCTTTTGATTCCAAATTTTTTTGCAGCTCTCATTGTTTTACTCGTAAGGCTATCAGCTATTGCAAAATTGAAACTTGCCGCAATATCTTCTATGGGGACTTCTTCATTATTTTCTTTTAATTCTCTTACTTTATAAAGAACTGATGTTTTTATTCCACTATAACTAAAGTCAAGACCTGCTTTCAATGGTCTTGGAAATTCAAATCTTTCCATATTACCAAGTTTTGTTAGTCTATCTATCTGAGGACCTCCCGGATATGGTAAACCTAATAACCTAGCTACTTTATCAAATGCTTCTCCTACTGCATCATCTTTTGTTTTTCCAACTAATTTATATTTTCCATGATCTTCCAAAATTATTAATTCTGTATGTCCTCCAGAAACTAATAAAGCCAAAACAGGAAATTTTACATCATTTTCCAAAAAACTAGCGTATATATGACCTTCAAGATGATTTACTCCCACTAATGGTTTATTCCATAACCAAGCCAAAGTCTTTGCCGTGGTCAAACCAATCATCAAAGAACCTAAAAGACCCGGTGCATGAGTAACTGCAATCGCATCTATATCATTTGGTGTAATCTTATTATCAGCAAAAACTTCGTCTAGCAAAGGATTTATATTTAAAATATGTTGCCTTGATGCAATTTCTGGAACAACTCCACCATATTTTGCATGTATATCTATTTGAGATGAGACCAAATTTGCCAAAACTTCCTTACCATCTCTAACTAATGCGATAGAAGTTTCATCGCAACTACTTTCTATTCCTAAAATTAACATATTATTCTTCTTGTGTATTGTTATAAGTATTTAAAAAGAGGTAATTTATAATTACCTCATAATATTATTTTTTTAGCAAAGTATTTTTTATAAAAAATTCACCAGCTTTATAAGAGCTTCTTACCAAAGGTCCTGATGGTACAAAAGAAAATCCTAGTTTTATTGCTTCTTCTGAATAATATTTAAATTTGTCAGGATGAACAAATTCAACAACATCAAGATGTTTTTTTGAAGGTTGTAGATACTGTCCAAAAGTCAAAATATCAACATTGACACTTCTTAAATCTTTCATCGTTGCAAAAATTTCTTCTTCTGTTTCTCCAAGTCCAAGCATAATAGAAGATTTTGTAAAAGTTTGGGGATTAATTTCTTTGATTTTCTCCAATACATTTAAAGATTGTCTATAACTAGCTTTTCTATCTCTAACTTTTGGGCTTAGACGCTCTACAGTTTCAACATTATGACCGATGACATCAGGTTTAGAGTTAACAAGGATTTCCAAAGCATCCCAATTTGACCCAAAATCAGGAATAAGAACTTCTATAGTAATATTTTTATTGAGTATTTTTGTTTCAATAATCGTATTTGCAAAATGATGAGCTCCACCATCAGGCAAATCATCTCTATCAACGGAAGTTAATACAACATATTCCAAATCTAAATCTCTAACAGATTCTGCAACATTTATAGGCTCTTCTGGGTCTAAATAACCTTTTGGATTGCCTGTTTTTACATTACAAAATCTACAACCCCTTGTACAAACATCTCCCATAATCATAAAAGTTGCTGTACCAGCTCCCCAACATTCATGAACATTTGGGCAATTTGCTTCAGAACAAACTGTATTTAATTTTAAATTTGATACAATGCCTTTTATTTTTTTATAGTTTTCACCAGATGGTGGACGAATTTTTAACCATTCTGGTTTGGGTTGATGTTTTCCTTCTAAATTTGTCACAGATAAAACCTCTATAATGCTATGACTAAGCTATATTTACTAAATGATAATTCTTTTTACCTTTTTGGATTAAGATAAATTTATTTTGAAGAAGATGTTCAGAGTTAATGATTTCTTCAAGATTTACACATTTATCTTTATTTATTTTCAATCCGCCTTGTGTGATAAGTCTTTTTGCTTCACCTTTTGAAGGAGATGCACCAGAAAGAACAAGAAGATCAATTATTGCAAGACCTTCTTCAAGCTGTGTTTTTGCAATATTTCCTGTTGGGACACCTTCAAAAATTTCTAATAAAGTTCTTTCACCCAATGTTTTTAGTTTTTCACTTGTAGAATCGCTAAATAAGATTTCACTTGCATTTATAGCATTTATCAAAGCATCTTTATCATGAACTCTTATTGTCAATTCGTCTGCTATTGCTTTTTGAAGTATTCTAAGATGAGGTGTTTTTGCATGTTCTTCTTCCAATGCTTCAATTTCATCTTTTGATTTTAATGTAAATTTGCGAATATATTGTTTACTTCCTTCATCAGAGCAATTTATCCAAAATTGATAAAATTTGTATGGTGAAGTTTTTTCAGGGTCAAGCCAAACATTACCTTTTTCAGATTTTCCAAATTTTGTTCCATCTTCTTTTAATATCAAAGGACAAGTTAAAGCATATACACTATTGCCACCAGAAAGCCTTCTTACAAACTCAACACCTGTTGTAATATTTCCCCATTGGTCAGCTCCACCCATTTGGAGAGTACAAGCTTTTTCTTTGTTTAGATGATAGAAATCATAACCTTGTAATAATTGATATGTAAACTCTGTGTAAGACATTCCAGTTTCTAGTCTATTTTTTACAGAATCTTTTGCCATCATATAGTTTACGGTAATATGTTTTCCCACGTTTCTAAGAAACTCAAGAAAACTAAATTCTTTGAACCAATCATAGTTATTTACGATTTCGGCAGAATTATTTCCAGACTCAAAATCTAAAAATTTGCTAAGTTGTTTTTTTATACATTCTTGATTATAGACAAGCTCATCAATTGATAAAAGATTTCTTTCTTCAGATTTTCCAGATGGGTCTCCTATCATTCCAGTAGCTCCACCAACTAAAGCAATTGGTTTGTGCCCTGCTAATTGAAAATGAAGTAAAAGCATTATAGATGCAAGATTGCCAAGCTGTAATGAATTGCTTGAAGGGTCAAAGCCTATATAGCCTGTTCTTTGTGATTGCAATAAATGTTCTTCGGTCTCTGGAATAACATCATGAAGCATTCCACGCCATTTTATGTTTTCTACAAAATTCATTTCTACTTATCCTTACTAGTATAATCAAAAAAGCTATATATTTTAATATAATTTATTTTACTTTAAATCTTGCTTTAGTGATTTTGTGATAGTTAATAATAATTGTCTCATCTTTTCTTTATGACAATCAAGACAAACAGGTTCCATATCTATATATAGATAATGTTTTGAGCTAAACCAATTATCGCAAGAAGAACATTTTGCTCCGTCTGGATATTGAAAATGCTTACCTGTTTTGCTACAAGTGTGCCATTCTCTTTCAATTTTTTCAATTTTTTCTGTCATTTCTGTCATAGCCAATAACCCACCCTAGGATAACAATTTTTGAAAATTATTCCATAAAACACAAACACTAAAGTTTATATTTTAATGATCATAGTATAATAAAAA
>Ga0209373_10005097_pt1 | contig 10925 bp, 8 predicted proteins | sample Higcelweek5metaG_FD_187173 | JGI IMG/M metagenome (GOLD analysis project Ga0209373, IMG submission 187173) | Freshwater pond sediment microbial communities from the University of Edinburgh, under environmental carbon perturbations - High... | ecosystem: Environmental > Aquatic > Freshwater >... | reverse complement strand
AACTTCCAAGAGATCGGAAAATTGTTGTGGCTTGTCATTTAGGCATACGAAGTCTGAGAGTTGCACAGTTCCTTGTCATTCAGGGTTGGGACGAAGCCAATATTTTTAGTCTTGAGGGCGGTATAGAAGCATGGCAGCAAGCGGGATTGCCCGTAAAAACAGTACCCCGCACTTTTTCATTTGCCAAACCAGCCGCTTCTTGTGGCTGTGGAAGTGATGGTTGCTGCTAAAATATCTATCAAACTAACACATTTTCAAATCTTCAAATTAAAACAAACATGAAAGTATTAATTCTTTGCACCGGAAACTCTTGCCGCAGCCAAATGGCACACGGCTTTTTACAATCGTTTGACCCAACCATCACCGTTTGTTCGGCCGGCACACAAGCTTCAGGTAAACTCAACCAAAAAGCAGTAGCAGTAATGAAAGAAGCCGGAATCGACATCAGTCACCACACTTCCGATTCAATAGAAAAATACCTGAAAGATGAATGGGATTATGTGATTACCGTTTGTGGTGGCGCCAATGAGGAGTGTCCTGCATTCTTTGGAAAAGTAAAAAACCGCTTGCACATTGGTTTTGATGATCCAAGCCACGCTGTGGGAACTGACGAATTTATCCAGAGTGAATTTATCCGTGTTCGTGATGAAATCAAAGCCGGATTTTACAAATTCTATACTGAACAAATAAAACCGCAACTCTAATGTGCCAATTTGAGAATGTGCCAATTCGAAAATTTGATATTATTTGAAGATTTGAAAATTTGATATTATTCGAAGATTTGAAAATTCGATATAATTTGAGGAAGATATGATCCAACCTGAAAATTCAAACAAATCGCGCATAGAAGCATATACCGAGCTTGCCAAAAACAGTTTGGTAAGGGTTCAGTATTCGTGTTCGGGCAACTCCACTTCTTTGGAACCAGCCGACTTTATCAGTTACCGAACAGCCACCGTTGAAGACCTGCCTGCAATTATACAGTTGCTTGATGAATGCAAATTGCCATATTCGGATATTATGCCCGAAAAGCAACATTTTGTTGTAGCTGAAATTGATCAGAAAATAATTGGTTGCGCCGGATATGAAGCCTACGACCAAAATGGTTTATTTCGCTCATTGGCTGTAAAACCATTGTATCGAAACATGAATATTGCTCACACAATGATAGACAAGATCTTTGCTTTAGCACAGGAACAAGGCATTAAAGAGTTCTTTTTGCTCACTACCACTGCCGATAAATTTTTCGGAAAACTGGGCTGGGAAATGATTAACAGAAACGATGTTCCTGAAAACATTGGAAGCACTACTGAATTTTCGTCTATTTGCCCGTCGGTAGCCATTTGCATGAAATATCAACTTTGACATATTGAAAAAAAATAATATTTATATGGGACTTCAACTAAATTTCACACCGACTCATTCGCCGTTGAAAGGTAATATCTGGCTCAAAGGGCTATTTGGCATTGAGAAAGAAAATATCAGGGTGGATAAAAATGGAATTATTTCTCAAACACCACATCCGGCGGTATTTGGCGACAAATTAAGTCATGCCTATATCACTACCGACTTTTCCGAAAGTCAGGTGGAGATGATTACGCCGCCACTTGCAAACATAGCTGAAGCATTGGGTTTTCTCGAAACCATTCATGATATCGTAAGTATTGAGCTGAACGATGAATACCTCTGGCCACAGAGCATACCGCCTATTCTGCCCAATGAGGAAGAAATTCCAATTGCTCAGTATGCAAAAAGAGGAAAAAAGGAAATAGAATACCGCGAAAAAATTGCAGAAAAATACGGCAGAAAAAAGCAGGCTGTTTCGGGTATTCATTTCAATATTTCGCTGAATGAAACGCTACTACATGCGCTTTATCAAAATACAGCACAGGAAATTTCATTTGAAGCATTCAGAGATGAAGTATACCTGAAAATAACACGTCAACTCCTCCGATACCGTTGGCTTTACGTGTTGATATTTGGCTGTAGTCCCATCGTGGATCCTACCTTCGATCTGAAATGCCGCGAACTGCCCATCTATTTTAATTCCAAAACACGTGGACTGTCGCTTCGCAACAGCTGCTTTGGGTACGGTAATCTCGAAGATCTTTATCCCGATTACAGCTCAACCAAAGGCTATCTACAGAGCATTGAGGAAATGGTAAAGAAGGGAACACTATCGGCAGGCAAGGAATTGTATGCATCGGTACGACCCAAATTTATCAATCATTCGGAACATATTACTTATGTCGAAGCACGTTTTATAGATATTAACCCGATGAGTAAGATAGGGCTTACTCCGGAGATGCTGCATTTTATTCATGGGTTGGCTATTTACGGTTTACTTACCGATGAGCAAAATGATTTCAGCTCCGAATTTCAGTCCATCGCAAACATGAATCATGGCAACGTCTCCTTGTATGGTTTGCTAGAAAAACTAATCTTTATCTCGGAAGATGGTTCGAAAGCGGATGCATGGGAGGAAGCCGGACTGGTGGTTTCGAATATGCAAAGCTTATTTACAACACTTGGCATTGAGAATAAGGACTACCTGAACACATTTAAATATGTTCAGGAAATGATTCAATATCCCGAACGAAGAATTGTTCAGCAGGTATTAAGCGAGACAGATGTAAATGGATTTATTCCGTTCCATCTGGTTATGGCAAAGAATTACTTGCAAGAAAGCAAACTAAATAAATTCAACTTCAAAGGGTTGGAGGATATGGAACTGTCGACTCAACTCGTGCTGCGGGAAGCTATACGCCGTGGTGTTGCATTTGACATTCTCGACAGAGACGAGAACTTCATTCGTTTAAAGCGCGATGAAAACATTCAATATGTGCGTCAGGCAACGAAGACTTCGCTCGATAATTACGCCAGTATTTTGGCGATGGAAAATAAAGTGCTAACCAAGCAAATTTTGGCTGAACATGGCATCAGAGTTCCTAGAGGATTGAATTACACGGACAGCACAATGGCGAAAGCCGATTTTCAATACTTCAAAGACAAAGCGGTAGTTATTAAACCAAAATCGACCAACTTCGGGCTTGGAATTACAATTATTAAAAACAACGACGATGTCCACATCTTTGAAAGAGCCATAGATATTGCCTTTGAAGCCGATCAAAGCATTTTGATAGAAGATTTTATCGACGGCAAAGAGTTCAGGATATTTGTAATGAACGATGAGGTGGTGGGTATTTTGCATCGCGTTCCGGCAAATGTTACCGGTAACGGCAACCATAGCATTCGTGAATTGGTTGTTGAGAAAAACAAGGATCCTTTGCGGGGAAAGGGTTATCATACACCACTTGAGAAAATTCAATTGGGTGAGGCGGAATTGATGTTCCTAAAAGCTCAAAACAAAGACTTTGATACTATTCCGTTGGAAAATGAAACGGTATTCCTCCGGGAAAATTCGAACATCAGCACCGGTGGCGACAGCATTGATTTTACGGATGATATTCATGAATCGTACAAAAAGATAGCAGTTAAAGCAGCACTGGCATTGAACGTGAAAATCACCGGACTCGACATGATTATTCCCGATTATACGCAGGAAGCCGGCGATGATAATTATGCGATTATTGAATTGAATTTCAATCCGGCCATACATATTCATTGCCATCCTTACAAAGGTGAAAACCGGAAACTAAATGAGAAACTACTTGATATGCTTGGCTATCCGATAGTAACAGAAACGCTAACAGTAAGCCCAAAACGAACGATTTGCATAAAACTGGAATGCTGCGAATTAATTAAATAGTTACGAGTTACAAGTTGTTGATGCCTGAATTTTAATTTCAGAAAAAAAATAATTGAATATTATTACTTGCTTAAGAACTAAAAACAGTTCGGGGCGCGACTCTAAGTCGCACTCCGAACAATTACTCCAAATCAATATAAATTATGAAGACAAGACTAAAATTTCTCGACAGATATCTCACTTTATGGATATTCCTTGCCATGGCAATAGGAGTTTTCTCTGGTTGGATGTTTCCGCAAATAGCGGATTTTTGGAACAGTCTATCGGTTGGTACCACCAATATTCCCATCGCCATTGGCCTGATAGTAATGATGTATCCGCCATTGGCAAAGGTAAAGTACGAAGAGCTGGGCGAAGTATTTCGCAACACCAAAATCCTAACCCTATCGTTGGTTCAAAACTGGATTATCGGACCTGCATTGATGTTTGCACTCGCCGTTCTGCTTTTCAAATTCTTCCCGGGCGAAAATAACTCCAACCTCCCATATGTGTATGGTATCATCATGATCGGATTGGCACGTTGTATTGCCATGGTGATTGTATGGAACGATCTGGCAAAGGGCGACACGCAGTACGCAGCAGGTCTGGTGGCTTTCAACAGTATCTTTCAGGTACTTTTCTTCTCGGTATATGCCTGGTTCTTTATAGCTGTAGCGCCTGCATGGTTTGGCATCCCCACCAGCGACGCCGTTTCGAAAATTACGATTGGGCAAATTGCCGAAAGTGTATTTATCTATTTGGGTATTCCGTTTATTGCCGGATTCCTCACACGCTTTATTCTTATCCGGGTAAAAAGCAAGGTGTGGTATCACAGCAAATTTATCCCTAAGATAAGTCCGCTGACACTTATTGCTTTGTTGTTCACTATCGTGGTTATGTTCTCGCTCAAGGGTGAATATATTGTAAAAATACCAATGGATGTGGTGCTGATAGCTGTTCCATTGCTGATCTACTTTGTCATTATGTTTATGGGATCGTTTTGGATGAGCAAGAAAGCCGGCGCTACTTATGAGCAGTCCACTACTCTATCGTTTACCGCAGCCAGTAACAATTTCGAGCTGGCTATTGCTGTTGCCATTGCCGTTTTCGGGATTAACTCCGGCGAAGCTTTTGCAGCCGTTATCGGCCCATTAGTAGAAGTGCCGGTAATGATAGGACTGGTGAATGTAGCGTTTTGGTTGAAGAAGAAGTGGTTTGTGAAAGATATTACGAATAAATGAAATCTTTTGACGATCAGCCTTAATTAATGATAGGCTCAAAGAATAATTAGAAAAGGAATAGTCCAACTGATTGAGCCATCGGCCGGGCTACTCCTTTTTAAAGAAAATGTATCAAAACAATACGTTCTGAATTACGTTTCATTGGTATAAAAATTATAAAATGGAATCAACTATTGCAGGTATAAAATACTTACTCGACGACCGCGTAAAACAATACAACCACCCCGATTTTATCGACACCGACCCCATTCAGATTCCTCATCGGTTCAGCCGCAAAGAAGATATAGAAATTGCAGGTTTTCTGACGGCGACCATTGCCTGGGGGCAACGGAAAAGCATTATCGGCAACGCCAACAAGCTGTTGGACTTGATGGACAATGACCCTTACGCATTTATTACCGGGAGCAGTACTGCTGAAAAAATGGTGGTAAGCAAGTTCGTACACCGTACTTTCAATGGCAATGATTGTTTGTTTTTTCTTCATTCTTTGAAGAATATATACAAACATCACGGAGGGTTGGAACAGGTTTTCAGCGATGGATATCTGCTTGAAAACACTGCATTTAGCGCTTTACGGCATTTCAGAAAAATATTTCTGGAGCCCACCCATGATGTTCATGTCAGAAAACATTTATCGGACGTAACTGCCAATTCAAGTGCTAAGCGACTGAACATGTACCTGCGCTGGATGGTGCGCGACGACGAAAATGGAGTGGATTTTGGATTGTGGAAAAACATTCCCATGTCGGCGCTTATGCTTCCACTGGATGTGCACACCGGCGATGTGGGGCGCGCATTAGGAATTCTAATACGGAAACAAAACGATTGGAAAGCTGTGGAAGAAATTACGGCTGTTTTGCGTTCGTTCGACCCGGCCGACCCTATCAAATATGATTTTGCCTTGTTCGGAATAGGCGCTTTCGAAGGGAAAACAACTTCTTTGCCTGTCATTAGATAACCGACAATATCAGTAACTGTTTTATTCATTCCCAAAGACCATTTTAATTTAAACCACATTAGACACAATAGGACTTTGTCTGATGCGTGCTTCATTAAAACTTTTGTGCCTATTGTGGTTTAAATTATTACTATCAAGGACACAATAGTGAACGTCCTTCGATAAATATTATTGACAGATAATTTACATACAGCGAATTACAGGTTTTGTCATTTACTTAGGCCTTCTTTATTTGTTTGTAAACTTCGAACCAAACAATAGAAGAAAAACCGGCAGCAGTGCAAACCAATAATTCCAGCCAACCCATCCGTTCAAATTGAAATAAATCGAGCAAAAAAGGAATATTCAAGATCAGCATCAGGAAGAAAACAGCTCCACCAACCACCCATTTCACAGCTTTATTGGACGTAAACAATATTGTAAAGATATTTGATGTCCATGACCTGTTCGAAAGAATCACCGCGATGTTCGAAATAATAAGCGTTACAAAAGTCAGCGTTCGCACACCGCTGGCGCTGTAACCCATTTTAAGACCAACAAAATACACAAGCAAACAAATCAACAAGATACCTATGCCCTGACTACAACTCAAGAGTATTTTTTTTGCACCAAAGAATGGTTCGTTGATATCTTTTGGTGGTCGCGACATTACATTTTTTTCTTCCTTCTCCGCCTCGAAAATAATGGAACAAGCCGGGTCAATAATTAATTCGAGAAAGACAATATGCACCGGCCAGAGAATAAGCGGCATATCGGCAAAAAACACAGGAATCAATGACAAACCGGCAATGGGTACATGGATAGCAAAAATATAGGCTAAGGCTTTCTGAAGGTTATCGAAAATTTTACGACCCATCCGTACCGCCCCTACAATCGACGAAAAATTATCGTCCATCAACACCAACGACGAAGCTTCGCGCGCCACATCAGTTCCTTTCTCGCCCATGGCAATACCAATGTTGGCAGCTTTGAGCGCGGGCGCATCATTGACCCCATCGCCCGTCATGGCTACGATTTCTTTGTTCTTTTTCAGCGCATTTACAATTTTCAATTTCTGTTCGGGCACTACACGGGCAAAGATATTCACATTACTTATCCGTTTGCAAAGTTCATCTTCCGACAATTGTTCCAATTCGCTGCCAGTAATAAAAAGCTCTGGGTTTTTGATGCCTATTTCTCGCCCGATATTGGTGGCAGTCACCGGATAATCGCCGGTAATCATAATCACACGTATGCCGGCTTTGTAACATTCGGCCACAGCAAGGGGCACATTCTCCCTAATCGGATCCGAAAGACCTATTAAACCGAGAAATTCAAAATCAAAATCATGTTGAATGGCCGGAAGTTCGCCCTGAATTATTTTCGCCCTTGCTACCCCGAGTACTCTTAATCCTGTAGAAGCCATTGCGGATACCGCTTGTTCATATTTTTCTATCGACTTTTTATCCAAATGACAAAGATCGAAAATAGCTTCGGGTGCACCTTTGGTAGCAATTACCTGCTCCTTCGTTCCTGTATTCGAAAAAACCCTTGACATTGCCAATAATTCCTTCGACAGCGCATACTCTTTTTCCATCACCCAGTCGGCATGAATGTGTTCCGAATTTTGCAAAAACTGATCCCCGATATTGATAATTGCTTTTTCCATCGGGTCGAAAGGATTGGCCTGACTGGACAAAATACCGTATTCAATGATTTCATGAAAAGGATCGGTAAATGTTTCACCCGAAACTATATCTGTAAAATCATTCCCGTTGTAAAGGCGGGTCACTGTCATTTTATTCTGGGTCAAAGTACCTGTTTTATCGGTACAAAGTACTGTGGCCGAACCCAATGTTTCAACAGCCGCCGGATGGCGTGTAAGCACATTTTTTTTTGACATGCGCCAGGCGCCAAGCGCCAAAAATATGGTGAGTACCACAGGAAATTCTTCGGGCAACATGGCCATGGCCAGCGTAATCCCTGCCAAAAAACCATTCAACAAATCACCTCTTGTCAGAGTGTAAATGGCAATGACCAACACACACATCACAACTCCGATGATGGCCAACCTTTTTACCAAAGTTCCCATTTCCCGTTTTAGTTGAGTTGGCTCATCCTTCACCGACTGCAACGCCTTCCCTATTTTACCTATTTCGGTATTTAACGCAGTGGCCACAACCCTCACAATACCATTGCCCTGCACAATCATAGAACCGGAATAAACTATAGGCAAGTCATCTCCGCCGGGCGTAAAAGTAACATCTCCTGTTTTCCATTCTCTTTTGCTTACAGGTACAGGTTCGCCTGTCAACAACGATTCGTCGGCCGAAAGGTTGATACAGCTAACGACCACCGCATCCGCCGGAACACGGTCACCTTCCTGCAACACCACTATATCGTCGGTTACAACATCCCGTCCCGCAATGCGAATCGTTTCGCCATCACGTATCACCAGCGCCCGCGGACTGGCGAGATCCTTCAGTGCATCCAATGCTTTTTCGGTTTTTTTCTCCTGAAAAAACTCAATTCCCATCACCACAAACACAAAACTGAGTAGCATCAGGCCTTCCTGTACATCGCCTAACAGAAGGTAAAGCGTTCCACAGGCAACCAGAAGTAAAAACATTGGTTCTTTGACGACTCCCAATGCTATTTGAAAAACATTTTTTGGTTTTGACGAAGGTAATTCGTTATACCCTTCACTGGTAAGTTTTTTCTCAACTTCCTGATGCGTAAGCCCTTTGAGCTTTTCGGTTTGAAATGTTGTTTTCATTTTCAATTTTGTTAATATAGTTAGTGTATACTAACTATGTAAATAAAAAAAATTATTTATCAACTAATACTTTGGTTAATAAGAATTCAAGTGTTTTAAGCTCATCGTCGTTCAATTTTCTAAGGATGGATTCTGCAATGCGTTTATGCGCATATTCATGCATATGATTAATCAACTTTCCTTTTTCCGTTAAATGAAGATGCGCACTACGTCTGTCCTCATCCGAACGGATTTTATATACATATTCTTTCTCAATTAATTTATCAATAGCCACTTTAACAGTAGGTTTAGAAAGTCTTAGCTGCAAGGCCAGCTCAGTAATATTTGGATTATCAAGTAAATGTATCGTTTCCAGGTAATGCATTTGATGGGAAGTGAGCTGAAACAAATTGAATTGTTCTTTCGCCTCTTCTTCGGTATTACCAATGAGTGTGGATAAACCTGAGATAATATTTATTAATTTTTCCATGCTGCAAATATAGTTAGTTTCTACTAACTACAAACATTATTTCCGGTTTTATATAAAATTATTTTTTAAAACTACAAAACGGCTGGATAAAATTAGTAAAAATTCACTCTCTCTTTTCTTTAAATCCTAAGCTTTTACAATTTAGAATGTCTATCTTTGCAAAATGACAGACACAACATCAACCCGACCAATGCAAAAAGGGAAGGAAAAAATTATTGAAAAAGCCGTTTTACACCCGCGCAACAAACATCGGGATCGTTACGATTTCGGGACATTGATAAAAACATGCCCTGAACTGGCAAAATATGTAAAAATCAACGCACTTGGCGATGAGTCAATTGATTTTGCCAACCCCAAAGCCGTTAAATGGCTCAACAAAGCATTGCTTCAAACCTATTATTCGGTAGAAAACTGGGCGATTCCCACCGGTTATCTTTGCCCGCCTATTCCCGGCAGAGCCGATTACATTCATCATATCGCCGAATTGTTGGGAAGTTCGAACAACGGGAAAATTCCTGTTGGCAATAAAGTGAAGTGCATGGACATTGGAGTTGGTGCCAGTTGCATTTACCCCATCATTGGGCAAAAAGAGTATGGCTGGTCGTTTATTGGTTCCGAAATTGATCCAAAAGCACTCGCCTCTGCTCAAAAAATCATTCAGGAAAATGCATTTCTGACGAAAAACATCACACTGCGATTACAGGAAAACCCAAAAGACATTTTTCACGGCGTCATGGAACGTTCAGAACCTATTGATATTACAATATGTAATCCGCCATTCCACAGTTCGGCTGAGGAGTCGGAACGGGAAACATTAAAAAAGCTAAGCAGTCTGAATAAAAAAAAGATAACAACTCCGGTTTTGAATTTCGGTGGACAGAACAACGAATTGTGGTGCGAAGGCGGCGAGGTACGTTTTGTACGCGACATGATCAGGCAGAGCAAACAATTCTCTACGAACTGTTACTGGTTTTCGACCCTCGTGGCCAAAAAAGACCACCTTGCTCCCATTCTCGAAGCCATAAAACTGGACGGAGCGGTTGAAATAAAAACAATCCTAATGGGTCAGGGAACAAAAGTAAGCCGAATTGTAGCCTGGTCATTTTTGAATAAGGCTCAACAAAAAAAGTGGCAGGACACAAAATGGAATGCAATGTAAACGCGCATTCCATTGTCAACAAATTCAATACAAATATTTTTAAGTATTTTACTTCGACCCGATTTTAATTAAAAGTTCATTCTGTTTTTTTGAAAAAAGTTAATCCTCTGACACCAGTATATAACATCAAAAATCACAAGAACAATATGAAATTCTTCAGCACCTCCCAAATCAAACAACTCGACCAATACACAATTGTAGAAGAGCCAATCACTTCATCTGATTTAATGGAACGGGCAGTACTTGCTCTTTTCAAAAGCTATATTCTGACTTTTGATCACAAAAAGCCAATTCTCGTTATAGCCGGTCCGGGAAACAACGGTGGCGATGCATTAGCCCTCGCCACAAAACTTTTAAATACAGAAATGTACGTAAAAGTGTTGTTGCTCCATACAGGCAAATTATCAGCCGACTGCGAAGAAAAACTAATCTTGCTTAAAGATGAACATGCAGAACACATCATCGAAATTGAGAAAGCGTTTACAGCTCCTGAAATTTTTCCGAACACCATTCTTATCGATGGGCTTTTCGGATCGGGACTCACACGTCCGCTACAGGGAATTTATGCTGATGCAGTAAATTGGATGAACAGCAC
>Ga0209373_10005094_pt1 | contig 10926 bp, 5 predicted proteins | sample Higcelweek5metaG_FD_187173 | JGI IMG/M metagenome (GOLD analysis project Ga0209373, IMG submission 187173) | Freshwater pond sediment microbial communities from the University of Edinburgh, under environmental carbon perturbations - High... | ecosystem: Environmental > Aquatic > Freshwater >... | reverse complement strand
CCGTGTCAACATCTTTTTTCGCTTCGTCGGCGCCGCCTTCCGGCTTTACCGACCGCCCCGGATGGCTCCGGTGCAGCGAGGGGCGGTTTCTACTCCCGACCCGACCCCGTGTCAACCGCTTTTTTCGGGCTCCCGCCCGAACCCGGCTGGGGAGACCCCAGACCCCCTTTCTCTTTGGCAAGAAATCTCACGCTTTCTGCCCCGGCGGGTCGGATGAAACCAAAGTTTCACCCCTGAAAATCGACACTTAGCCTTTGCGGGGCGTGGGTTAAAAAAGATAGAGTGGGTCTAATATAGACGAGACGAGGTATGGCCATGGCTTTCGATCGGGACATATCCGACGTCAACAACTGGATGAACATGTTCCGATGGATCGTCAAACTCATCCGGGACGATTATGGTGTCGAAGAAAGCCATCTGACCCGTCATGCCCACATCGAAACCGACATCGGTCTCAGCATTGAGCAGACCGAAGAGGTGCTCGAAACCATCGCTGGCTGCTTTTCCGTCAAATTTCCCGCCGGGACTCTCGATGAGTTGGTGAAATTCGAGGAAATCTGCATGCTCGCCGCCTGGCTTCGCGGTCTCTATAAGCAGCCCGAGTTTCTCAGCGCCGATTTTGTCGCCCGCGCGGTTCAGCTGAATCCCAGCGCCAAGCCTGAGTGAGCCCTTATTCGGGCTTCCACAGGTCGGGCAGGCACCAGGATTTGACCCAGGCCGGCATCTGCTCCGCCGGCATCGGCCGGGCAATGCCATAGCCCTGGCCAATATCACAGCCGTAATGGCGCAGCGGAACCGCGTGGGCCAGCGTTTCCACCCCTTCGGCCACCACCTTACGGTTCAGGGCATGCGCCATTCCCACCATGCTTTGAACCAAAGCCTGATCCTCAGCGTTCACCATGATGTCCTGAACGAAGGAGCGGTCGATTTTGAGGAATTTGACCGGCAGGCGGCGGAAGTAGGTCAGGGAGGAATAACCGGTCCCGAAATCATCCAACGCAAAAGTGATGCCGAGCCGGTTGCAATCATGAATGCGCCGCGACACCTCATCCAGATCGCTCATGGAGGTCGTTTCGAGAATCTCCATATGCAGCAAATTCGCGGGCACATCGGGAAAATCATCGAGAATCCCGATCAGGCGGGACACGAAATCAGGCTGCTGGAGATGATGGCCGAAAACATTGATGCAGACCGAGATCTCCAAGCCGGAGTTTTTCCACGCTCGGATCTGCTTCAAAGCCTGCCGCACCACCCAATCGCCGAGCGGCAAGGTGAAATCGGTCTTTTCCACCCCGGGCAGGAAACAGCCCGGCAGCAGCAGGCCGCGTTCCGGATGCTGCCAGCGGATCAGCGCCTCGGCTCCCACCACCGCCCCCGAGGTGAGATCGACCTTGGGCTGGTAATAGAGGCAGAATTCCTCGTTATCGAGCGCCGAGACCATCCGGGCATAATGGGCATGGTGCTCCTGTTGCCGCTGATGGCCGACCGGATCGAACTGGCACAGGCTGTTCTTCCCTTTGCGTTTCGCTTCGTGCAGAGCCTGATCGGCGTGGCGGATCAGGGCATCAGGCTCTTCGGACACATCCAGCGGAAACAGCGAGACTCCCATGCTGAGGGTCAATTTGGCCACTTTACCGGCATGGGTATAAGGCAAGGCGACTTCGGCCAGCATCCGCGAAGCGACATCCTGCAATTCCGCCTCATTGCCGAGACAGCACAATAGAACGACAAATTCGTCTCCGCCCATCCGGGCGACGGTATCGCCGCTCCGTGTGGCCCGTTTCAGGCGTCGCGCGACTTCGACCAGGAACCGATCGCCGACATCGTGGCCAAACTGATCATTGACCGGCTTGAAATCGTCCAGATCGAGGTAACAGACCGCCAGCAGATCGCCATGGCGTTTCGCCTGGGCCACGGCCTGATGGATCCGGTCAACCAGCAAGATTCGGTTGGGCAGGCCGGTCAGGCTGTCATGGTAGGCCAGATAGGCCATCCGTTCCTGACTCTCTTTTGCCTCGGTCACGTCTTTGACGGCCCCGATCAAGCGGATTGGCCGCCCGTCGAGATCCAATTCTAACTTGCCAACCCCATGGATCCAGCGCACCGCCGCATCATTCGGGCGTAGAATTCGATATTCCAGATCAAACGGCTGGCGAAGACCGCAAACATGCTCTTCAAAATAAGCATGCACTGCATCGCGGTCTTCATCCAGCATCAAGCGACGCCATGCTTCGCTTGTGACAGGATAAGAGGACGGTATTCCGAAAATTTTTTCCTGTTCTGGGGAGCGAACCCAGATCTCATTGCGCAAATCGAGCGTATAAGTTCCAAGACCGCCAACCTCACAGGCGGCAATAAGCGATTTATGAACTTGATGAAGATTATGAATTGCATCCTGAAGGCTGTCATTGCTCAAGCGAAGCTGGATTGCTTTTTCCTGCTCCTTTCGCCAGTAATAAAAAACAACTGCAGCAGAAAATAAGGTTATAATAAAGAAAACAAGGCTCATCAATAAAACAATAAGACATAGATTTCGCCATGGATCAAGAGTAGCCTTCATTGATAAAGCATTGATAATATAAATTGGACAGGATGAGAGACGAGCAACGCTATAAATACGCTTAACATTTTCCAGTGGGGTCTGAGCCAGAAATGTTCCTTGCTGAAAACTCTCTCCAACCATTTCCCGCAATTCGCCCGGCACACGTGCTTGATCGCCGGTTTCGACCACCTCGTCGCGAAACCGGCTTGGATTACGGACAATCAAAGAGAGATCATGACTGCGCAGACTGAGAAAACTATCTTCTGCCACTGGAAACGCCGAAATCTGACGGCGGAAATGCTCAATTCGAACCGGAATAACCACGACACCCGCAAATTGTCCCGCACGATCATGATAGCCACGAGCAAATATCAAAATATCATCCCCGGACAAACGGCTTTTCAGGGGACGCGTTACATAGAGAGACTCTTGCAAACCATTTTTAATATCCTGAAAATATTCCCGATCCCTGACATTAAATGAATAAGGACGAGCATGCCCCATATGAAACACGACATTACCATCGCTATCCGTGACAGAAACGTCGTCTGACTCATTAATTAAATAATGAATTTTATCCATAACCCCAAAAACAATATCATGATTTTTTTTATCACTTTTTAAATCAACTTCGAGATTGTCCACAATCATCCTGAGGGCAATATCAATTTTTTCGATTGAGTTATCAATATTCTGGCGAATGACCTGAACCATGGCCATGCCCTGCATTTCTGCACGGGCGAGGTCCCGCGTCTTTAGTTCCGACAGCCCCAAAGAGACTCCGGTCACGACGACGCTATTGACAAAAAAAACAGAAAAAATCAGAAGAACAACGAAATGGCGATTTCGCGACAGTTTTTGCAAAGTCATAATCGATCGCCTTGTTTTAAGGTCTCAAATCCTGAACAATGACTTCAAAAGCCCCAGCATATTGACCAGAATATCGAAAATCCAGATCAACCGATAGGCATTCAATCTTGCCCCCTGCCGAAGCAGCAAAGTGCAACAGAAAAAGAAACGCTGCTGATCAGCGAGAGGGCAAACCGCACTTCGTTGGGAAATTTTACCCAAAGGGATGTTCACTCTTCCCAACTTGCTCGCTGAAACCGACGTCAGACCAATAGTAAAACCGTCGATTACCAGGATGATATCGCCCGCCGGGATCGGGCAACGCTTGATCAGCCCTTGGAATCCACGATAAAAAGGGCTGTTCAGAAATGCTGTCGCCCCGGATTCCCCCCGGTTCGGCTCAAAAGTCGGAAGAAGACTGCGACAGGGAGACCGATCATATCGGCAAACAAACTCTTTCCCGGCGGAACGCGGGAGACTCTTCTGATTGTCGATGACAACCCGGAAAATCTTCAGGTTCTGGGCGATCTGCTCCGCCCGACCTATACGGTTCGGGTCGCGCTGTCCGGTGAGCGGGCGCTTGAGGTGGTCCGCACCCCGCCCCGCCCCGACCTGATCCTGCTCGATGTGATGATGCCGGGACTCAACGGCTACGAGACTCTGCGTCGCCTGCGCGAACTCCCAGAGATGCATGATATTCCGGTGGTATTTGTCACCGCGCTGGATTCGAACGATGACGAACGGATTGGACTCGAACTGGGCGCTGCGGATTACCTCACCAAGCCGATCCGCCCGGCAATCGTTCAGGCTCGGGTCCGCAATCTGGTCGAGATGAAACGGGCGCGCGACTGGCTGAAGGACCATACCGAACAACTCGAAGCCGAACTGAACCGCCTGCTCGACATTCTTGCCCACCATCTTCAGGAACCGGTCCGGCAACAGATTACCTTTTCGCAGTTGCTGCGCCGCTCGCTGCCTGACCCGCTCAACGAGATGGCCAGTCTGTCGATCAGCCAGATCATCACGGGCGGGCTCCATCTGCGCGCAATGTTGCAGGACGTTCAATTGTACCTGTCGCTGCATCACATGCCGCCTCCGGCACATGCCTGTTCGGCCGGCACGGCCTTTGAGGACGCCCTCCGGCAGGTCCGGCGGGAACAGGCCTGCGCGGAAATGGAGGTGATTTGCGCTCCCTTGCCGGCGGTATGGATCGATTTTGCTCACCTCGTGGTGATTTTCCGGGCCCTGCTCGCCAATGCCGTCCTCTATGCCCGTCCAGGCCGACCTTTGGTGGTACGGGTTGCGGCGGAATCTGGACCGAACCGGCAGGCGATTTTTTCGATCTGTGACAATGGCATTGGCATTGCCCCCGAGTTCCGCGAGCGGGTGTTCGCAATGTTCGAACGGCTTCACAATGCGGCGGATTATCCCGGAACAGGCATCGGTCTGTCGCTGGTCCGCAAGGTGGTGGGGATGGCCGGCGGCACCGCCTGGATCGAGGACGGCGAGGAGGGCGGAAGCCGAATCTGTTTCACGGTCCCGCTTGATCCCCCCCTGGTCTGATTGCGCCCTCGGCATCAGCGCCCCACTTCAGCGCAGCCCGCGCAGGGTTGCGAGGGCACGATCCATTGCAAAGCGCCGGGTCTGCTCCGCAATCAGGGAGAAAGCCGGGCCGCAGGCCGCGCGCAGCACCGAGGCGTTGGCATCGATATAATCAAGCGCAGCCATCTCGTCGCGCTCCAGCAGACGGTCCAGACCATCGAGCACGCTGTCCCAAAGCGCGGGATCGTCCGATGGACCCTCTGCGCTGGGATTCTCCGCAGCGAGGGAAGTCGGAATCGCACTGGGCGTGGAATCCGGGGGCGGATCGGCAGGCAACCAGATCAACAAAGCCTCATAGAGCTGCGCTGCGGTCACCGGCTTGGTCAGAATGCCATTCATCCCGGCGTCCAGACAGGCGGCGCGATCTTCGGCAAAGACATTGGCGGTCAAGGCCAAAATGGGAATCGTCGCATAGCCGGGCAGGCTCCGAATCTGCCGGGTGGCATCGAGTCCGTTCAGACCCGGCATCTGGACATCCATCAGGATCAGGGCAAACCCCTCCTGCCCCGCCTGAGTCACCGCCTCCTGGCCGTTCCCTGCGGCCGTGACGTCGAGTCCAACGACATGAAGCATCTGCTGGACCACCTCGACATTGACCTGATTGTCATCGGCGAGCAGCAGACGCCGGCCCCGATGACGGCGGCGCACTTCCAGTTCGGCACTTTCCCGCCCAGCATCGACACAGGGTTCGGCAATGGCGCCATGACCACGCTGGAGCGGAACCAAGAACCAGAAGGTGCTGCCGAGTCCGGCGACACTCTCAACCCCGACCCGGCCGCCCATCAGTTCGGTCAGGCGCTTGGTCAAAGCCAGGCCGAGACCGGTCCCGCCGAACTCGCGGGCGGTACTACCGTCGGCTTGTTCGAACGGCTGGAATAGGCGGTCCTGCTGCTCGGAAGTCAGACCGATTCCGCTATCTTTGACCTCGAAGCGAACCCATAAAGCGGTTTCCGTTTCCGCCTCCATCGCAGCGCGGAGGAGGATCCCGCCTTTTCGGGTAAATTTGACCGCATTGCCGGCGAGATTGAGCAGAGCCTGACGCAGCCGAAGCGCATCGCCGCGCAGCCATACCGGCACCCCTTCGTCATCAACCTCCAGGGTCAGGCCCTTTTCCTGACAGGATTCGCGGATGATCGAGGCGACATTGTCGAGGACGGAGGAGAGGTGGAAATTGCCGGTCTCCAGCCGAACGCCCCCGGCCTCGATCTTGGAAAGATCAAGAATGTCATTGATGATCGACAGCAGATGCCGGCCGGCAATGTCCATCTTGTCGAGGCGCTGCCGCTGCCGGGCGGTAAGGGGATCGCGACGGAGAAGATAACTGAGGCCGAGGATCGCATTCAGCGGGGTGCGGATCTCATGGCTCATATTCGCCAGAAAGGCACTTTTGGCCTGACTGGCCGCCTCGGCCGCCTCCTTGGCTTGCAACAGCAGGGTTTGGGCCTCGCGGCGCTGCGAGATATCCGACTGGAAAGCGATCAGATGCGGCCGTTCCCCGTCGCTGCCGGGATGGTAATAGATATTGAGTTCGACCGGAACGCGACGACCCTCCCGAGTCTTCTGGTCGGTTTCGATCTGGATATGCCCCTGACGACGGATTTCCCCCCCAACCCGCCGGAAGACCTCAGGCGAGAAATGATCGTCAATGTCATAAACCGTCAATTGCAACAGTTCTTGAATGCTGTAGCCGAGGAAATCGGCGGTAAAGCGATTGGCATAAATGAGATGGCCGGTTTCGAAATCGGCCCAGGTGATGCCGATGCCGACGCTCTCCATCGCGAACTGAATGTCGAGCAGAGTCCGGTTAACGGCGCGAAGATCGGCAGTCTGTTCAGCCACCCGCTGTTCGAGTTCGGCATTCAGCTGGCGGAGCGCGGCTTCGGCGGCACGCCGAGCGGACACATCGATTCCGGCCCCGACCTGGAGCCGCTGGCCAGCGATCTCGATCCGCCGGCCGGTAAACAGATAGGGGGTTCGGGTTCCATCCTGGGCGACAAGATCGGCCTCGGCGCTGCTCTCATCGGTTTCGAACCCGGCGTCGATCCAGGCGATGACATGAGCGCGATCTTCCCCTTCGAACAAATCGAAGGCGCGGAGAGCCCGTAATTCCTCGGCCGTCCGCCCACTGACCTGTTCCAGCTTGCGGTTCCAGAACACCAGCCGCCCCTCGAGATCGAGGGCATAAAAGATCCCGGGAATGGCATCAAGAATGGTCTCACGCACCCGCCGCTCTTCCTCCAGTGCCTGGCGGGCCAGCTCGCGATCAGTGACATCTTGAACGGTGCCCAGCCCACGCCGGGCAACGCCGTTTTCATCGCACTCAATCACCGCCTGCTCGCGCACCCAACGCACCGCCCCGGCGACCAGCACCCGGTGTTCGATGTCATAGGACGCCCCTTCAAGAGCGGCGCTCCAGGCGGTGGCCACGGCGTCCCGATCATCCGGGGGCAAGGTGGCAAGAAACTGGTCAAGGGTGAGGGGGGTGCCGGGACCCAGACCGAAAATTCGGTAGGTCTCCTCCGACCAGGATAAATGACCCGACGGAATATCGAGGGTCCAACTGCCGATATGCGCCACGGCCTGGGCCTGCGCCAGGGTCTCACGACTTTCACGCAGCTCTTCTTCCTGGCGTCGGGCCTCGGTGATGTCGTGGGCAATGCCGAGGACCCCGATCAAGGTGCCATCGACCGCCCGCATCGGGGTCTTGGTGGTCTTGAGCAGGGCGCGCCGCCCGCCGATGGCATAAGAGATCCATTCTTCATTGACGGTTGGCCCACCGGCCGCCATCGCGGCCCGATCATGAGCCCGGAAAAATTCGGCGAGATCGTGCTCGATGAAATCGAAATCGGTATGGCCCCGGATTTCGGCTTCAGGCTTGCCGAAAAACAGCTCGAATTCAGGATTGCAGGCCAGATAGATCCCGTTGGGGTCCTTCAGCCAGATCATGTTGGGAATGGTCTGGATCAGAGTTTTCAGGAACACCCGTTCCTCATCATGGGCCGCCTGCTGGCGCTCCCGAATGGTCCAAATCCACCGCCGTTCCAGCAGACGGACAAAGACCAGCGAACCGACAAACAGAGCGAGGGTCAGACCGAGGACCAGCCCCGCCTGCCAGGACCAGCGGGCCAGGGCCGCATCCATCGGAACGGTCACTGAGATCAGAAGACCGAGGGGCTCTTCACGATGAAACACACGCAGAATCCCGCCCTCTTCCAGACTCCCGTCGCGGGAATGAGCGGCGAGAGCGGCGACAAACTGCGGCGTCAGGGTTTGGGTGCCGATCGCCGGCCCACCGTCTGCGCCGATCTGGGTCGAGGCAATCAAACGCAAGTCGCGGTCATGGACTTCGATTTCGCTGCCGGCAAGGCGCTGGAACTGGTCGAGACGGCGGACCAGTTGCTCGACGAAGAGCGAGCCATACACCACCCCGGCAAAGGATCCATCCGGCGCCTTGACCCGGCGCGCCATCAGCCAGATCCATTTCTGCGAGATCCGGCCGATCACCGGCTCGGCGATCACCATCCCGAGGGTGGGATTATCCCGCAGACTCTTGAAATAGGAGCGGTCGGCCAGAGGAACGCGCCGGGCCGGATCAACCCCTTGGCCATAGACCGCCTCCCCCTGAGCATTGGTCGCGCGGAGCAGATCGAGGACCGGGAAATAAGATTGCTGCCGGGCGAGAAAGGCAGTGATTCCCCCGGTGGCATTGTCCGGCTGACGGGTGGCGAGCCGATGTTCGATCTCGTCGGCGGAAACCTTGAGGACATAGCCAATGGTCTGCACTGTCCCGTCAAGATTTTGAGCAACCGAAGCGGTGATGGTCTCCGCGGCAGCGCGCTGGTCATCGACCTCATCGCGATACATCAGTTGCACGGCCGAAACTGCGGCAGCGCCGATCAAAAGATTGGCGACGGCAAAGCCGACCCGCAGAAACCGCCAGCTCTTTTTCATTGTCCGGTCATCATGCCCAAAGGGACGGGCGCCAGGGAACCAAGGGAAGATCCCAAGCTAAAGATATATGATATCCCTCTCTTTCTCCTCAGAACGAGTCAAATTTCCGGGCGGCCGCCCGGACCCGCTCGGGGAGCAAGCTCCCCGAACCCCTCTTCGTTTCGAAAATAAAAAGGAGGTCCGGGGCATCGCCCCGGGCGGGTTTGGGCGGCAGCCCAAAAACTCAGGGTTCGCGCATGCTTTCGCGTAAGGCCCGAGTCAACGGCATGGCAAAGTAAGAGAACACACTGCGCTGACCGACTTTGATTTCAGCCAAAAGTGTCATCCCCGGGATCAAAGCGATACTATCATCCGGCAAATTATGAAGCTTAACCTCAGTCAGTTCAACCTGAGCCAGATGATAAGCACTGCCCCCACCGCTCGGCGGAGGATTGAGTCCTTCCGGATTCGAGCCCGAATTCGAGAAAGAGGCCTGACTGATCGAGCGCAGCCGCCCCCCCAAAGCGCCATGCCGCTGATAGGGAAAAGCATCCAGCTTGATCACCACCGAATCGCCATCGCGGACATAACCGATATCGCCCGAACTGATCGTGATATTGGCAATCAAGGCGGCCTGCGACGGCAACAGAGTGATCAACGGCTCCGCCTCGCGCAGCACTGACCCTTCCGACCGCTTCGCCACTTCCAGCACCACCCCATCCTCGGGCGATTGCACCACAATCAGATCATTCAGACGAACCGCTTTGGCCAGTCCTTCCTCAGCCCGCACCGAATCGGCCTTGGCCCGGACCAGTTCTTCCAGCAATTGCCGACGCCATTCATCAATAAAAGACTGACGTTCAGCCCGTTTCGACTGGATCGAATGCGAAATCTCGGTCAGGTGATTGATCGCATTGTGATGGTCCCGCTCTGTCCGCATCCGGGTATTGAGCGAATCAAGATATTGAAGGCGCGACCCCGTCTGGCTTTGCAGCAGAGTCTCGCGCATCTTCTCCACGTCCTTGGCCACTTCAACCTGACGGCCGAGCAGGACACGATCATCCTCGGTGGTGCGGACACTGGCTTCGAGGCGCTGGATCTCCTCGTTAAACGCATTCAAACGGGACTGATACTGGGCCTGACGCTGGCGATAGAGCACCGCCTGGAGCTGACGATCAGGATCGATCCCGGCATTCTCATAGGACCGCCCGGCCAGTTCCGCTTCAACCCGCTGGATCTGCGCCTGCAATGCCCGTTGCTGCGCCGACATCGACGTCACATTGGCCTGGGCAAAGGTCGGATCAAGCGTGGCGAGAATCTGGCCTTTCTTGACCACATCGCCGGCCTTGACCTTCAATTCGCGGAGAATCGCCCGCTCCATCGGCTGCAACACCATCGGCGGCGAATCCGTGGCTAACCGTCCACTCCCAACCACCACCACATCGACATCAACCAGAGCCGACACCAGCAGCAGCACCAGGAACATCCCGCCGGTCAGATAATGCGACGAGGTCAGCCAGCGACTGGGCCGTTCGGCAATAACCTGATCGATTTCATCCTGAAACCCCATCGCCTCCGGAGTCACCGGCAACGGCACGCCCTCGCTGGCACGATGGTCATCCCACCGATGGCGGAAGGTGAGGCGTTCCCACAAACGCCGGATCACTGGACGTACCGCGTTTGCTGGTTCCATAGGTGCCGATAAATGTCACAACGCTCAAGCAGAGCGTGATGGGGGCCAAAATCGACCATCTTGCCCCGCTCCAACACCAGAATCGCTTCGGCGCTGGCCAGTGAGGACATGCGATGGGAAATGATGATCATCGTGCGGTTCCGCGCGATATGTTCGAGATTCTCCTGAATGATCGCTTCGCTGTCCGGATCGAGCGCGCTGGTCGCCTCGTCAAAGATCAGCAGGCGAGGCTTCGACAGCAAGGCCCGCGCAATCGCAATGCGCTGCCGCTGGCCGCCGGAGAAATTGCTGCCATTTTCCTCAACGAACG
>Ga0209373_10005092_pt1 | contig 10932 bp, 6 predicted proteins | sample Higcelweek5metaG_FD_187173 | JGI IMG/M metagenome (GOLD analysis project Ga0209373, IMG submission 187173) | Freshwater pond sediment microbial communities from the University of Edinburgh, under environmental carbon perturbations - High... | ecosystem: Environmental > Aquatic > Freshwater >... | reverse complement strand
CGAGATGGGACGGAATGCGGACCGAAAGAACCAGGAAAGCGTAACGGCCTTTCATAAGCATGGTTTTGTAGGCTTCATCAATTGCGGACGTAATGGTTTTCGAGCGGATGATACGATCGTTGATATAGACCGTCTGCTCTCCCCTGTTCCCGCGGGCAATTTCCGGTTTCCCTATAAAGCCGGAGAAATGCAGATCATTGTAATCCTCTTCAATCGGAATACACTCCCTGACAATATCTTTGCCGTATACGCAGAAGAGCGACGCAGCGGGATCGTTGTTCCCGGGGCTGTGAAAAATCTCTTTTCCCTGACTGATCATACGGAAAGAAATGTCCGGCCGTATAAGTGCAAAACGCTCGACGAGCTGCGCGATATACTGTGCCTCCGTGGCATCCTTCTTTAAGAATTTATACCTTGCCGGAAGATTAAAAAAAAGATCTTGAACCTGAACACTCGTTCCCGGGGGGCCTCCGGCAGGCGCGACACGAAGAATCTGTCCGGCTTCAAGAACGACTTCCGTACCGATATCGGCACCTGGCTGCCTGGTCTTAAGGGTCACCCTTGAAGCGGCGGAGATACTGGAAAGCGCCTCGCCGCGAAACCCCATCGTATGCAGGGAAAACAGATCTTCGAGTGTCTGAAGCTTGCTGGTCGCATGACATGTAAAAGCAAGTCGGGCATCCTCTTCATCCATTCCGCAGCCGTTATCGGTGATCCGGATGAGCGCTATACCGCCGTTCATGATTTCCGCCGTGATCATTGTGGCACCTGCGTCAATCGAGTTTTCGACAAGTTCCTTTACAACAGAGGACGGTCTTTCGACGACTTCGCCGGCGGCGATCCCGTCCGATGTAGCATGATCGAGTTGATGAATACGCCCCATGATCTTCCCCCTACTCTTCTCTCGCCTTTGCTATCAAGGCGTACAGACTGTTCATGGCTTCCAGCGGAGTCATGTGTGAGATGTCGAGATCCAGAAGTTCGCGGCGGATCGGATCCGTACGCTCTGAGTATTTCGTCTTCTCGAAAAGTGCCATCTGCCCTTCCATCGGTTCCGTTGAAGGAAGAACTTCACCGGAGCCGTCGTCTTTAACCGAATGGATGGGCTCTCCCTTGATCCGGCGTTCTTTCTCCAGGCTGCCGAGAATGATTTTTGCCCGTGAAACGACTTCATCCGGAACTCCTGCGAGACGGGCTACTTCGATTCCGTAGCTGTCGTCTGTACCGCCGTCGGCGATACGGTGGAGAAAAATGACTTCCCCATCCTTCTCGTCAACCTCAACATGTGCGTTGACAATACCTTCGATCTGGTTCTCAAGCATATTGAGTTCGTGGTAATGTGTCGCGAAAAGTGTCCGGGCAAAGATCACGCCCGGATCGCTTAAAAATTCCAGAATTGCCCAGGCAATGGAGAGTCCGTCGTAGGTACTTGTGCCGCGCCCGACTTCGTCGAGCAGCAAAAGGCTGCGGCGGCTCGCATTCCGAAGAATGGTCGCGACCTCATTCATCTCAACCATGAAAGTCGACTGTCCCGAGGTCAAATCGTCGGATGCGCCGATTCTCGTGAAAATCCGGTCGGCAATTCCGATATGAGCGCTTTCTGCCGGAACAAAACTGCCGATCTGCGCCATCAATACAATGAGTGCGACCTGCCGCATGTAGGTTGATTTACCGGCCATGTTCGGACCGGTAATCAGTATAATGCGCCGGTTCTCTTCGTCCATACAGGTATCGTTCGGAACAAAGCTGCCGGTCGGCAGCATTTTTTCAACAACCGGATGACGGCCCTTTACGATCTCAAGAGAGTCCGAACGGTCGACGGTCGGACGTACATACTTTTCACGGTCGGCCAGTTCGCCTAAGGAAAGAAGAACGTCGAGCGCCGCGAGAGCGCTTGATGTCGTCTGAAGACGCGAGGATTCTTTTGAAATCTTTTCGCGGATTTCGCAGAACATCTCATATTCCAGAGAAATCAGCTTCTGCTGCGCGCCGAGGATCGTATCTTCCATGCCCTTCAGTTCTTCCGTGATATACCGCTCGGCATTCGTAAGCGTCTGCTTGCGGATGTAATAGTCCGGCACCATCGAAACACTGCCTTTGGAGACTTCCAGATAATACCCGAATACTCGCGTATAACCGACCTTCATGGTACGGATTCCGGTCTTCTCCCTCTCCTTGGTCTCGATGTTCATGATGAGACTCTTGCCGTCGCGCGACGCAAGCCGGAGCTTATCGACTTCCTCGCTGTAACCGTCTCGTATGAGGCCGGCCTCTTTGATGCTGATCGGAGGTTCGTCGCCGAGTGCGTCGGAAAGAAGTGTACAGATATCTTCAAGCGGATCGAGCATGTCCTTAATCTCACCGAAAAGACCCTTATCAAGCCTGGCTGCGAGCGAACATATATAAGGGAGCTTCATCAGCGAGTTTTTAAGGGACAGCAAATCTCTCGCGTGAACGGAGCCGAGCGCGATCCGGGATGTCAGGCGCTCCATGTCATGGACTCCGGTTATTGCCTCCAGCAATTCCTGGCGAAGCATATAGGATTCCTTGGCTTGCTCGACCGCGTCGAGTCTCGGAAGAATATCTTCGACGGTTATCAGCGGCTGCTCCAGCCAGCGCCTTAAAAGCCGTCCGCCCATTGCAGTCTTGGTAAGGTCAATCGCCCATAGGAGACTTCCCTTTCTGGATTTCGTGCGGATTGTTTCCGTCATCTCGAGATTTCTTCTCGTGGAGACATCAAGCTCCATGGTCTCTTCTATACGGTACACATGGATATTGTGAAGATGAGAAATCGGACTCTGCTGCGTGTCTTCAAGATAACAAAGAAGAGCGCTTGCGGCTGAACGGTACAAAAGAGCCTGTACCTGATCCATACTCCAGAGATCCGCCGGTTTCTTTCCGGCTCCTTTTGCATCGCTGTCAATATAATCGTTTATTTTATCCGAGCGAAAATCGGCGTCCGGCCGCACGGATATCAATACGGGAAACTGTGTCATGATTTTTGCGTAATAAGGGTCTTTGAGAAATGCTTCGCTGCAGATGATCTCGGCCGGCGCATAGCGTGCGATCTGGTTCTGCAGCTTTCCGGATGTGTTCCCCGTAATCAGTTGTGTCGCTTCAAAGGTTCCCGTTGCAAGGTCGGCGGCGGCCAGGCCGTACTGCATCCCCATTCTGTAGATGGAAAGTATATAGTTGTTCTTCTTTTCTTCAAGGCCCGCAAGATCGGTGATCGTTCCCGGCGTTAATATCCGCGTGACCGCGCGCTTAACAATTCCTTTGGCCAGTGCCGGATCTTCCATCTGATCGCATACGGCGACCTTATAACCGTGTGCGACGAGTTTCTGCATATAGCTCTGCGCCGCATGATGAGGAACACCGCACATCGGCGCACGTTTATCAAGACCGCAGTCCCTGCCTGTCAGGGCCAGCTCCAGCTCGCGGGAAGCCGTAATCGCATCGTCGAAAAAAAGTTCATAGAAGTCACCGAGCCGGAACATCAGGATGGCATCCGGCCATTTCTCCTTCTGTTCCAGATACTGGAGCATCATCGGCGTGATTTTGCTGCGGTCCAGCGTTTTATATGTCAGAAGTTCTGAATCGTCGTTCATATTGTGAAGCTCTCCCAGTGTCCTTCAAGCGAGTACGGTCTCGCTCCGGTGATTCGGACGAGTGCCAGATGTCCTTCGAGGATATCACCGTTGACGGCGTCCGCCTTTTCGAGAACCGTTCCGTCCGGGAGACGAATACCGTCGGCCAATGTGAAGTTAACAAGACGATTGGATCTTGTACGCCCGGACAGGATATGGGGCGCCGTTTCACTTCTGCCCTCGATCAGAATCTCTTCAAGATTTCCTACGACACTTTGATTGGACTCGTAGCAGTGGCTGTTCTGAAGGTCAAGAAGCCGGGTAAACCGCTCCGTCACGACTTCGTGAGAAATCTGATCTTTCATATCGGCAGCCGGGGTCCCCGGACGGACCGAGTACTGGAAGGTAAACGCCGCATCGAACCGGATCAGACGCATCAGGGACAGGGTGTCTTCAAAGTCTTCTTCCGTCTCTCCCGGGAAACCGACGATAATGTCCGTGGATATCGTGCCTTCCGGAAATTTGCTTCGGAAAAGCTGCGCCGTACGGATATACTGTTCTCTTGTATAGTGACGGTTCATCGCCTGGAGGATCCGATCACTTCCCGACTGCATCGGAAGATGCAGGTGCGACTCGATATTCGGATGGGATGCCATAATGTCGATCACGCGGTCCGACAGGTCCTTCGGGTGCGAGGTCATAAAGCGAATCCGCGAAATTCCCGGAATCCCGGATATTTCCAGCAGAAGATCGGCAAAATCCGGCGTATCTTCACTGTCTTTCCCGTAGGAATTGACATTTTGCCCCAGAAGAAGGATTTCCTTATAGCCTTCGGCGGCTAGGAAAGTTACTTCTTTCATAATTTGCGAAAAAGGCCGCGAACGCTCACGTCCTCTCGTATAGGGGACGATACAGTAGGTACAGAAGTTGTTGCATCCGTACATAATCGGTACCAGAGCGCGGAATTTTCGCGAACGGTCAATCGGCAGATCAAGATCGTCTGCAAGATAATCTACGGCGGAGACATCGTAGACTTTCTTTGTCTCGAAGGCGAGTTTATAGAGCAGCTCGGGAAGCCGGTGTATATCCTGCGGTCCGAAAATCAGATCGACAAACGGATAACTCTTCCGGATCTTCTCGACATTTTCTCCCTGCTTCATCATACATCCGCAGACGGCGACGATCATTTTGGGATTTCTTTTCTTAATGGTTTTAAGGAGCCCGAGATTCCCGAAAAGCCGGTCGTGGGCATTCTCGCGGACGCTGCATGTGTTGAATATCACAAGATCCGCATCGTCCGCCGATGCATCGGAAAAAGAGATCGCTTTCAGAATGCCGCTCATTTTCTCGCTGTCCGATTCATTGAGCTGACAGCCGTATGTGCGGATGCCAAACGTGAAAGGATAGCCGCGGATTTCGGCTTCCTTCTGATATTTATCCTTAAGTTTCACGGAATATTGTTTCTGAGCCGCAATTTCCGCCGGCCCGATTTGCACAATGGACAAAGAATACACCTCTATTTCTTACGATACTGATATCATATCAGAATAACGAAGGTTTTGTGAATCTGAATTTTGCGGTACAATAGTACAAAAACTTAGGCGGAGGAAAGTTCTTTGCTCAATCAACATCTTTCTTTTCCACATAATGCAAATCAAGTAATCCGAAATATACTTAAGACTGCTTTATCGGCTGTGCTTGCCGTCACGATGATCGGCTCAATCGCAACTCCCGATGTCCTGGCGGAAGGAACCGCTTCCATAACCGGAACCGAAACGGAAGATACCGGTGCTTCCACACTGTCAACCGAATCCGCGGTTATCCCGTCCGATACGCCGACCGAAATCTTAAATGCCGATGGTGTCGGTGCGCCTCAAATTGACGGAACCGCGTATGCACTCTACGACGTTCAATCCGGCACCTTTCTTCTCGGTTCGAACGTCGACACGCCCCTTGCTCCTGCCAGCATAACGAAGGTGATGACAATTCTCCTCGCCTTTGAAAACCTGCAGATGACCGATACAATTACGGTTAAACGGGATATGTATGAGAGCATTCCCGACGATTACGTGCGTCTCGGTCTTGTCGAAGGGGAAGAAATCACGGTTGAGGATGCGATCTACTGCTGCCTTTTGATTTCAGCAAACGATGCCGCAATGGCGCTTGCGATTACCATGGGCGGTTCGGTCGAAGGCTTTGCCGATATGATGAATGCGAAAGCCGTGGAACTCGGCTGTACGCAGACCCATTTTACAAACCCCTACGGATATGCGGATCCCGAACATGTGACTTCGGCTCATGACATGGCGCTGATCATGGCGGCCGCCCTCCAGAACGAAATGTACAGCAAAATATCCACAACGGCCAATTACACGCTTCCGGCGTCAAATAAATACGATAAGACCAGAGGTCTCCAGAACGGCAATAAATTCGTATCCACGACCACATACGCATATGAATACTATATCGGCGGCAAGACGGGGTTTACGGATCTTTCCGGCCATACGATCGTCGCTGCGGCAAGAAAAGACGGAACCACATTAATCGGCGTTGTTTTAGGCGCGTCGTCTTCCAATGTCCGGTACGAGGAATTAATCCAATTGTTCAATTTTGGATTTGATACGTATAGTACGGATATTGTGAGTCCGGAAGAGTTCCAGAATATAAAGGACAGTACCATTAATCAGATTAAATCCGGGATACAAAATGCCGGATATGCCCTTGAAATAACCGATGTCAAGACAACACTCGATTCCTTCTGTACAACCGAATCAACAAGAAGCGACGGAGGCTATTCCTGCAGTATTGACCTGAGCAGTGCGGTCATTTTGTCCGATAAAAGCGTTCAGGTTCTTGAACTCCCTCTTTTTCACGAATATACGGACGGTTCCAAAGATCAGGTAGGCGTCCTTACGATCACGATATGCGACGCCCAGAGTGCCGAGACTGCCGCCCAGGCGGCCGCCGAATCCGCAAAGCCCAAGGAAAGCATCGGATCCATTCTGATCAAGGTCGGTATTGTCGTTTTGCTTCTCGTGATACTCGGCTTGTGCCTTACCGTATATATCATGATGCAAAGAGAGAAAAACAGGAGAAAAAACAGGCAGAAGCCGCGGGTTCTGTAATGAAAGTTTTGCTTCCGATTACGGGAGACAACCGTCTCACGGCAGGAGTCGCTATATGAATATTCAAATATAAAGGGGAGTTCTCCTGATCTCGTTTTTCGTTTTGGGCAAAGAAATAGGGACTGTCTCAACGTTTTGAGACAGCCCCTCTCATTCTCTTGATTCGGATTCCTTATTTCTTGTAAACCCGCTTGATCTTGCGTGAAGTGGTCTTGTCAAACTCCGTATCGCGAAGCTTAATGCTCCGGATATGTTTATACGGCACAAGCATCTCATTGACTTTCCGGACTTCCTCTTCGAGCAATTTGCGGATCGCCGCGGAGTCCGGATTCTCGCCGAGTTTCTCTTTGACCGCATCCATGTTCGGGAAAATTTCCGCGGTTACGATAACATCTTCCTTGCCGTCGTCTTCGCCCGAAACGAGGGACTCGGTCACGAATTCGGAACGGGAAAGAAGCTGCTCAATCTCTTCCGGGAAAATATTCTTTCCGTTCTTGGAGATGATGACATTCTTCTTGCGGCCGGTAATAATGACGAAATTGTCCTTGTCGAGATAACCTAAGTCGCCGGTGTGATAATAACCGTCTTCATCGATTGCACCCTGGGTCGCTTCCGTATTCTCGTAATATCCGAGCATCACGTTCGGACCCTTACCGATGAACTCGCCGATGCCGTTCTCGTCTTTGTCGATGATCTTCACATCGACGCCCGGAAGCGGCAGTCCGGCCGCGCGGTTGTTAAAATCAATATCGCGGTTCAAGGCAAGGATCGGAGCACATTCCGTAAGCCCGTAACCCTGAACGCACTCGATACCCATGTCCTGCATATCGGCCAGTATCTGCGGGTTGATTCCGGCACCGCCGGAGATGATCATGCGAAGATGTCCGCCGAAGTTGTCGTGAACGGCTTTGAAGATCTGTCTTCTCCGATCAATACCGATCTTACGGAGTGTCTTTGTCAGCTTGATGCCAAAGTTGAACTTGCGTGCCGATTTCTCGTCCGCTTTTGCCTTCTTCATAATCATTCTGTGAAACATTTCGAGCATAAGCGGAACAACCAGGATCATGGTAATCTTGGCTTCCTGCATATTCTTGGAGATATAGCGAAGTCCCTCGCACTGGGCGATTGTGCTGCCGCGATAGACCTGACAGAGGAATCCGCAGGTGCATTCGTAGGTATGGTGAAGCGGCAATACCGAAAGGAACACATCGCCGGGTCCGATATAAAGCATGGAACACATGCCTTCGAGGTTGGCTGTGATGTTGTGCTGTGAAAGCATGACCGCCTTGGCCTTATCCGTGGTACCGGATGTGAACAGGAGAATTGTCATGGCTTCCGCATCGATCGGCGCGTCGAGAAAGAGACGGTTGCCGCTCTCAAGAAGCTTTCTGCCCCGCTCCATCAATTTCCAGAAGGAAAAGTTCATATCATCTTCAATGATTTCGTCCATACAGATGAAATGCTTTACGGTCGGTATCTGATCTCTGATTTCGTCGATCACGGACTGTTTGGAGGCAGAATATATGACACAGTCCGAAACGGAGCGGTTCAGGAGACTTGCGATTTCGATCTTGGGAAGTTCTTTATCAAGCGGTACGACGATTCCGGTTCCGTTGGTAACGGCCAGATAGGATACATACCATTCGTAGCGTGTTTCGGCGAGGATTGCCACTCGGCTGCCGAGTCCCATAAGGTTTGACAGCGCCGTTCCGAACGCGTTTACATCGTCGCTGTATTCCTTGTAACTGATATTCGTATACGGTTCGCCCTTGTTCTTTTTGATCATGAAAACTGTCTTATCCTGATACAGCTTGACACTTTGTTCAAGCATATCTCTAAGATCCTTAATTTTGCGGACTTCGTATAACGGAATATTTTTCATAACATACTCTCCTGTTCATCTGTCTGTCAATCGGTCGGATAATAGTTTGAAAATCAAGACAAATACAGTATATCTTATGACAAGGGCGGTTTCAATGCTAAAGCGCCCTGTTGGCAGACGGAATCTTATACTCATCGAGACGTTTGCGCTTCTCTTCCGGAGCTTCGACAAGGAGCGAAACGGCCTGCCAGAAACAGTCCGAATGATTCATATAATAGAGATGAGTCAGTTCGTGATACATAACATATTCGAAGAGATCATCCGGAAGTAAATCCAGATAACCGTTTAAAGAGATGTTCCCGAGAGAGGAACAGGAGCCCCATCTTGTTTTTGAATAGCGTATGAAAATGCGCAGCGGCTTTTTTCCGTCGTAGGACTTTAAGAATAACACGGCTTTCCGGCGTACACGGTCCGCGTGCAGCTTCTTCTCTTTTCCGTCCAATTCGGGCAGCACGACTTTATCTTTTGTCTGATTCTGATGAATGCGGATCCAGCTCTGTTTCTGATCCACGAAATTTTCGATTCTGGAAAGACTTACATGATGCGGCGCATAGACCAGAACCTTGGCCTCGTCGCTGATGCGGATCGACACCGTTCTTCTTTTGTTTCGTGTGAGAAGAAACGGTATCGAATAGACCGGTGACATATATATGCCATTGCTGTTCTTCATCCGCATATCCTCCCGCGGTTACATCTTTTTTTACGGACGGCTTGCATAACCCTTTTCAATGGCCATCTCGGCCCGCTCTTTCGCCTTGCCTCCCAGGGCAAGCTGGTCTTTTATATAATCCGGATGAGTCAGAAAGAAATCTGACATAAATTCTTTGGGATCTGCCATAAAATCCCGGACTGCCTTCAACTGTTCTGCTGTAATGGCTCCGTTCTTTTCGGCGCTCTCGAAAAGCGTTATGTCGATATCGGCAAAGGAATGGAGTCGAACCCCTTCCGCCGCCAGTATTTCTTCGCCGCCCTGCTTGCGGTTCACAACCGCGATCGTATCATCCATAACGGCTCCGAATTCGCGCACCACCGGTATCCAGGCTCTTGTATAGCTCGATGCTTCGGTTACGAGATCGGCGATGTGGAGAGCCCTCTTCCCGACCAGCTGTGTCTCATAGACCGGAACCGTCTTTTTGAATTCTTCCGTCGAGTATACGGCCTGAAGATCCTTAAATATAGACAGATGCGGCTTCTTTAAGAAATAGGCGGGCAGCATGGAAAAGAAGAAATCTCTTCGTTCTCCGCCGGAAATAAAGTCGAAATCGAGTTTGCCCGCTTCTTCCACGATCATGTCAATAACGAGCCGGTATGTCTCGCTCGACTTGTACTCGCGCAGAAGATCTTCCAGTATGAATTCGGGAAAAGCGATCCGGTCAGACTTCGCTTCCTCTTCAATCAGCAGGAGCAGCCTTGCGGCCTCCATCTCATCTTTGTACAGAAAGTGTGTGTTGATATAGAAAGGACCGATGGTTCCCGATGTATACCAGAAAGGATGCTCGGGATCACAGACACGAATCGCGTTCGTAGCGAATAAAGCTTCAAGGATCCGGTTGTTCATAAGAAGTCCTCCCTATACCCCGCACTTGACTTGTCATCAGGATTCCCAGAGACGCAAAGTGCCGGTCAACTCCGAAATGGCATTTATCTGATGATCCAGCATATACTCTTCCAAATCTAAAGCTATCTTCTCACAAACTGCCGGATGAAGTAAAGACGCAGTACCGATTTCAACGGCGGATGCGCCTGCGATCATGAATTCGATAACGTCCTCGGCGCTCATAATGCCTCCGACGCCTATGATCGGAATCGAGAGCAGGCGATAGCATTCCGAAATCATCCGGATCGCGACCGGCTTGATAGCGGGTCCCGACAAGCCTCCCGTATTGTTCATAAGTACGGGACGCCGCGTCTTAATATCGATCGCCATGCCCAAAAGCGTATTGATCAGGACGACGGCATCCCCTCCCGCTTCCTCAGCCGCAAGAGCCGTCGCGGTTATCGAGGTTACATTCGGTGTGAGCTTGACCCAGAGAGGCTTGTCGGTTAGGCTGCGCACGGACTTGATCATCTGATAGACGCCTTCCGGAGTCGCTCCGATCGTCATACAGCCCTCTTTCACGTTCGGACAGGATAAGTTGAGTTCCAGTGCATCAACGGGGCAATCCGGCGCTCCCAGGACCTGTGTCATCCGCTGATAATCTTCGGTCGAATGACCGGCAATGTTTGCGATGACGGCCGTATCCAGTGTCCGCATAAAAGGAAGCTCGTGTTCGACAAAACGGTCAAGACCCGGATTCTGCAGTCCGACACTGTTCAGCATCCCGGACGGAGTTTCCGC
>Ga0209373_10005091_pt1 | contig 10934 bp, 9 predicted proteins | sample Higcelweek5metaG_FD_187173 | JGI IMG/M metagenome (GOLD analysis project Ga0209373, IMG submission 187173) | Freshwater pond sediment microbial communities from the University of Edinburgh, under environmental carbon perturbations - High... | ecosystem: Environmental > Aquatic > Freshwater >... | reverse complement strand
TCCTGGAGGTAAACTGCCAAAAGTAAAATCGTTGTCGCTGGCTTTTGTTCCCGAAACACAAGGGTACGATTTCCGACGGCAGGCCATTGGAACTTTTATGTCGGAATGTGCACTGAAATTTATTCGTGAAGAAACACAAAGCGATGAAATGTTTTCGTTTTTGGAAGACAGCATCCGCTTTATTCATCAAACAACCAACTTGCCAGCTGTGTATCCGATTCAATTCGGGTTTCACCTTGCAGCTATGCTTGGCTTTGATGTGGTGGGCCACAGTCAGTCCAGTGATGATGTTGTGTTTTCGCTCGATAAAGGAATGGTGTCCGATACGCCCGCAGGAATACTGAATTCGGCAGATTCGTTGTGGTTGCAAAAAATAATTTCCAGCCCGCTCAACCAACCTTTTGCACAAAAAATTCCGATGGCATCGCAGAAAAATATTTTCCAGGCCATGCTGCAGTATTTCCGTTTTCATTTTCCGGAAACAGGCCCCATGCGCTCGCCCGAAATTCTGCATATGATTATGGAATAAGCATCTCTTTCCGGATAGAACTCATTAAAGACTCCCTGTAAATATGTTGTTATTTACACTGAGTTTCTCAGAGTGCACACTGTGTAACAGGAATTCCAATATTTATTGAGCAAATAATTGCGTTAGCACATTTGAAAAGTCTGGTTATATCTTATTTTGAGGTGCCTGAAAAAAATAATTCGGAGCGCACCCAACATTTTGTCGTCCGCCCGGCATGTTTTTGCGAAGAAGAGCGGACACGGAATTCCGCCAAAGGGCGGACAGGCTGTTAGGTGCTATCGCTCACATCCCCTGACGTCCGCCGCGGCGGACCAGGTCAGCAATGACTGTTTGTAAACCTCATTTAGCTGACGCTAAAATGTCAGGGACACCCATTATAATTGGCACCTCGAAAAAAGAAAATTCCAAAAGTCTCTGCTCTCCGGATTGCAGAAATTGATTATTTTTGTTCAAAAAAAATACAACCCATGATACAACGAATTCAATCTGTTTATTTATTCATTGGCGTGCTGGCTGTTTGTGCCATGCTGGCTTTTCCGTATGTGCGCATTGTTGATGGTGCAGCCAGTGCATTCATGTATCTGCATACTGCTACCGGCGATGCCAATATTGTAAACGCCTACGATCCGCTTCTGGTCATGGTTTCGGGTGCTGTAACAGCCCTGAGTTTTCTGATCGCCATTTTTCTGTACAAAAACCGCATCAAACAAATGCGTTTCAATGCCATTGTTTTTGTAATGAACTGTATGTTTATCGCCATCATTTTTTTCACGTCCGATCGCTTAGCCAAAGATTTAGACGGTGTGGTCGACTACAAACAATTGGGTGTTGCGATGCCGCTGATCAGTATGGTCATGCTGGTGTTTGCCAACAAGGCCATTAAAAAAGACGAAATGAAAGTACGCGCTGCTGACCGGCTCAGATAAGCGCCTTACGTGGTTTTTCCCACAATTCCATATTTAAAATGTTGCCATCGCTGATTTCAAAACGAAGCATGGTCATCATTTTATGAAAACCGCTGCTGCCGGCAGCGCCAGGATTGATGTGCAACAGATTATACTTTTTATTAAATTGAATCAGCAAAATATGGCTGTGTCCGCATACAAAAATATCGGGACGCAATGCAATTATTTGTTCACGCGTATCTGGTGTGTAAGCGCCGGGGCGGCCGCCTATATGTTTCATCAGAACCCGCTTCCCTCCACAGGTAAAAAAAGTATGGTCACGCGTAATGCTTCTGACGTCCTGCCCATCAATGTTTCCATGAACAACTCTCACCGATGCAATGGCTGAAAGCCGCTCCAATACAGAGTGATCACCCACATCGCCGGCATGCCAGATTTCATCGCAACCCGCAAAAAAATCATTCACCGATTCAGGAAGTGAGCCATGTGTGTCAGATAAAACCCCGATCTTCGGCATGTCAGATGTTTTTTGAAATGGCAGCCATCAAGGTCGGCCAGTCAACCGAACCATATTTTTTGCCGGTCCTGACTATGATTACTTTGCTCGTCGGATTGACAAAAATATATTGGCCCAGCAGGCCCTGCGCCCAGTAGTTGCCGTTGCTGTCGATGCGCCACTGATATTTGTAATACACCGACGAACGTACTTTTGCAATTGGTGTAATCGTAGTCTGAACCCAGTCTGCAGGCACAAGCTGCGATCCGTTCCAGTTGCCTTTGTTCAGATACAATCGGCCGAAGCGCGCAAAATCACGCGTCCGCGCATTCAGGCAGCAATACGATTTGACCATATTGTCCTTTTTCGAAGCAATGTTCAGGGTGGCCTCGAACTCCATCCCAAGCGGTGACCATAGTTTCTCCTGATAGTATTTATCGAGTGCAACACCGGTGGCATTTTCGATGATCATGCCCAGCAACAAAGTGTTTATGCTGATGTATTCATAGTTAACTCCCGGATCCTCTTTGACTTTCAGCGTTGTCACATATTTACGCAATTGTCTTCCATAGTAATACCGCCCGATTTCGGCCAACGGATTGAAATAATTCTCACGGAAACGAATCCCCGACTCCATATTCAGCAAATGCTCAATGGTAATTTTATCAAATCCCGGATTTTTAAAAAACGTCAGGTATTTGGTAATCGGATCTTTTACCGAACCGATTTTTCCTTCAGCAACAGCAATTCCCACCAGCGCCGAAATAAAGGATTTGTTGGCCGAGAATGAAGTAAAGATGCTGTTTTCATCGTTGCCCATGAAATATTTTTCATACACAATGGTGTCGTTTTTTATCACCAGCAGCGATGTGGTGCGGGTCTCGGCAAACAGTGAATTCCAATCCGTAATTTTATCATCGGCAATATATTGTTTCGGATACAGCGCTGTATCAAGGTCTGCAACCGTTTTTTCTGCAAAATAAAATGGTTGCTCCGATTTTTGTAAAGGCAGTTGCGGAAATTTTTTATAATCGTTTACATCTGCCACATTGTAAATGATCATGCGCCCGAAATGACACGATGACAGTGATAAAGCCATCACAAAAAAAATAAAATACCGTTTCATGCAAAATAATTTGAAGGGTAAAAATAGTCATTTTTTTGCATTGAATAATTCAGCTTAAAGCTTAAAAATTTAAAGCTTAAAGTTCTGCGTATTTCTTTTCACTTTAAGAACTTGAAACTTTCAACTGGCGAAGCGTTGCGCGTAATGCCCGTCGCTACGGCTGTTGCACTAAATCCCGCCCCTTTCGGAGCGGGATTTAGTGCAACAGCTTGATGACTTTCAACTCGCGAAGCATATTGCGTTGTGCTCTGTGCGTTATGCTTTGTGCCGCCTCACCTGCTGATAATCCAGATAGTAAATTATTTTCAGCGTCAGCGAATTGAACTGATCGCTGTCGAGGGTGTGACGGAAATTCTGCACATAGCTCATCTGTGTGGGCAATTGTTCGGTTTGAATGCCGGTCTTCCAGATCAGGCTCAACGAGCTGCCCGGAGAGAATTGCCATGCATATACAAAATCAATATTGAATGCATTGAAAGTGAAATCGTGATTATAATTCCCGTTTGCAGCAATGAAAGGTTCTCCGTTTTCGTCGAGTGTCATGTAGCGGTCATAGCGGCCTTCGTTGTAATAATGCCGTACACGCAATGTGATGGGCATGTAGTTGCGGATGACATACGTCAACGAAAGCGTGTTGTTTACAGTCATCACATCGCGCACACCAAACAGCGGCATTCCAATGGTGTCAACACCGGCATAGCCCACACTGCGCAACACTTTTTCGGTACCCGCTTCGTACCGCAGCTGGAAACGGTTCCCGATCTTAATAAACGGGGACAGCGCAACATTCACCGAGTATGAATCATCGTATGGAACAGCAACAAACGCGAAATCGCCGTCGAGTGCAAAGGGTTTGCTGTAGGAGCTGGAAAAGCCAAGAAATGCATATGCCCAATGCGGCTCATAATAAGGCATTGCAGGATTTCTCGATTCATAATAATTATAGGCACGGGTCAGCGAATGTTCAAATCCACCCCACATATAAAAATGATGTTTCATGGTGAGCATGCTCAACCGGATCATGGCTTCGCTGCCAATGGAGCGGCCAGTCGACAAGCGGTAGGATGATTCAAGATAATTGTTCATCCGTATCTCCTTCAGCCATTTTACAGGGTTGTACCACGCATATGCAGAAGTGAACGTATAGCTTTGATAATTGTTCATCGACATAATGCCCATATCATCGTAATCGAAACGACTGTTGCGGGTGCTCTGCCCAAGAGTCCATGTCCAGTTGCCGCGCACTTTCGAAAACGAGGTGGCATGCGCCAGTCCGGCACGTGCAACGGCATGATCCGAAAACAAAGCTGTGTCGTTTTGTGTCACGGCAGTGTTGAGCGAGAATTTAAATGTTTTCTTTTTTACATAAATGCCGGTGCCGGCACCCGTCACATTGCTGCTCTGGTACAGGTGTTCACGTAAAGCATTGTTGTTGATGATATAAAAAGAATTGCTGTTTTTGAATTCCTTATCAATCACCAGAATATTATAATTGGCAAAAGGTTCCGTCAGCACTTTTCGTGTTCCGCCAGTGCTGGTGCGGATTTCGGCATAAGTATTCCGTGTAATGGCATTGAAAAAACCAACCGCTAACCCATTATTACCCCGACCCGAAATTTTGGAAGCATTGACCAATTGCGCCTGAGAAGGATTTGAAATAACTGTTTCACCGGAATCAAGCTGACTGTATACGCCGAAAAAATCGCGCGGGGTGCGGCCTATACGACGCGAATAAAATAAATTTCCTTTCTGAAAAAGATCAACGGCTTCTTTAAAAAACATGCGCTGTTCTTCGTACTGAGTCTCGAATGCGGAAAGATTTTTAATCACGTCGTCGCTTTGTACCTGGCTGAAATCGGGTAGAAGCGTCATGTCGATGGTGTAACTTTCGCTGAGTCCTGCTTTTAAATCAAGCCCGCCACCAAAGTTTTTTGAATAGTCATCAACGCTTGCATCGTGATGCGGAAAATGAGATACCGAAGCAGACAAGTATGGATTAATGGAAAGACGAACCGGCGGATCAATGCCCTGAATACCGCTCAGCGTGCCCCAAAGTAATTGAACATTGTTGGCGTTTTGTTCTTCAAGTGCCCATTGGTTCGTTTCGCGATTACGCCGGATCAAACGCTCAAACTGAATTCCCCACAGCTGAACATCCGTTTTTGGAAAACGCAATGCACTGTATGGAATAAATACTTCAGCAGTCCATCCCTTTTCATCAATACGCGTTTCGCTTTTCCAGACGGCATTGAAGGCAGCATCCTGAAAACGGCTGTCAGCCTGCGGTCCAGATGCATATACGCCAAAGACATAGGCATCAAGGTGATTGTTATACGGATCAATTTTTATGTTGAAACGATCTGCGTTCAGATCTTCGTCGCGTGTTCCAAGCTGGCGCAGGATGCTGTCGGGGGCATTATCGAAGCAGCGGATAGCGAAATAAATTCCGTTGTCATCAAACAAAACACGTACTTCGGATTGTTGCGATGCAGGCTTGCCGTACCAGGGCGATTTTTGTATAAATTCTCCCGCAACCGGCGCAGAAAGCCAGATTTCATCATCTACATTACCATCAATAACAGGCGTGGTAAGGGTCCGAACCGCATGAATATTTTTAGTCTGTGCCGACACAAGCAGCGACATCAGCAGAGCAAGAAAAGCAACTACAACAGATTTCATTTGCTGCTAAATTAAATAAAAAGCCTGCATTGCGTGCAGCATTCCGCCCACCCATTCAATTGTCCCTACCAACAAGGCGAATTTTCGGACAATCCGCCGGCAACACATGTTATGGTTTGCCAACCGGTTGGGTGAAAATTACTTTTTGAGATTCTTTCAAACCGAGCAAAACTGCAATTGTTTCGCGGTCAATCGAACCAAGAACAACGGAATTCAGATTTTCGGATGCAGCAAATAAATACACATTCTGACTGATATATCCGCAATCAGCTGCGCTGTAAAAATCCTTCGTGTCTTCTTCCATTTTCCCCATACGGTCGTAATCGACCACAAAAATCAGCACCACCGAAGCCGATGCCACAAAAGTCTGACGGCCAAAACGCCCCCGCAAATCGCCCCCTTTAATAAGGACCAGCTGATTGCTGTCGGATTTCCACAGGTAAACACCAGATTTCTGGGCAACATACAAATCAAATTCCTGCACATTGCGCGCCGAAGGCACTGTCCGGCGTTGCTCATCAGGCCGATTAAATCCATATGCGGCCCACAACAGATTGCTGAGTTGTTGCGACGGCATAAGGGTGTCTGAAAACGTGCGGCCCGAATGACGCTCGCTCAAAGCTTCCATCAGCGGCTTTCCACCTGTTGTAACCGGCTTGGGGAGCTGAATTACAGCTTGTGAGAATCCGGAAACAGCCAATAAGACTATAACTGAAAAAGGCAATATTGTATTCATAATTTTTTTGGCTAAAATACAAAATCGGATAAACAAATTATTGCTAATATTGCATAAAACTATAAAACATCACCCATTATGAAAAAAATCAGAATTATTGCGATGCTTGTGCTGAGCATGATGGCTACAGCAGGCTACACACAAATTAAGCTTGGACTACAGGCTGGGCCTCAGTTTCCACTGAATGACTTCAGCAGCGGATATAACACAGGAATCGGGTTGAATGCCAGTGCCCGCTATCTGGTCACCGAAGATGTTGCTGTAGGTTTAAACCTCGGCTACAACCATTTCGGATCTGACTATGATGATTTTTCGTGTTCACTCATGCCAATTACACTTTTTGCCGACTATAGTCTGAGCACCAATATTATACGTCCATACCTGGGATTTGACCTGGGCCTGTATAATTTTAGCTGGAAATGGAAATTCGGAAGTACGGTATCAAAAGATTCTGAATTACATTTCGGTATTGCTCCAAAAGCAGGAATTGGTTACCCTTTGAACGACAACATTGAGTTAACCGGTGAAGTGAAATGGAATTACGTTATGGGAGAAAACGGTGATATGGACTGGTTTGGCGTAAATATCGGGATTCTGTACGCACTATAAAAGATTTTTTATTCTGCAAAGCCGGCTTTTTACAAGGTCGGCTTTTCTTTTTTTCAGATATACAAAATTGAATTATATTTGCATCAACTTAAAAAATACGAACAATGGAACAACCAACACCGCAATTCAACAACACTCGCTCAACTGAAGACAAAACGGTTGCTATTATCAGCTACCTTTTTCTGATCGGTTGGATCATCGGACTCGTTCTTCATAACGGGAGCAACAAAACAAAACTGGGCGCATTTCACCTTCGTCAATCGTTGGGAATTATGATTTTAATGTTTGCCGTTGGCATCCTTGTTATGATGTTCATGTTCATTCCATTCCTCGGATGGGCTGTGTCAACTTTACTTTATCTGGGCTCATTCGTGGTCTGGCTTCTTGCTTTGATTGGCGCCATCAACGGCGACATGAAACCAATACCCGTTATTGGCGAAATGTTTCAGAAATGGTTTGCCGGTTTTATTCAGGATTAATTAACTTCCGCGAATCATTGAAAAAAATTAAAAGCCGGAGATTTACTCCGGCTTTTTTATTTATTCATCAGGTTAGAAATTCACTTTCAAACTCAGAAACAATTCATGTCCCGGACCAGGTTGATAGGAGTTTCCATCGGGATCCGGTTCCGTAAAAGCCATATAAGTCTGATCGGTCAGATTGCGCGCAAACACGCTACATTCACCATCAAGCCCTTTGAACTTCCAACTATACGAAAAACGTGCGTGCAACAAAGTAAAACCATCCTGCCAGTTCTGATAAATGGCCGGATCAAGCTGTCCGCTGTATGCCATGGAGTCAGTATATATGGCCCATTTCGACTGCAATTCAGTTGAAACAGAAACCGCAAAGTTTTTATTGATTTTATACTTGAGTTCAGCATACAGCTGATGTTTGGGCGAATTGGGCAACCACTGTCCATCAGCAGGAGGAGTTGTCAGCACATAATTCGTATCGGTATACACAGGGTCAATGGTGGCCGAAGTGTATGTATAATCAGCAAAAGTGTATGCCACCTGAAGTTTCAGGTTGTCCAGAATTTTATACGATACAAATGTTTCAATTCCCTGACGTTTGCTGTTACCAGCATTGCCGTAAAACACTTCCTGATTTCCACGACCGCTTTGTTTAAAACGGAAAAAATCATTTTCTGTATTCATATTGAACGCTGTAATTTCATAATACAGTTTTTCGCCGATAAATCCGCGTAAACCAGCTTCAATACTATTTGACTCAGCGGGCACAAGATGTGTGTTAAAGCCGCTGAAGCCAACAGGATTGCTGGCCAGTTCTTCGGTTGAAGGCGGTAAAAATCCCTGGCTGTAATCGGCAAAGCAAGTCACTGCATCCGAAACAGAATAGCTGGCACCAGCTCTGAAAGTAGTTTTGCTGAAGTTCTTTGATGTGGTGGCCGAATCTATTCCAAACATTTTATTGACCAGTTCGTTCTGCATATCATCATACCGTACGCTGGCTATGAAATTGAATTTTCCGTATTCGAGTTTATACAAAGCATATGCGCCTGTACTGCGTTGCGAGATAATCTGATTGGCAAGCAGGCTGTCATTTTCGACATTGGTCTGGTCAAGACTTTCAACCCGATCAGGATCAGATGCACTTTGCAGCTTATACATACCGATAGTTTGCCATTTGATTTCACTGCCAACACTGAAATTATTCTTCAGTTTATCCTTGCCAAAATGCAGATTATATTGTGCTCCAACACCTGGGTTGGTCACATTGCGGTATTCGGCGCAACGATTGCTGGTTTCTTTATAATCCCAGCCACGCAAAAACGAATAAGCCTGAATATCATTCGTTGCATTGAAAATATACTTTGCATTAACGCCAAAAGTTGTACGATTTGTTTTCTGATATTCATTGAATGGACATGCATCGGGATTGGCCTGAGCAAGATTGTCGAACTGTCCCAGATTCAGCCCTTCGGGGTTTTGATGAAAATAATCAACATGCGAAATAATTTGTGTAATCTGTAGTTTTTCAGAAGGATGGAAATTAATTTTCTCATACAGTTTATTACCCCAGTATGCCTGATGATCACGGTATCCGTCTCCATCTGTGCGGCTAAAGCTGACTCGATAATCCATCAACTTTTGAGAACCGCCCAGTTGCAGGGTGGATTTGCTGAAACCATTGGAACCAATGCACTGTGAATAAGAACCTCCAAAAGGTTTATTAGAGCCGTTTTCGGTTATTATATTAATCATACCTGCCGAGCCGCTGCCTCCATACATGCCGGCCAATGGCCCACGCAAAACTTCAATCCGAGAAATAGTACCCCAATCAACATCATACAAATCGGGAGCAAAACCAGAGGGGTCATTTAATGGAATACCGTCGACCATGACACCAATGCCACGCAAACCCCGTTCGGTTAAAATACCCTGACCACGAATCGACAAGTGAACGCGTTCACCATTATGCTGATTGTCAATTCTAACACCAGGCACCAGACGCAATGCTTCTTCAGCTGCAACTGCCTTTGGCATAGAAGTGAGAATATCGCCTGTAACCAGCGAAACCGCACCGGGATTGCTTTTTAAATTAAAATCGAGACGATTGGCTGTTATAGTAACCGCCTTCAGCTGTAATGTATCATCACAATTTGTCTGGCCATAAATAACGCCAGCACAGCACATCATCACAAATGTGCACAGAAATATAAGTCTTTGCATTTTTTGATTTTTTAATTCGGTTTTTCAAAATTGTGCATAACACATCATTGTATATGAAATCATATACAAATATTCACAAAACAAAAAAATCAAATAACCTTTGGTGGTGGTGCTGGTATAGAAAGATTTATAGATAAAATATTAAATGTTTTCTGTATTTCAGAAATCCTAAATGTACATTCAATGGCACAAACAGGCTGTTGTGGTTTATGATAGTAAAAAATATTATTCAACTTTTGTAATACCTTTGCAGCACGAGAATGCTGCATATAATGCAATATCAGCCTATGTTCGGTTTTATCATTCAAACAACTCAAAACAACATGATTTGCTGTAATCCGGACATGAACTACATCATACATTTCGTGGTGATATACAAATTCACGTCCTGACTTAACCCACTCAATGTCTTTAATATTACTTAATGTAAGGTCAATTGTTGTGAGATCGCTCTCGTCTATTCCACGTCTGATCCTTGCTTTCACCTCTTTGCGAATGTGATTCTGAATCAAACGAAAACTTAAAAAATATCCACCAGAATAAAATAAAATAACAGCAAGAAATATCCAGGCAACAAATTTTACCCAAAATGACCGCGCAATAGGTTTTAACGAGGTGTACTTTTTCACTGCTTTAAGATGGCGACAAATATAACCAATTCCAATGTTCATTGAACATTCCTGATAAAAATCAAACAAATAATTCAGAGAAGATTATTCAACAATCAGTAAACCGGGGAAAGTCAATCCAGAAGAGGAATACGCTTAATACGTTGCACTGTACATTAAAGCATTTCATCATCGCCTGCCGGTAACTCCGGAATAACAGCGTCTACTTCGGTACTGGGCAAAATTTCAACATCGCGTAACCGACGACGGATGGCATTGGTTCTTTTTCCCTGCAATTGTTCAATGGTTTCACCGGCACTTGATATTTGCTTTTGCGCTTTATCCAGCAAACCACCAAATTTTTCAAACTCTGTTTTAACCGCACCCAGGATAGTCCATACTTCGCTGCTTCTCTTTTGTATTGCCAGCGTGCGAAATCCCATCTGCAGACTATTCAGAATGGCCGCCAATGTGGTCGGACCGGTCACCACAATTTTAAATTCGCGCTGCAATTGCTCCAGCAAATTGGAACGACGTATAACCTCGGCAT
>Ga0209373_10005089_pt1 | contig 10937 bp, 8 predicted proteins | sample Higcelweek5metaG_FD_187173 | JGI IMG/M metagenome (GOLD analysis project Ga0209373, IMG submission 187173) | Freshwater pond sediment microbial communities from the University of Edinburgh, under environmental carbon perturbations - High... | ecosystem: Environmental > Aquatic > Freshwater >... | reverse complement strand
TATTGCATTCAAGCCAACATTAGATTCTAGCATTGAAGTTATCCACCAACTTAATTTTAGTTCTTTTGATAAATCAATTAATTCTTGACAAGATTTGAAACCACCCAATAAAGTTGGTTTTAGAACAATATATTGTGGTCTTATTATTTCCAACATAATTTTTCTACCATCTCTAGTTTTTATTCCAACCAATTCTTCATCTAGTGCAATTGGAACAGGTGTTTTTGAACATAATGCTGACATTTCTTGCCATTGACCTTGTTGAATTGGTTGTTCTACAGAGTGAATATCAAATTGAGAAAGTTTTGCCAAATAACTTAGAGCCGTTTTGGGAGAAAATGCACCATTTGCATCAAGTCTTATTTCAATATTAGAGGCAGAATATTCTTTTCTGATTTGTTCCAAAAGATAACATTCATCATCAAAATTTATTGAACCAATTTTAATTTTTATACACTTGAAGCCTTCTTCAATTTTCTTTTTTATTTGTTTCAGCATATCTTCTTTATCAGACATCCAAATTAAACCATTTATTGGTATGCCTTTTTTCCCTTTTGCAAAATCTGTATCAAATAATTTATGATTTCCTCCATTTTGCAACTCAAAAAATGCTGATTCTAGTGCAAATCTTACAGAAGGAAAATCAGTAAGTTCTTTGTCAAAAGTTACTCTATTATATTCATTTATTAAATCGCAATAATGGCTTACTCTATCTTCTATACTTTCAGAAAAATCTGGACTTAGTTTTGTTAGAGGACTGCATTCTCCCAAACCAAATATTTTTGGATTTGTTTTATAGGCTATTTTTATTATAAAAGAATCTTTTTGGGTCAAAGTTCCTCTTGATGTTTTTGCTGGTTCTTCAAACTCAAGTGTATGTTTTTTATAAGATGCTATTATTTTTTTCATACTTAGTTTTACCTGCTCAAAAAATTTTATCCCTAAAAGAATTTTACAATAAAAAATTAACTTTGATTTAAATATTCTTTATAGGGATTACTTATTTTTTATATAATATTAACGTGACTTCGACATATTTTTTAAGATATAACTAGATTTTAAAGAAATAATTTGTTTATTCCTTGAAATATTTTTTGCAGGGGCAATTCATGAATCGCCTACTCGAACTGACGTTAACATTAATATTTAAAATGTTGCTGAAATGTGAAAATAATTTATCTTTAAATTTACTTGATATTAATTTACATATTCAACGTCTTTATATAAACTAATTTGTGTAAAAAAATATTATTGATTATGAAGGTTGAATTTTTATGAAAAAAATCGCACTAGCTTTAATTTCTTTATTTGTATTATCAGCTTTTGTTGTTGGTTGTAATACTACAGCACAAACACCAACACCAAGTCCAACAGCTACACCTACTCCAGTAGTATAAAATTTTATTATAAAAAAAATAGGGCAATTTTTTGATTGCCCTATTTTGATATAATTAGTTTTTTAAATTATTTTATCCAAAACACTTTTTATAACAGAATAAACTTCATCTTTAATATCTGATTTTGAAACATATATATTTGCTTTATTTTCTTTTGTTTCTCCACCAAATGTTAATTTAACTTGTTCAGTTCTTCCTTCTTCTGTAAGAGTTACATTGATTAATTTATCACCAAGAATAATATTTTTATCATTTGAATAAACTTTTTCAAAATTAAGATTGGATAATTTATCAACAAATGCTTGTAAATCTTCTATTGTAAGTTTTTCATTTTTATCTTTTTTGATAAATTTCCAAGCTTTTTCATCTTTTAAGTTTTTATCTTTTTTATCTTTTGCTTCAACTAAAACTTTTTCTGCGATAATATTTTTATCTTTTGATTCAATAACAATCTTTGTAACCTTTGAAGAGTCCAAAGTTACTATATTTTTATCTCTCAAATCATTTAAAGTTACTTTAAAAAAGTCAGAAATAGATTTATTTACTTTAAAGATAACATTTTTATCATCAAGTTTTGCATAGGTATAATCACCAGTATCCAAACCCATAAGTAAATTAGCATTGATTCCTTTATCATTACTCATAAAAATTGTCATATTTGGTTTTGTTAGACCATAAGTTTCCAAATCTTTTTCTGTTGGGTTATCCAAAACAAAATCACTAAGTTTATCTTCAAAAAGTTTGGTAAAGATATTATCCATTTTAAATTTATCAGCTTTATATTTTTTGGGTGATTCAATATTCCAATTGCTATCTTTATCTTTTTTCAAAACAAAATTACCAAAGCTATTATTTATTTTTGTTGTGGTTATATTCTCTTTTTCAAAAGAAAATATACTTTTATCTCTTAAATCAAAAACTGTTTTGTCCAAAGGATAGAAATTACTTCCACCAATTAGATACACAATATTATTTCCCAATGAAACATAAAGAGATGAATCTGTTGGAGATTTTTCACCGACTATAAATGATTTTTTGCCATCTTTTTTTGTATCCAATGTATATACAATACTAGGAACTTTTAAACCAAAATCATCTAAGTTTTTAACATTTTCGATTTTTTCTTCATATTGTGCATTAAGTATTGTATTTAACATTGTATCTACATTATAAGTATCAGCTTTATAATCTACTGGAGATTTTAGAAACCAACTATTATTCTTTTGAACAAGCTCAGCTTTTATACGTCTATTATTATTTTCATAAATAATCGAATTAATATTATCTTTTGACATACTAAAAAGAATTTTTTCTTTTTCTTTTTTTTCTGCATCTTTATTTGCTAGTTTTATTTCAAAGAAATAATAATAACCAGCAATAATAAACAAAACAATAGCTAGAATAATAGTTGTTTTCCTACTCATACTGTTTTAAATCTCCTTTTGGTTAGAACAAAAACTGCAATGAAAATTATAGAAACTGGTAATAATATTAGATTTACAAGTAAAATAATTTTATTTTGAACACCTGTAAGAATCAAAGGTGTATTTTGAGGATCTTTTGCTCTTATTGCAATCAAATCATCTTCATCAGCTAACCAACTTATAGAATTTAACATAAGGTCACTATTTCCAAAGATTTTAAGGTTAGCATTTGCAATAAAGTCAGAATCTCCAAAAACTAAAACTTTTGCGACTTTTTCTTTTTCAGATGTACCATTTTCTTTTCCTTCAACTTTTACTTTTGATAATATTGCTATCGGTAAAGGACCTTTTAGGTCTTTATCTTGGTCAAATCTAAGTTTTTTGTTTTTCAACATTTCTTTGTCAGTTTCACCCCAACTAGATTGACTTGTACTTGCAAGAATTTCTAGTGATGCATCTTTTACATCATTTTTTTGTTGTAAAGATGTTGCCAAAGGAAATATAGTCATTACTCTAAAGTTTTGAGTTATTGGATGAGCACTATAACTATTTTGATCTACGATTGGCATTAGGAAATCTGCACCAAAGACTGTACTAAATTGATCTACTATAAAATCATTTACTACAGTTATTCCATAATTTTCAACAAATTTATTAATTGATTGAGAAGCATCTGGATCAACTAAAACAATTAGACTTCCACCTTTTTTAACATAGTTTTTTAAAATTACTTCTTCTTCTGGCAAAAAGTCTTTTGTTGCACCAGAAATAATAAAAACAGAAGCATCATTAGGTATTTCTTTTATTTTAGCCAAAACCAAAGATTTAACTTCATAATTTTGTTTATTAAGAGCATCTTTTAAATTTCCTATACCTCTTTCAGCCAAATCATTGATTGTTTTTTCTCCATGACCTTCGGAAAAATAAATAGTTTTGCTACCTTCTTTTGTGACTTTGATAAGAGTATTTGTGATTTTTTCTTCACTAAATTCTTCTATCATTTCTGTTTTTATATCACTTTTGATAATTAAAGTTCCGTATTTTTTTATCTCATATTTTTTTGCTAGACCGGGATTTTTATTTGGGTCAACAACATCATATTTAAATTTTGGTGATTTTATTTTATATTGTTCCAAAAGGTCTTTTACAATTCCTTCTCTACCTTTTTCTACAAAAGCAACTACATCTATATCTTGTTTTAGATTATCCAAAATTTTTACAGTTTGTTCTGAAAGAGAAAATCTTTTATTTTCTGTGAGGTCAAATTGAACTTTTTTGTTTGTAACTATCATTTGCAAAAAGATAAGTATTGCAAGAAAAATTACAACCATCAAAAATGAATTTGTTCCATATTGAAAACCTTTACTTTTTAGGAAAGAAAATATATTTTTTATATCCATAAATATATAGAATAATGTAACAGCAGCACCAACTGAAATAATAATTATTGATGGTGTATCACTATTTCCTCTTAAAAAAGTTCCAATAAAACCTATAAGGACTAATAATATTCCTAAAATTCCTAGTAATGATATTTTTTTCATGTTAACTTCTCCATCTTTTTGATTCTAAAGATCTGAGTGTAATAAATATACTAAAAGCAATGAAACTTAAATAGTAAATAATATCAGATAGATCAATAACGCCTTTTGAAAAACTGTCATAGTGTTTTAGTAAAGAAAATTGGCTTATAATTTCTGATGTATTTCCTTCAAAAACTGAGGAAACCCAACCAACAATCCACAAAATTAAATTTAAACCAAGTCCTGCTACACCTGCAATTATTTGATTTTCTGTGAGGGAAGAAATAAATGCACCAAGTGAAATGAATGAAAGTCCCAAAAGTAATAAACCAAGATAACCTGTAGCAATAACTGCTATATCTGGTTTGCTATAAATCATTAAAAAGATACTATAAGGAAGTGTGAAAAGAAGCATTATTAAATAAATAGAGCCACAAGCTGTTATTTTGCCAAGAACAACTTCAATATCTTTTATTGGATATGTCATTATTAATTCAAAAGTTCCACTCTTTTTTTCTTCGGAAAAAAGTCTCATGGTCAAAAATGGAATCATAAAAAGGATTATGATTGTAATATTTCCCAAAAGTGGTCTTATTACATGCTCTGTAACATTTAATATTGCTTGTGGATTACGCATTGCCATTTGACTTTGATTGCTAAAAGACGAAAGAATTACGTAAAAAAAGAATCCACATAAAAATAAAAAACTAGCAAGAAGAACATAAGCTATCGGTGAATAAAAATATGATCTTAATTCTTTTTTTGTTATTGGTAAAAAGTTCATAAGCCTAGTTTTCCTCCTTTTCTTCTGTTACCAATTCAAGGAAAATATCTTCAAGACTTACATCTTTCTGATACATTTCAAGTAAACCCCAATCATTTCTAACTATTGTTGAAGCCAATTCTTTTCTTATGTCTTTATTTTCTTTTCCAACTTCAACAATAATGTCAATTAGAGAATCATTTAAAACATTAGAATTTACATCAATAACACCTTTAACAAGTTTAATTTTTTCCAAAATTTCTGTTTGAGGTGCTTCAACTTTTAGATAAATTTCTGAAGATTTTCCCAGTTTTTCTGTCAAATTATTAGGTGTATCTTCTGCAACAACCTTACCTTTGTTTATAATTACAACTCTTTGACAAGTTACACTAACTTCGGGAAGGATGTGTGTGCTTAATATAACAGTTCTTTTGCCTGTCATATTTTTAATAAGTTGTCTTATTTCAATAATTTGTTTTGGATCCAAACCAACTGTAGGTTCATCCAAGATTAATATTTCAGGGTCATTAACAAGAGCTTGAGCTAGACCTACTCTTTGTCTATAACCTTTTGATAGTTTTGAAATAAGTTTGTTTGAAACATCTTCTGTTCCAGAATCATGCATTGCTTGTTTAATCTTTTCTTTTATTTCCTTTTTGGAAACTTTTTTTGCTTCAGCAACAAATCTAAGATATTCACTCACTGTCATATCTGGGTATAATGGACAATTTTCTGGTAAATATCCAATTTTTTGTCTAGCTTTTAGAGAATCTTTGTTGATGTCAAGCCCATCAACCAAAACTGTTCCATTTGTTTGTGGCATGAAACAGGTAATAATTTTCATTGTTGTTGTTTTACCTGCACCATTTGGTCCAAGAAAACCAAGGATTTCACCTTTCTTTACGCTGAATGTAACATTTTCAATTACATTCTTTGTTTCATAACGTTTTACTAAATCTTTTACTTCAATCATAGCTACTGCCCTTCTTATCCAATACTTAACATAATCTTGAGCAAAAAATAATATATCATATAAACATTTATATTTTAAGCAAATTTAAAAAAAATTTATAAGAATTAAATAACTTATAGATTAAATTGTATTTAAATTTATTAAATTAATTGAAATTTTCTATATACACATCAAAAAATGAAAAATAAGAAATTATTTATTGAAAAAATAGTGAAAAATGAAAATTTGAATTGAATTTTTGAAAATTTGATAAAAAACGAAAAAATATTTACTGTAATATTAGATTTTTAAGAATAAACCGCAACACCCCCTTTTATAATAATTACACACAAATAAACTTTTTTTAGTAAGTAATAAAAATAATTGCTATAGATGTACTACAACAATTTTTATAAAAACTTAACTTCTTTGTCTTTTTGCTTCATTACTTTTTCTTTTTTTCTTAACGCTTGGTTTTTCGTAATGTTTACGTGCTTTTATCTCTTTGAATACGCCTTCTTTAACAAGTTTCTTTTTTAAAATTTTTAAAGCACTGTCAAGATCTTTTTCTACTCTTACTTCCATTCATTCTCCTTGTTTAATAAGATCAATCTAAAAATATATATCTAATTTTTACCATTAGACTAGATAATTATATATCCAATAATTATTTTTAACAAGAACATTGAAATGTATAGTTTATTATAAGTTTTATAACTAAACTTTATTTTCTTATACATTAAATATCTAAAAAATAAATAATCTTAGTCAAAAGTTCCATTGAGATAAAAAACTTTACTATGCTATAATAGCAACATAAATTAATTATTTAAGAATGTCTTTTTTACATAATATATATTTGAAAATATCTAAGGAGACCTAATGGCTGGTGGGAATTTAGCTCTTGCTGGAGTATCTTCATTAAGAGCATTAAATACTTGGATTTCTGTAATAGATGCTAATATAGCTGGTGCACAAAAAATAGGTTACAAAGAGACAAGAGTTTCTTTGGAAACAGACCTTGCAACAGAATCAACGTATAAGACCTACAAAGGTTATGATATTACTTTTCCAAGTGCAACTCTTTTAATTGCAAAGACAGAAATACTTTCCTATGAACAAGGAACAATTTCAGTTTCAGATGATTTATCACATTTGGCACTAAATGGTAGAGGCTATTTTGTTTTGGAAAATGAAAAAGGTGAAAAATTTGCAACAAGAGATGGTGAATTCCACTTTGATACTCAAGGCTTTCTTGTTAATGCACAAGGTCTAAAAGTTTTATCTTCAGGAGAAGATTATATCAATGTTCCAATTACAGACCAATTTACTTTAGATGCTCAAGGTGTTTCACATGGTTTAAGTTATGGTGAGCGTGAACTTATGGTAATAGATTTACCTCAAAGTAATCACTTATATTATTCAGTTTATGGTTCAACTATTTTTGAAGTAGGTGGCTATATACCATTAAACTTCACCAATGACTTTTCCACAACTGTAAATGGTATTAATCCTTACCTTGTAAATAAATCCTATCAAAATAATTATATTCATGATGTAGATAATTCAAGAATAGTAATTGATACAACAACAGATTCAAATGCACTTATAACATCAAAGAGATTTGATGACTTTAACAATAGTGTAAACTTTATCCCTTCAACAACAGCTGTAGGAAGTGGTTTTAGTAGTTTTGGATTTACTTTTGGACAAGCTGAAATGACAAATAACATTACCAATGGTGGTTTTGGTGCTGGTGTATATCAAGATAATACAGGTGTTTTTAGATTAGGTCTATTTGAAGGCACGGCAGCAGGTTCAATTTTGGATGATGTTGCTATACCTGCATTAGATCCAAATAGAGAATATAGTTTATCTATAAGTGCTGAAAATAATGTTGTTAGTGTTACCATTAGTGAAGCTGGTGTTTCGGGTGGAATTGCAACTGTTTCTTTTGATATACCACAAGATATTTATGGTGGTTCATACGTATCAATTGGAACATTTGATAGAGTAACACTAGATTCAATAACAGGTCTTACAACTGCAACAGGTGGAAGTGTTGACCTTACACGTTTATCAACAAGAGAATCAAATAAAAACAACTACTTTAATGTTTTAGTTACAGGTGGGACAGCAACATCTTTGGGTGCACAAGTACATCAAAATGCACTTGAACAATCAACTGCTTCACTAGTTGATTCAATCCCTTTGTTGGGTCAAGTACAAAAAGTATTTTCAGCTCTTTCAAAGATTATATCTGTAAGCAATACACAAACTGATGACCTTAATACATTAGTACGATAAAGCATTTAAAATTATTTATTTTTACCTTCTTTATAAAAAAAGAAGGTTTTTGATTTATTTATAGAGTTAATTAAAATATATCTATAAAAAAAATCATACATACAAAGAGGTATATAAATGACAATTTTTAATTTTTCTACAAAAGATATAAAACAGATAGAAGCTAAAGGTCTAAGTGTAGAAAAAGTTTTGGAACAAATAGAAATATTTAAAAATAATTCTAAATATGTAAAACTAAATCGTCCTTGCATTATAGATGATGGAATAAAAGAATTTAGTGAAGATGAGATTCAAAAACTTTATAATGAACATTCAAAAGAACTTAGAGAAAGGGCAACAAAATTTCTTCCAGCTTCTGGTGCTGCTACAAGAATGTTTAAACTTTTACAAGAATTTGAAGAACATGAAGAAAATGAACGTAATGATTTTATTAAGTTTATAGAAAATCTAAAAGATTTTGCTTTCTATGAAGATTTAAAATTAGCTTTAGAAAAAGATGGATTTGATATTGAAAAATTAATTTTAGAAGAAAATTATATTAAAATAATTGATTATTTATTGCTACCCAAAGGTTTAAATTATCTATTTGTACCAAAAGCATTAATCAAATTTCATAAATATTCTAACTATATAAGAACAGCATTAGAAGAACATCTTGTAGAGACAGTAAACTATGTTAGAGATAAAAAAAATAATGTAAATATACATCTTACAATCTCTCCAGAACATGAAAAGATAATAACAGAACTATTTGAAAACATAAGAGAAAAATATGAAAATGAATTAAATGTAAAATTTAATGCTACTTTTTCATTTCAAAAAGAATCAACTGATACTATTGCAGTTGATATTAATAACAATCCTTTTAGAGATAGAGAAAAAAAATTATTTTTTAGACCTTCTGGGCATGGTGCATTAATTGAAAACCTAAATGACCTGAAAGCAGATATTGTTTTTATGAAAAATATTGATAATGTTCTTCCAGACCATCTTAAACCAGAAACATTTAAATATAAAACATTACTTGGTTGTTATCTAATTAAAACTCAAAATAAAATATTTGAATATCTAAAAGCTATTACAGACAATAATATTACAGATAATTTAATTGATGAAATACTTTCTTTTTTGCAAAAAGAACTTTCTGTTCAAATTGCAGATAGTATAAAATCATTATCAAAAGAATCAAAAAAAGATTTTATTTTTAATAAATTAAATAGACCACTAAGAGTTTGCGGAATGGTTAAAAATCAAGGTGAACAAGGTGGTGGACCTTTTTGGATAGAAAGCAAAGATGGAGTTATTTCTTTGCAAATAATTGAAACATCTCAAATAAATAAAAAAGATGAAAAGCAAAAAGAAATTTTATCCAATGCTACACATTTTAATCCAGTAGATTTGGTATGTGGTCTAAAAGATTTTAAAGGTAATTCATTCAATATACTTAATTATATTGATAAAGATATGATATTTATTTCTGTAAAATCAAGATTTGGAGAAGATGTAAAATCTCTTGAAACAGGTTTGTGGAATGGTGGAATGGCTGATTGGAATACAATTTTTATAGAAGTTCCAATTATTACATTTAATCCTGTAAAAACTTTAATGGATTTATTAAAAAAAGAACATCAACCTCTTAAATAATTTTTCACAAAATTTTAATTTTGAATCTTAAATAGTTCTTTATATATTTCTCTTGCAATTGGTGCAGCTACACTACCACCATGACCATAATTTTGAAGAAATATTGTAATTGCATATTTAGGTTTATCATACGGTGCATAAGCTACAACCCAAGCATGAGTTTTTCTTCTAGGAGGGTCTTCTGCAGAGCCTGTTTTACCTGCAACATCAAGATTGCCAAATCTTAAAGCTGATGCTGTTCCATAGGTTACAGCACTTCTAAGACCTTTTTTTATTATTTGTAAGTTGTGTGGAGAAACATTAAGATTTCTAATTACAACTGGTTGAACTTGTTTATCATCAATGGATTTTACAATTAGAGGTTTCAATACTTTACCACCATTTGCAACAGCTGCAGTCATAACAGTTGCTTGTATTGGTGTAACTTGAATGAAACCTTGACCAATGGACGAATTTATCGTATCTCCCACATACCAATCTTCACCCCAATATTTTATTTTCCAACCTCTTGAAGGTATAAGACCTTTTGCTTCAGATGGCAAATCTACTTCTGTCTTTTCACCCAAAGAATATAAATTTGCATATTTTTTTATATCATTCATACCCATTTCTGTAGCAAGTTCATAATAAACGGTATCAATAGAATAAGCCAATGCTTTTTCCATATTTACCCAACCAAATCCATGAGGATTCCAGTCCCAAAATGTATGATTTCCTATTTTGAAAAAACCTCTACTATAAAACTGTCTATATTGATTTGTTTTACCTAATTCTAATCCTGCTGTTGTTGTAATAATTTTAAAAATAGAACCGGGCGTATAAGGATTTATTGCTCTATTTAAAAAAGGATATTGAAGTTTTTGTATTTTTTCCCAATCTTTTTTTGTAATTCCAGATGAAAACATATTTGGGTCAAAATCTGGCTTA
>Ga0209373_10005088_pt1 | contig 10937 bp, 18 predicted proteins | sample Higcelweek5metaG_FD_187173 | JGI IMG/M metagenome (GOLD analysis project Ga0209373, IMG submission 187173) | Freshwater pond sediment microbial communities from the University of Edinburgh, under environmental carbon perturbations - High... | ecosystem: Environmental > Aquatic > Freshwater >... | reverse complement strand
GAAAATTTGAACAGTCAAACGGCCAAGGAATTCTTGTTTGAAAAACTCATGTAGTGTTTCCTTGTCATTTCCTGTTTCTTGCTGCATGCAAGTCAACCAAAGCCAGTATAAACGATGTTGGGAAATTGTACGGATCGCACGCTTCACCGCCACATCTACCGAATAGGTTTTCCCTTTTGAAAGGTCAAGCTTATCAATGTATTGCTTAACCGCCCCTTTATCGTTTTCTGTTTTGATCTTTAGGTTCATCAGGTTACAAATACATTGTTGATGGTTCGTTTTGCAGTGAAAATGCACACCTTATACTGTTGAGCCACACCGTTTTCAATTGTGTTGAATTGTTTAATTGAATAGCCTTTGAGCTGTATATCTGTTTTAATCCTTGTTATCTCAGATTCTAATGTTGGAAATATGTTCATCGTGTCTTTGGTATTGAAATCATTCTATTGACCCTGTAATTTTCATCATCCTTACATGAATGACTTGAAAGGTTGTTCACGTAGCCCAAAGCCATGTTGAACCCTTTTGGGAAGCTGGTTTTGAAAAACCCACTTTCAGTGTATTGATTCCCATTTACTGATTGTACTTGTTGTTCGTTCATCGTATTTTGTTTTTAACATTTTGTCAAATTAAAGCCAGTCTCCTTAGTTCAATTTCATTGATTCTTCAACATGCAAATACCATCTTCATTATCGAAAGGGGCATGATTTAAAAGTGTTCGTCTCGACTCCCTTACGGCTGTATATTTATCAATCTACTTTAGAACCACATCAACAACTGGCTTTCTCTCCTCTTTGTTGGTTGTGGTGGATACGGGGGTCGAACCCATTTATACCTGTGCAATTGCCATTGGGGTATGTTTTACCATTAAACTAATCCACCGTTCAGCACTGGCTACCACCCCAGTGCTTACTAAAAAAAACTAACCAAAAACTAAACAGAACGTCTGTGGATTTTGAGTGCCCTCCACATGTGGGGCTTTATCTTAGTTCACCGAACAGCTGCCAATATTTGAAAGCCAGTTCTAAAGCTTTCTGTTTGCCGCTTTCAAAGAATGGATCGCCTTGCCTTACTGGCACCTTGAACACCTTGAAATTCACTTTCGAGATTCCTATGATCACATCTTGCTTGCTCCCTGCAATGTTCATATACCACCATCGAGAACGGTCATAGTCAAAATGATAGCAAGCATCTTCAAATTGCTTTTGCGTGGTTGCTGCTGTCGATTTTATATCACCGCCCCAATTAAAGCCCGGCATCCATAAATCCCATTTGCAACGAACTGGCAATGAGAAAGGCACATTGTAGTTGAAATCCATCTTCTCCACGATCATTACTTTCTGCATCACTGAACTTTTCAACATCTCCCTGCACATATCATCCTTCATATATGCCCTTCTCATTTGCCTTGACCGCTCAAAATCTTCCTTTTCGTATTGCACCTCTCCAACAGTCAACTTGTACTCATCAACCAAATGGGGCTCAGTGATCATGGCATCGATTAATGAACCGAACTTATAGGCGGCTGTAGGATCATAGTCCTGACCGCCATACAATGCTTTTTTCAATGCTGATAAGTCGCTGTTGCTGACTTCTGGCCGTGAGTAGTAGTTTTCCATGGTTATGCTTTATTTACGATCAATTCTTGCACATCATTGGGATGGTAGGTGCCTGCCTTCTTTTCACCTTCTAGTCTTACTGATATGTAATACACATATTCAATACCATCTAACTCATTCTCTTGCATTTTTGTAATAACTCCTTTTTTGCCATTGGCTAGGATAATAGCCCCTATGAACATCCAATTTTCTTTCTTTCTCATGGTTATGCTTTATTTACGGCGGTGAAATCCTCTTCGTACTGGATGTACTTGCTCTCTATCAATTCGCCCGTTTTGGTGGCATGTTTCTCACAAGCTGCTTTCATCTGGTTCAGGCTCTTTTTGCCAAGTTCTTCAATCCCGAGGGTAAGCCCCTCCAGTTGCATGTAGTGTGTGAAAATCTGAACCCAAGCACTTTGATGGGTAACTTTAATTTTCAGTGCTGATCGAACCTGTGCTTTTGAATCATTTGGGACAATAGTAGCTTCAGAGGCTGCAAACAGGTTGTTCATTTTTTCTGCATCGGCATTAGCTGTTACTGCCATCTCTGCTGTCTTTTGCTTTTCGGCAACTTCTAATTTTTGCTTTTCTTCCTCTTCTTTCTGCCTTTGTGCTGTAATTGCTTTCTGACGTTCAGCTTCTTCCTTGTTGGTTCTTTCAAGCTCTGCAAGCCTCGCTAGTTCAGATTTTCTTGAAGTAGCTTTCCCATCAAGGTTTATCTTCAAATCATCGATCTGTTCCCAATATGTTTTAGCAAATTCTTGGAACCTTGCTCCTTTGATTTCAGCAACGATAGCCTGAACATCCTCTTTTGAAAGGTATATGGCCGATATATTTGCTGAATACATGTCATACCTTTGTTGAGTATAGGCAGTTGAAAAAGCCTTGATTTTTTCGATCTCCGATTCAAAATTGGTAAGCGTTGCATTGTTGAATATGCCCATTAAATGATCTGAAGCACCGTTGATCTGATTGGTGACAAAAGCGATCAAATCAATTTCGATCTTTTTTCTGATTTCAACTTTCTCATTTTCAACAGCCAACTTTCGTTTCGCTTCTTCCTCTGCTTTGCGCTTTTCTGCTGCTTTTTTTGCTGCAAAATCATTCCGTTGTTGTTGAATGAATTTTACCGTTGCACCATCTTTCAGCTCACTTTCAAGGGTGGTGAATTGCTTTGCTACCTGAGTGAACAGCTGGGTAATAGGAGAACGGCGGTCGTTCATGGCTTTGATTGTCTTATTGATCTGCACCATGTAAGAGTTGCACTGCTCATCAATATTGTCGTTCATCCCATTTGTGGTAATCAAATCGACCAAGAGTTTTCCAACTTCACCTGCTTTCGATACCGAAATTTGGTTTCTTGTAAGAACTTCACTGGCTGTTTTTAGTACTGCTAACCCTTCTTGATTGAGAAGTACTGGCATGTTGTTGTTAGTTTCCATTACCATCCCTCCCCGTTATCATCCACTACTACAACCATTCCTTGTCTTTCTGGCTCCTCATTCGCGTTCGGATCATCGAATGGAGCAGGATCTGGTGTTTGATCTACTATTTGCTCATCAAGTCCGTAGTCAATTGCTTGAATAGGCTCATCCGTTTTTTGCAGTGTCGCAAACTGACCTAGTGCTATTTTTGGAAAAGTTCCGAAAGCGTGTTTCAAGCACTTAGCAGCCAAAAACCCTGAATCGATACCTCCATTTTGAGAATAATACAGTTCGTTTGCCTTTGCGTTTGCGTTGCCACGTTTGTTCTGTTTTTCTGAGAATCCAGCTAACCTTTCCCAATCTTCTTTTACCAAATAAGGAATATCAAAGCTCTTGTCTGGCCTTACAACCTTTACAAAGGCCGCAATAATGGTTTTAGATTTGCGTGGAATATCAGCCTCAAATTCAACATACTGTTGACCGTTTCTTTCAGTTCCGATTTTGAATTTGTCGCCTTCATAAACGATCTTCACATTGTCGGCGTAAATGATTTGACCGGCTGCAATTCTCAAAGAAAGTTCACCATAAGGACTAACCTCAGTGTACATTCTCTTTACCCATTTATCTTTGCCATCGTCTGTTTTACCTTCTTTTGCACCTCTCGATAAAACATAGATGTAAGGATTGTTTCCTTGTGCTGATAGGGTTATACCCATACTGGCAATGTTCAAGAATGTGCCATACACCGAGAAACCTTGGCAGACCTGCAAGTCGGCAGACTGGTTAATGGTTCGAATCAGGTTGTACTTTTCCTTCTCATAGAAAACCTCCCCTTCATTGCTGTTATGAAGCCGGTTGTAAAGCGAGATAAACCGCTCTTTCACCTGCTCATTTTCCAACACCTGAACGGGTGTCATTTTGTTTAATTCTGCAATTGATAAATTACTCATAATATCCGCAATATTTAAAGTGTTAATGATTTCTGTTGTGTGGGTTCGGGGGTACCAGCTTTTCAAGGAATTTTTCAAATTTTCCTTTCTTGTCGTATGTTTCGATCAGGTAGTTGATGAAAACGGCGACCAGTACGCTTGAAGCTATTAGCATCATATCATGTCCCCCTCTTCTCTGTGATATAGGCTTTTGCCTATTCGTTTTAGTTCTTCGCGAGCTTCTTCTGAATCAGCTATTTTTGAATAATCGAAAGCGATCCCCCAATAGATCGGACTTAATGCTTCAGCCTCTTCGATCATTTTTTTATCACGTTCACTCATTTCAAATTCTCCTTTCTCAGCTTCAGTACCATCGATAGTTGAAATTTGTACGGGCTTTTTTCTGTGAGCCTTGGCTCTGGATCGATCAGTTTATACTTGATATAACTTCTCACCGTATCGGGATGAACACCTAAGATCTCAGCCGTAGTTTGTAGGCTTATGATTTTATTGTCGAATTTTGAAAATGCAAGGTCTTCAACAGTTTCACGGGTGAAAGCAGCTTTAGCGCCTTCTTTCGCGGCATCTTTTACAATTTCTTCGAAACTCATTTTGAGAGGTGTAATAAGATTAATTCCATTTTTGCAATTGCCGAATCCATCAGTGCTGCAACTTGCTGTAAGTCTTTTTCTTTCATGGCTTAAAAAACGAAGTGGTTATTGTTTCGGCCAGCTTTACGAGGTCAACCTTTAGAACCAAAATCAACGCAATTGTCAAAACAGCTATCACAATCCCTTTTTCAGTTTTCAAGTACCAAAGCACCATGTCAATCTCATCTTTGGATTTTGTTTTTTTCTGGATGTTCTGAAAGTGCGTTTTCACGGTCAACTCCGAACGAAACAGGTTTGATGCAATCTCTTTTCTGCTGCTTCCTGAAATCCTCATTTCAAGGATCTGCTTTTCTGTTTTAGATAATAGCGTGTTCATGGTTATGCTATTTTTTCTCCTGTGAAAGCATTGAAGCCATATTTGCCAAGGATATGGGAAACCATAACCTCTTCTTTTTCAGTGAGCGCCCGAGTGCCGTTTTTCTTCATCGAGAACATTTGTGCCCAGTTCCAACCACATGCTTTCATGATCTCCTCTTTTACCTGTTGTTGGATGTTGCCGGGAAGGTTCCCAAATGCCAATCCAAATGTTTTTACCTGTGTATTTGCTTCATTACTCATTTTACAGTATTGTTTATAGTTGTAACTTTATATACATTTGAACCATGTGTTCAGTAGTTTAAACCTTGTTTATTCTTTAATCAGGCTTTTTGCTTCTGAATGGTGTTACAAATATAAACATATTGCTTATATATAAACATTAAATGCTTATATATTTTAATAAATATTTTTAAATGATTGATTTAAAAGAATTTAGAAAACAAGAAAAGATTAAGCAAAAAGAGATTTGTGATATTTTAGGTATTGCACAACCTTATGCTTCAGCAATTGAAAGAGGTGAAAGACCCCTTGGCCAAGAAAAATTCGATATTTTATATAAGCAATATGGTGATGTTATTTTAAAATATAACCTACCTGATGTTATTATTAAAAAAGAGAGCCAATCATTTGATGCTTCAGTATATGACATCCCCGAGAATATCATTAAGGCTCCTTTGATTGGTCAATACGCAAACGGAGGGTACCTAAGAGGGTATGCCGATCCAGTTTATTTAGATGAACAACCTATTTTCTTTTCAACTCGTAAACACAGCAAGGGAAATTATGTGGCGTTTGAGGTCCGCGGTGATTCAATGAATGATGGAAGTGTTAAAGCGATTTGTGAGGGTGACATTCTACTTGGTTATGAGCTTCAAAAAATACACTGGACAAGCAAACTTCACATCCCTAAAGTTTTCATCATTGTGCATAGAACCGAAGGAATAACCGTCAAAGAAGTTGTTGAACACGATATTGAAAAAGGGAGAATTAAATGCCATTGTTGGAATCGGGAGCCAGAGTATGAAGATTTTGAGTTGTATTTAATGGATGTACACCAACTATTTTATATCAAAGAAGTAAGCAGAAATGTCAAATACTAAATATCAAACCAATTATGAAAAAAGGACTTAAAATTACACTTTGGGTTGTAGCTGCAATATTATTTTATTTGTTTATTTTCCCATTTATTGCTAAGGTATTTGTTCCAAAAACAAATGAAAGCAACACCAAACAAGAGCAGTCTGTTAATGTCGATCAGAAAAACAAGCTTAAGGAGTTAATGGCAGAAGAACCTAGTGTAAAGGATTATGTACTTACTGATTCAAAGGTTCTTTATGTTTCAGTTATTGACGATGGATCGCGGAGAGAAGGGTTAGCATCATATTTTTGTCAACATATGAAAGATAATAACATAACAATAGACCGGGTTAAAATTGTGAAATTCGGGTCACAAAACCATCCGAATAGAGACAATTCTTACGGAATTCTTCTTGGAGAAAGTTGGTGTAAATAGATATTTCCAAAAAAATATGAGCAGATATGTACATTCATTCTGGTTCGAAGGTGATAATATTGAGGCTCTAATGTGTGAGGCTGAAAATGAAATAAATGCAACTATTGAGAATGATAATAGTCGAATTGTATCGATAAGTCATAATCTATTTAATAATGCTTGGGGTGCAACAATGGAGGCACAACTAGTTTTAACAGTGATGGTAATATTCGAAAATTAATAACCATGTTCACCCTCTCCTTCGGTCACAGTACCTCTAAAAATTACAAGGAAGCCCTTGAGATTGCCCATAACCTAGGTGGCAAAATGGAACTGGGAATCATGTCAATAATCATCCCTGACTACGAACTACTGAATTCTTACAACGAACTTCTTCCTCTTTTTAATTTGATCGGTAAATGGAAATCGTTAACCGGTGATTATAACGGGAAGAGAGTTGAGCCATATCGATTCGTTTTCAACATTTGGAACAACGTTGGCGGTTGCGCCCAAAAGAGAAATGATACTTGGGACAAAAGGCATTGCTGGCAAAACATAGATCAAGAAGGTTGGGGGTGCAAACTTATTCAATCTTTTTCGCCCTTCAATTATGGCGATGGCCGTTATCAACGTAGCAACAGATTCTGGTACAATTTCGGTGAGTTCACCGACAAAACAACATGGAAGATCAACAAGAACCTGATATTTGAGAAACTACAAAAAACAATCGAAGAAAAATCACTGAATCTTTGCCCATTCTTCGAAATGAAAAGGATAAAGGATGTTGTGTTGTCGCTTCCAGATACATTACCAGTAGATGATGTTCATTATATCAGATATTATTATGGGATCGGTAACCCCGTGAACATCCGGCATATCATGTTGGTACCATTTGAAAAACCGGAACTTAAATTCAGCTTCAATTGAATAAAATGAAAAAGAAATATTGGGATATTTTCATACTAATTCTTTCGCTATATGTCTTGATTGAATTAGCTTTTGAGGTGGTTTATCCATTCAGTCAGGAAGCAATTGATCTCATTAACACAATTGATCTTTTTATTTGTTCAGTTTTTTTGTTTGATTTCTTCTATTTCTTGATTAAGGCAGAAGACAAAAAGGACTACTTAAAAAAGCATTGGATAGACTTCATTGCGTCAATCCCATTTATGACCTTATTCCGGTTTTTCCGTTTTGTACGAGTGATCCGTATTGTAAGACTTCTACGTGGAGTAAAAGGAATAATTCAAATTTTCAAACTTCTTGGAACTAATAAACTTGAAAACATATTAATATCCTATGTCCTTATTTTAATACTGGTTATGGGATATTGTTCTCTTGCATTTTTCATGTTCGAGAAAGATGTCAATGTAAACGTTCATGGTTATTTTGATGCCTTCTGGTGGGCATTTATTACAACGACTACTGTAGGTTATGGGGACATTTTCCCTATAACCGTTGAAGGACGGATCGTTAGTATGGTTTTGGCCTTATTTGGCATGGGTTTATTCTCATTAATTACTGCAGAATTAACAACTAAATTCTATACAATATCTAAAGATCAAAAAAAAACTAACCAATGAAAAAAATTGTACTCTTTCTTTTTATACTAATCAGTATAACTGGACTTTCTCAAAACAAAAGGTATTACAAAGAACAAAACACAATTCTAAATGCAAGGTTGGATTCCATCCAAACTGTAAATAGTAAAATGTCGGTCAAAACCGTAAAGATGTCAGCCGATATCGATTCTCTTAAAGGCAAAATATCTCAGTTGGAAACTGAAGTTAAAACAGCGAAAAAGCAAGTTGCAGATTGTGTTTCAAAAGAGGAAAAGAGGTTGAAGGAGGAAGCATCCAAAAATGAAACAAAAACTCAGGTTGTTGAAAAATCAAAGTGCAAAGCTACTACCCAAAGCGGATCTCAATGTACAAGGGATGCTGAAAGCGGCAGTGATTATTGTTGGCAGCACAAAGATAAAGCAGAAGTAAGTTCACCTTCGACTGGAAGTAGTTCTGGCAGTGGGGCAACAGGTGCAGGACAAAAGATCTATACCGGTCCAAGGGGAGGTAAGTACTACATAAACAGCAACGGGAAAAAAACATACATAAAACATTAAGTGGTTTCCTTCTCAATATATGAAAAGACTCTCATCACAAAAAGAACTTAAAATCATGAAAAGACTATTTCTAATGCCTGTTTTTATGATGCTTGCCTTTGTAGTAGTTGCTTGTCTTCCTGAGCCAGTTGTGCAACAAGAAACAGGTGATCTGGCCCCAAAATCAGCAGGTACAATAATTAAGCATACTTATTACACCCTTTCCTATTCTGAGGAAAACGAACAACCTTATTGGGTGTTCTATCAACTAACCCCAGACTTCTTGAACAGTGCAATTGACAGAACCGATGATTTCAGAGCTGATGCTTCAGTAGGTACCGGTTACGCAACCCTCGAAGATTACAAAGGATCGGGCTACGATCGAGGACACCTTTGCCCAGCTGCTGACATGAAATTGAACGACACTTCAATTTCTGAATCATTCTTCCTTAGCAACATGTCTCCTCAGGATCCTTCCTTCAACCGTGGTATATGGAGCAAGCTTGAAAGCCTTGTTAGAACATGGTGTGTTGACGAAGATACCATATACATCGCAACAGGACCAGTTTTCAAAAATAACATTGGGACAATTGGATCAAACAATGTGACAATACCTGGTTATTACTACAAGGCGATTCTTGACATCACAGGTGAAAAGAAAATGATAGCCTTAGTTCTTCCAAACGCAAAGAGCAGCGAGCCTCTTGAATCATTTGTAATCTCTATTGATAGTCTTGAAAGCTTAACGGGAATTGATTTCTTTCCGGGATTACCTGACAACATTGAAACAACGCTGGAGAAATCTTCAAATAAGAATAAATGGGAATGGATAGCTACAGTTTCGACAACAAACCCGACACCCAAATCAGGATCAGTTCAGGAAAAATCAACCGGCTCGACTCAATGTCTTGGAACTTCTTCGTCAACAGGACAGGAGTGCAAAAATGTGACCACAAATACCAATGGGTATTGCCACGTTCACCAGAGTCAGGCTCCCGGATATGTAAAACCAGCATCAAACGGTTATGTTGGACAATGTTGTGCTATCACAAAGGCTGGAACAAGGTGTAAAAGGCAGGCCTCTGATGGAACAAAATACTGTTGGCAACATCAATAGAAACATAAAAACTAAACAATTATGGAATTAAATGTAAACCAATCAAAAATCAATGCTGTTATAGCACACGTCATTTATAAGAAGGAAAGAAGTCAGGAATATTCTTCTTATGATTTAGAAAATCATGTGCTTATGTTGAGTGAGCAAATTTTAACAACATTTAAATTACGAATCAATGATGCAATTGGTATTGCATCAAAGTCCTTTAAACTAAAAATTGCAGATGTAAGTAATGATAGTTTTTATAATTATGCAAAGTCCATAATTAATAACCCTGATAATTTTGTTGAATATTCACAGGATATCACTGAAAAACTGGCAATGAGTCAACGGAAAAGAAGTATCTCTGCAGGATATCTATTTGTTATTTACGGAGAAACTTTCAACAATTCAAAGTATGTCATTGCATTAAAAGCAGAAGCACATGAAGCTTTATCAATAAAAAAGGACAATGACGGAAATATTAGTATAGAATTTTTAGAAGATATTTTTCTTTCTCCTTCTTCAAAATTTTATAAAATCGGGTTAATCTATGAAGATCATAATGAAGATGAAACGTATCCTAATAGTGATTATTCATGTATTCTTTTTGATAACCAATTTAATCCGCAAAACAACCCTGCAGAATATTTTTCTGATGATTTTCTCGGATTTGATACAAACGATAATGATAAAATATTGACGAGAAGATTGTTTGATCAATTAAACGACTTCATCTATGATAATATAAGTGATTATTCTCGACGTGTTTCACTTACAGGCTATATAAGAAACTTCTTCAGAGTAGATTCAGCAACTATTGATCCAGTAGCAATTCGTGATCAGTTCTTTTCTTTTGATAATCAAATAAGGGATAGATTTTCTTCCGAAATACTTACATCTTACCCGAGGCCTTTTATTAAAAATAATACTCTAATAGATTTTACATTAAAAACACGAAAAGTATTTTTCCCAGATAAAGTACGGATTGAAGCACCTGAAGATGTTTTTGATGATAACGTTACTGTTTTAAATGCGGACCAATTTGAAGAGGTTGAGAGTAGTGGCGACGATTTAACCAACTATACAATAATTTTGGTGAAAGGACATCCTTATGACAGGGAACAAGTTGAATGAGCTACAACTTATTGAGGAATTTGAGAGTATAAAACCAGATCTTCAAAGAGTAGGTAAGATAATTGACAAAGAACTAATGCGTTTAATTAGTGTGTCATTGGGGTTGAAATCAGTGAACCTTGAAATAAAGCCGAAATTCAACATTAAAACAAACGAATCGTTAATTAAAAAG
>Ga0209373_10005087_pt1 | contig 10938 bp, 10 predicted proteins | sample Higcelweek5metaG_FD_187173 | JGI IMG/M metagenome (GOLD analysis project Ga0209373, IMG submission 187173) | Freshwater pond sediment microbial communities from the University of Edinburgh, under environmental carbon perturbations - High... | ecosystem: Environmental > Aquatic > Freshwater >... | reverse complement strand
GAATCGTCTTCATGCGCACCTCTTCTGTTTCGCTTACAGATAAAATATAGTGCATCTCTCGAATATTACAATGTAAATTTATGCAACTTAGCTTAGTTCCGACAGATCAGAAATCGGGTCTCTTCGCGTCCAGAAAAATATCCGGCGACAAGAACTTCCCGATTGTCCCATGCCAGCAGTTCCGGAGGCAGCGTGTGCTTCGACAGATTTCTTACCGCTTCCAATCCGGCAAAATCAAACAGCGGCAACTTGATTTTCGCACTGAGTTCCGCGGGATTTTCCTCCGGGCCGTCATCCGCGACCGGGACAACGGATTCTCCTTCCATTCGATAAATGTATCCTTGTGACGGTTGAGGATCAATGATGAATTTTCCTTTGACAACGACCGGCGCAAGCCGTTCGAATTTAACGGGGGTTTTCATTTCCACCAACAAATACTGATTGTATTGGGGGCGCGGGCCGTAGCAGCAAGTCTGAGTGGTCCTCATCAGACAGAATGTCTTGATCTTCTTCCCCGCTTCCAGCGGATACATGAACCCGATGCAGGAAACGGTTTTCCCGTTCTGCGACAGGATCAGAGGCGGACAGGGAACCGTAGTTTTTCTGGCCGTGAAAACCCATTGACCAAGCAGGGAGAAATGAAGCAGGCCGACCTCTTTTTCACCGCATTTTTTTTCTTCTATGCCGATGGAGGTGTGGCCGCTCATCAGATTATTTTCCAACCGGACGGTCAGGTCGGACGGAATGTTTTTTTGCTGCCGCCGAACCCGTGAATGATATTCCAGATGGTTGATGGCGAACAACAGCAGCAACAGCGGCAGAACAATCCACGGCCAACGTTTCTGCGGCGCCGTCTGTTTTCCGTTTATGTCTTCCGGTTCATCCATGGGAAAGAGTCCTGTCAAAACGCCGGGTCATTTTTCAATCCGGATCGTATCCATCGGGATATTCAATTCTTAAGGTTTGTTTCTTACTCTTTAAGGTGATTGTGGAAATTGCGAAGAACCGTTTGGCATGGCGCAGCCAGCCGGCCTTCCCTTCGAATTGCGAGCAATCGCCGACCTTTTCTTCCGCAAGAGAGTTGGGGACCGCTTTCAGGACCAGTTTCTCCGAAGGTGCCTTCTGCCCATTCAAAGTCACCTCCAGAACAATCTCCTTATTAGTAATGCGGACCGCTTTGTTTGTATCCGTTCCGCCTCCGACAAACCAGAGCTTCAGAGTGTCTCCGTCGATCCTGACTTCGGCGTGGCCGTTTTCGCAAGTGCCCAATGCGTTCAGACAGCCGTGATGATACGCCTTGTGACCGTCTTCTTTTTCAGCTCCGGGCAGAAGACCGCAGCAGACAGCCGCAAGAAGCGTTGCGGACATTATTTTCACGAAAGTTCCCACAAACATTTTCGCCTCCTTGGTTATTATGAGATCAGAGTCAGATTTTTCAATACGCCCAGCCGATACGCTTGAACCGCCGGAACCACCGCCGCAAGAAGACCGAGCAACAGCAGTGCCGGGAGAATATAAAAATCTGCGGAAGAAAGGTACAGTGCCGAAAAACGAAGCCCGGTTTCCACCCGAATCAGCTCGCTACCGATCCATACGACCCCATGCCCAATTGCAATCCCCAGTATCGCGCCTGTCCCCGACATGAAAAGCGATTCGCACAAGATCAGCCCCATTACCGTTCTCCGGGTCGCCCCGAGACAGCGCAGCAGTGCCAGATCCCGCCGCCGTTCCCGCAACGCCGTTATCAAGGCGATAAATAGAAACAACAGGGCCAGCAGCGTCACCAGCAGAGCAATTCCCATGATCACGCTGTCCACCCAACCGATGATGTTGAACAAACGCGGCAGAACCTCATTGGGAATCACCAACTGGGCCCGGGATGACTGGTTGATGTTATACTTCAGATCCTGAATACCGGGATGAAGCACATCTCCGCGGATTCGCCTGATCTTCAGATATGCGCCGCTGATCTCCCGATGGTCTTCATCGACCGCCATGGACTGGACATCGCTGCCGTGTCCTTCCAGAGTATAAAAGCTCTTCAACGGAATGTAAATCGCCCTGTCATGTGGAGTGCCCGTCGGCGCCATGATGCCGACAAACTTGATTGTATCGTTGACGTGAACCGGATCGCCGGCATTTACGCCGCAGGTCGGATTGAACGTTTTTCCCAAGGAAATATGGAGTATCCGCGCCGCCTCGTATCCGGCTACAGCCTCCTTGTTCCCCTGAAAAATCCGGCCCTGCCCGCCGTCTTCCGGACGGAAGGAGAAATGCCTTCCGGGCAGATATTCGAAGGCCGTGAAAAAACGCTCGTCGATCGCATTGACCCTGAATCCGGCATACGAATGTCCGGTAATAAACGGGATTCCGTCTGCCACGACCTCGTCTTCCAGCACCTTCCGGTAGTATGTCCACGGAATTTTGTCGGGCATTTCTTCCAGATGGTACAACGCATTCAATGTGATTTGAAGTGGAGAACCCTTGGGCCCCAGAATCGCATCCGCCCCCAATCCTTCCTGCGTGAGATTTCGGTGAGTCTGCTCCCGGAGGGACACCACCGAATCCAGCAGGGCCACCCCCAGCGCAATGCTGAGGATTGCCAACGAGGTGGAAAGCCAGTGGCTGCGCAGACTTTTGAAAACAATCTGACGGAAATTCATTGTTTTCCTCCCATTCCACTCAATCCTCGGTTCAGGACCGCAAAGTCCTCTCGTCTGGAAAAGCGTTCCGCGACTTTCATTTCATGACTGACCAGAACAAGGGAACAACCGTTTTCCCGGCAGGTTTCGCAAAGCAGTTCCACCACCTCACCGGAATGATAAGGATCAAGGGAACCGGTCGGCTCATCCGCCAGAATCAGTTTCGGCTTCTTGGCCAGCGCCTGGGCGATCGCCACCCGCTGCTGTTCCCCGATGGAAAGCTGCGACGGATAATGACCGGAACGCCGGCTCAATCCGACCCGGTCCAGCAGAGCACGCGCCGTATGACGGTCAAGCTGTCTGCCGGTAAACGCCGCTCCAAGCATTACATTTTCCAACGCGGTATACCCCTGGAGCAGATTGAAGGTCTGAAATATATAAGAAAGATTTTGTCCGCGGAATTTGTCCCTTCGCGATTCACTCAGCTCGGAGAGATTTACCCCGCAGACCTCCAGATGTCCGCCAGTCGGCTTCAGTAGCCCGGCAATGAGGTTCAGCAGAGTCGATTTACCGGAACCGGACATCCCGGTTATGGCCGTCTGTTCTTCCTCTTCCACTTTCCATGAGGGGATATTCAGAATCGGAAACGTTCCGGCGCCACTACGATATTCGAATTGAAGATTTTCCAGTTTTACGATCATTCTTATGCCTTGCCTTGCGGCGCAACAACTCACAAAGAGCCATTCCAGTAGAGGAAAGTACGCTATCGTCCTTTGAACGACACGCCCTTTCCGGATAACTGTTTACATTACTCCGCTTTTCCGCTGTTTTCAAACTCAAATACGCGAATCAGAGGCTATTTTTCGCGTTGCCGTTGTCATGGAGTGATTTTGATTCAAGGTTGGAATCGATGCGTCTGGCATATTGGATGTTACAGTCAAGCCATACTGCCGTCGGGCTTGTGTCTCTTCCATTTTTTGAGGGAGATGAATTTCTTTCATTCTGATTGGTCATAAATGAGATATAAAATATGATCTTTTCGCGGATTCCGCAACATCCTTATTATATAAGACAAGAAGAACAGAAAAAGACTTGTTTTTTTTAACGATCCTGGTATATTACTAGAATAATCTCTTGAAGTCCGATAATGGTGAACCCCGTGAAATCCGGGGGCTGTCCCGCAACTGTGAATGCCTACAGGCATGAGCCAGATCCCATTGCTTCAAGAAAAACCTTCAACTTGTGCGAAAGACACAAAGGGGTAAAAATGAAGAATGTTTTCCTGTTCGTCCGCGGCAAATTGTCCGCAGAATTCCGCAGCAGCCTCCCATGCGAATCCGGTCTCCTGTTTTTTCGACCGCGAAAAAGTCGTAAACCGTTTACACTCATTGAATTGCTGGTTGTTATCGCCATTATTGCGATTCTGGCGGGAATGCTGCTTCCCGCACTGAATGCGGCGAAGTCGAAAGCGAAAACGATTTCCTGTCTTTCGAATTGTAAACAGATCGGACTGGCCTCCGAAGGATACCGCGGCGACTATGTGTTCTATATGCCGTCGTATCCTTCCTACAACATGGGTTCTGGCGGAGTCACTTGGCTGGGGACACGCACCAGCGGAATAATCAATGTAAAGACCTCCATCCTGATGCCATATCTGAAGGATTCCTGGAAGTCGCTGATCTGTCCGGACATTCCGCTTACCTGGACGCTGACCAATCCGGAGCAGTTCCCGAACGGGTCCGGATACGGGTATAATTACTATGGAATCGGCGGTCAGTATTATCTTGGCACCGGTCCAACCAACGGTCAGATGCAGTTTGGGATGAAGAATCTGGACAAGCCATCCGAAACCGTGCTGATCGCCGACGTGATCAACGCCGACTCGAAGACCGAACCGACCTTCCTTCTTTACGGTCCGAGCAAAGTATCTGTCAGCGGCGGGACCTATACCGTCACACGGGCGGCCACGTCCGGCACGAAACTTCATGGAAACAACATGCACTTCCGGCACTCGAACACCATGGCGAACTTCGTCTGGAGCGACGGCCATGCCTCCAGTGAAAAAATGGCGTTCGCCAAGGTGCAGTCCGGGGTGGACTGCGCCGCCATGAAGATCGGTTCCATCGGAAAGATCGACAGCGACCGTTATTTCACACCGCTGGCTGTGCCAAATGACAATCTCACGGAATAATATTCACCGCAACCTGATGGGGTATCCGGCGGAACCGGTGGCCGACGCTCAAAACGCCTGGAAAAATGCGCTTGCGTCCCGGTCCGGTTCCGAGGAGACGATCCTGTACATTCACATTCCCTTCTGTCGGACCCGGTGTTCGTTCTGTCCTTTCTATTACGGATCGGCGACCGGAGAGGAACAGAAAGAATATGTGGAACTACTCGGGAAGGAACTGCGGGACTGGGGAGGTCTGTTTTTACAAGGAACGGTCAATTCCGTCTATTTCGGCGGCGGCACTCCGAGCGACCTGACGCCTTTGGAACTGGAACTGCTGCTGAAGACGCTTCACCGGAATTATCCGCTGACGAACGACTGCGAAATCACGCTGGAATCGCGGGTTGACGGCCTCACGGAGGAGAAGATCGACGCGGCTCTCTCCAACGGGGTCAACCGCTTCTCCGTCGGTGTTCAGACCTTTCACACGGAACTTCGCCGGAGTCTCGGGCGCACCTCGGACCGGAATTCCGTGCTGGAAACGCTGGAGCGTCTGACGATGCGCAATCAGGCCTCGGTGACGGCGGACATTCTGTATGGTCTGCCCGGACAGACGGAAGAAATGCTTTCCGACGATCTGGAGACGATTCTCCGGGAAACCCGGCTTTCGGGTTTTTCGTTTTATCGTCTCCATCTTCATGAACGACTCAGCATCGCCCGAGAAATCGCGGGAAAAAAACTGCCGCCCGCCGCGGATGACGCCAGTTGCTTCTCCCTGTTCAATCTCTGCGAAAAAAGAATGAGCGCGGCGGGAGTCCGGCGGATTTCCTGCAAACATTTTTCGCTCCATCCGAGGGAACGCAATCTTCACAACGAGATTTCCGCATGGAAAGCGCCGTGCATCCCGTTCGGAATAAATGCGGGGGGACGCCTTGGCCCGTTCCGTTTCAAGCAGACCGGCGTTTCAGCCGAATACGCGGAAATGGTCCGGTCCGGAATCAAACCGCTTTCCTCGGCGGGGGTGCTTCCGGATGATTTCACGGCCGGCGCAAGAATTGGCGGACAGTTGAACTGTCGTATGAATTTCGATCCGGAATTCACTTTGGGAGCGGTTCCATTGGAAAAACGGGAGCGGGTGCGAAACGCCTTGGAACCCATTCTTTCGGATATGGAGACCCGAGGCATTTTCAGTAAAACGGAATATGGCGTCCGGAGCCTCACGGCGCGGGGCCGTTTCCAGTTTGCGGAAACGGCGGGCGTTCTGATGGAAGCGGTCGCGGAAGCATGGAATGGAGAAACATGAAATGAAGTATCTTTCACTATTATTTCTGATGGGGGTTATCCCCTTCCTCCTCACGGCGGAAATCGTCCGGAAAGATGCGGATAGTATTACATACCGTCAACCGGATCAGCAAGAAATCAAGGTCAGAAAACATCCGCGCAGGGTTGTCGTCGGTTACGGTTCTCTGGCCAAGGTGTGGGATCTGGCAGGAGGGGCGGCGGTCGCCGTTCCCGGAGTGGCGGAAAAGAGCGCCCTGCCGGAGAGGATGCGCGAGCTTCCCGTGATCGGGTCGGCAACGGTTCCGAACACGGAAAAGGTCATGGCGATGAAGCCTGATCTGGTCCTGCTGATCGGCAAGATGGAGCGTCACCGTTCTATCGCGGAACTGCTGCGCGGAGCAGGAATCGACGCCGTCTGCGTGGAATACAACAACTACGGAGACTTCAACGATATTCTGGATTTTTTCTGCCGGCTTAACGGAAAAACGGTCCGCGACGTTTCCGCCGCGCGGAGAGTTCAGGAGGATGTGGAAAGCATCTGCGCAAAGACCATGGGGCTGACGCCTTCGTCCTGTGCGATCATTTTCGCCTCGTCCGCCGGGTTCTCGCTGGAGTCGCCGGAAACCAACACCGGCATGATGGCGGAGAAACTGGGGGGACGGAACATCATGAAGGACAAGGGGCGTTCCCGGATTCATTTCAGCTACGAACGGCTTCTGCTGGACAATCCCGACGCGATCTTCGTCATCACGATGGGCGATGCTCAGGCGCTTCGTGAAAAATTCGAGAAGGAATTTACCGCTCAACCCGCCTGGAACGAATTGAAGGCGGCGCAGAAAAAACGGGTTCATTTTCTGCCGGTCGAATGGTTTCTTTACATGCCCGGACCGGATTACCCGAAAGCCTTCCGGCATCTGGCGGAACTTCTTTATCCGGGAGCTTCGTTCGGAAAATGAGTCTTCATTCCACATTGAGAAGCACATCCGGGCGTCTGGGCGTCTGCGGCATTCTTTTGTTTCTGCTTCTGTGCGCAATGCTGGTAAGTCTCCGGTTCGGTTCCTTGAAACTGCCGCTGGAGGAGATCGTTTCCGCGCTCTGGACGCATGAACCGGGAATTCATTACCAGATTCTGTACAACATTCGGCTTCCGCGGATTTTGCTCGGGGCGCTGGTGGGCGGCTGTTTCGCCCTTTCCGGAGCGATCCTTCAGGGCGTGATGCGCAATCCGCTGGCCTCGCCGGGAATCATCGGCGTATCGGCCGGAGGCGGATTGGCGGGAATTCTGGTGATGCTGGCCTTCCCGCAGTTCAGCTCTCTGCTGGTGCCCGCGGCCTTTGCCGGGGCGCTGGCGACGGCGGTGCTGGTCTATCTGCTGGCGTGGAAACGCGGAGTGAGTCCAGTCCGCCTCATTCTGGCGGGCGTGGCGGTCTCCGCGATGCTGGGGGCGTTCAGCAGCACTGTTTTGCTTTTCAACGCGGAAAAGGCCGGAGGGATCCTCGACTTCTCCATCGGATCGCTGTCGACACGGAGTTGGCCGCAGATCAGGATGGTCTGGCCGTACATGCTGGTCGGATTTTCGGGTGCGTTTTTTCTCGGAAACAAGCTCAACATCCTGGCATTGGGCGACGATGTGGCGGTCGGGCTGGGCATGAGGGTCGAATGGATTCGTTTTTCCCTGCTTTCCGTGGCGGCTCTTCTGGCGGCGTCGGCGGTGAGCGTGGCCGGATTGCTCGGATTCGTCGGACTGATTGCGCCCCACATCGTGAGGATGCTGATCGGGTCCGACAACCGTTTTCTGCTGCCCGCTTCGGCCCTGTTTGGAGGCTTCATGGTAGTCGTCTGCGATTCTCTCGGGCGGATGGTTCTGGAGCCTTCCGAACTCCCGGTCGGCATTCCGATGGCCCTGATGGGGCCGCCTTTCTTCCTATGGCTCCTGAGGAGGCACTCCTATGAAACTTGAGGTAAACTCCCTGTGCGGCGGCTACGGCGGAAAACTGGTTCTGGACGGCGTGGAATTCACCGTCCGCTCCGGTTCCATCGTTACGCTGCTCGGGGCGAACGGATGCGGAAAATCCACCCTGCTGAAAATCATCGGACGAATTCTAAAACCGAAATCCGGGAGCGTCCTGCTGGACGGCAAGGCAATCAGCCGGATCAAAACGGGGGATCTGGCCCGCGAACTGGCGATCCTGCCGCAGCTTCACCACGCCTCCGGTGAATTGAGCGTGGAGGAACTGGTCGCCTTCGGGCGTTTTCCTCACAGGGGACTGATGCCTGGCGCCACTGTCCGGGACCGCGAGATCATTGACCGGTCCATCCGGATGACGCGGCTGGAATCGCTCCGGAAACGTCCGCTTTACACATTGTCCGGCGGGGAACGCCAGCGGGCTTGGGTCGCCATGACGCTCGCGCAGGAACCCGGAGTTCTGCTTCTGGACGAACCGACCACATTTCTGGATGTCTGCTGTCAATTTGAAATCATCGATGTAGTGCGGCGGCTAAACCAGCAATACGGAGTCACGGTGGTCATGGTCCTCCATGACCTGAACCTTGCGGCGTCGTGCTCCGATGAACTCATTCTGATGAAGAATCACAAAATTCATTGCGCCGGGACACCGGCGTCCGTCATCACCCGCGAGAATCTCCGGGCGGTGTTTGAAATCGAATCGAAAATCACCGTCTCGGAAGAAGGGATTCCCTATTGCATCGCGACCGGGTCGGCAAGAGGAGAAGCCCTATGAAAATACTGGTGGTATATGCAAGCCGCGAGAGCGGGAACACGAAAAAACTGGCGGAGGCCATTGCCGCGCGCTTCGGGAATGACTGCGGCCTGTTTCCGGCCTCCGACGCCCCCGATCCGGCGGAATACGACTTCATCGCGCTTGGCTTCGGGGTTTACCGGGGCTGGCCGGACGGCGATATGCGCGCGTACATGAAACGCTGCCGCGGAAAGAATGTCGGGCTTTTCATGACGCTGGGCGCATGGCCCGATTCGGAGCACGCGGTCACCTGCCTTGGCCGTGCCGAAGGACTGCTGGACTCCTGCCGGGTCGTGACGAAATTTGCCTGTCAGGGAGCCTATACCCCGGAGTTTCTTGCCAAACTCAAAAGTTTTCCGCCGGAGTCCCCCCACGGATGGAACCCGGAACGTGCGGCACGGGTCGCCGAAGCCATGAAGCATCCCGATGAAAACGACCTCGGGGAAGCTGCGGAACGTTTCTTCCTTGCGGCGGAAAAATGTGCAAATCCGAAGATGTCCGGCCGCAAAAACGGAACTGAAAGGAAAGCGGTGGTCGCCGCCTTCTTCGGGACCTCGGTTCCCGAGGCGGCGCGGGCTTATGACAGGATCGAGGAACAGCTCCGGAGGAAATATCCGGACCGGCCGGTTTTCCGTGCCTATACCTCGCAGGTTGTTCGGGAGAAGCTGAACGGAGCCGTGCCGTCGCTTTCCGGGACACTGAAACGACTGGTGACGGAAGACTTCGATTCCGTCGATCTTCTGGCCGCCTTTCTCTCTTCCGGCGAGGAATACCATAAATTGCGCAGTACCGTCTCCGCATTCAGCTCGACATTGAAAATCTCCGTCACTCGTCCGCCCTTGAGCGGACTGTCTTCCCTGCGCGAATTTCTGAAGCGTGCGATCTCCGCGATTCCGAAGGAGAGGAAGTCCGGGGAGAGTGTGCTTTTCATGGGACACGGCAACCATGACGGGCGTTCCGACTTCGCTTATCTGGCGATGGACTTGGAATTGAAAAAAATCGATATTGATTTTCATCTGGCGTGCGTGGAAGGCAATCCCCCGCCGGAGGAAGCCTTCGGAAAACTCCTGCCCGGAAAAGTCTGGCTGATTCCGTTCATGCTGACGGCGGGAGACCACGCTTTGAACGATATGGCCGGCGACGATTCCGGCTCCTGGAAAAAGCGTCTGGAAGCCTCCGTACACGAATGCCGCTGCATCCTTCACGGACTGGGCGAATCGCCAGACGTCGCCGATTATTTCGCCTCCCTCCCATTTATCCAACAGGGAGCGCATGAATCATGATCGAACACGGCGGAAATCTGGAAAAACTGGCATTGGCGGCAGGATGTCCTCCGGAAGAACTGCTGGACTTCAGCGTGAACTTGAGTCCGGCAGGGATTCCGGAAGGGTTGTTCGCCGTCTGTTTCCGGGCGCTGGACGAGTTGTCTCCATATCCCGAACAGCACGCGGAAACGCTCTCCCGCCTGGCGGCGGAAAAATGGCATCTTGAGCCGGGAAACATCCTTTTCGGGAACGGTTCCAGCGAACTGCTTTCCCTTTTTCCAAGGATAGTTCAGACTAAGCGCGCGCGTATCGTGACGCCGGGTTATCTGGAGTATGCCGGAGCCTGCCGGGCCGCCGGTCTGACGGGCGAAGAATTCCGTTTGCGGGAAAGAGGGGGATTCCGCCTTTCCACGGAGGAACTCGGAAAAACGCTGGAAGCGGGGGATCTGGTCATTTTCGGAAACCCGAACAACCCGACTGGACGGATGGTTCCGGCGGAAGAATTGCATGGGTTCATCCGGAATCACCCGGAACAGACCTTCCTGATCGACGAGGCTTTCGCCGATTTCTTCGGGGAGACCCTGCTGGACTTTCCCCTGCTGAAAAATGCCGCGATCCTGCGTTCCATGACCAAATATTATTCCATCGCCGGACTTCGTCTGGGATACATTGCGGCGCCCCCGGAGATGATTTCCGCCCTGCGGGAAATACAGCCTCCGTGGAGTGTCGGAACCGTGGCGTTCCGGGCGGCGGAATTTCTGCTGACACGGCCGGAACGCAAAGACGGCACGGCTCTTCTCCGGGAGGAACTGGCGGCGGATATG